>Ga0172378_10006657_pt1 | contig 10779 bp, 6 predicted proteins | sample GrowelOW332metaG_FD_119755 | JGI IMG/M metagenome (GOLD analysis project Ga0172378, IMG submission 119755) | Groundwater microbial communities from an aquifer near a municipal landfill in Southern Ontario, Canada - Pumphouse #3_1 metaG | ecosystem: Environmental > Aquatic > Deep subsurface >... | reverse complement strand
TTATGCAACTTGGCATCAGTGGGAAAAGTGATGTTCTTCTCCTGCACCGTGGAATCAATAAATGCCGTATCGAAGTGGTTGTCGCTGTCATCCTCATTGTTCACCCGAATGCTCTCGGCAAGAATCAACTCCATGCCTCCCTCGCCGATACGGTTTCTGAAATGCACCAGCTCGGAGGCATCGCAGGGTTGCTTGGGAGTGAACTCGAGCATACCGCAGAAGTACTGGTAATAAGCGTTCTCGCTCCACTGGGCAACAACCGACTCGTCGGAAATGACACGAAGATGCTTCAATATCAAAAGACCACACATCAGACGTACAGGATGTGCGGGGCGACCGTTCTTGTTACAATACAAAGGGATAAATGTATCTTCGAATCTCTGCCAGTCTATTTTATGGCTAAGCTGAAAAAGGGGATGCTTGTGATCAAGCATATCTGATAGTGAAGTGTAAAGGGATAGTTGTTTGGAAGTGCGTTGTAACATGATAAATCTGCAAGCTTTAGACTATAAAGGTACTAAAACTTGCAGATATAACCAAATTGTTTAAACGTAAATACTTTTCAATCAATCAGATAAAAGCATTTAAGGATTGACGATTTAATTCTATATTTGTTATAATATATCCCTTTTTTGCTGGCTTTAATCTTATTATTTAACTTCAAGCCCAATAATCTTTAGAAATTGCAAAAACTACCATAACTTCTCTTTGTTACGAAAACATTTCCAAATCAATGTTTCATAATAGGGTTTCGGTGGGTTGTGCTTTAAATATTCTACATCTTTTAGAAATTGTGTACTGTCTGGCACAGGATAATCAAATAGCACCACACAACGGCTCAGCTTTGTTGTGTCGAACATCACTATAAAATGGTCGCCCTCTTTCACCTCTTTTTCATAAGGGCCTACAATATCGCCTTCATAAGACCGGTCTTTATATTGGTAAGAAATTGTTATATCTCCAGCCTGACGTAAAGTTCCTGTAGAAAACCTAGTTACTTTACATATAGCAAACTCTCCATTCTTTTCTATTCCACTTTTTGCTTTGATATATTTATTCTGATAATTGAATTGTATAAACACAATATACAAAACAGGTAGTAAAATAATAATAATAAATTTCCACATTTCTTTTGATATTTTTTTCATCATTTTTTTACATTTTGAAATACAGGATAATATGTAGGCGGTTGATATGTAGGGATAGTAGGTTGTGGAATATATTGATAGTGATTAGAGGGCAATTGTTGTTGAGGATAAGAATAATAATTATTAATCTGCAAATCCGAGTCGAAAATAAACTTGGGATTTTTTATCCCGTTGCTAACAGTATACTCCAAAGAAATGTTAAGACTATATTCCAAGCCGAATTGTGCCGTAGTACTTAAAGCCGACATCTTTAATGACAATTGAAGCCAATTCTTTTTCTCCTCTTTATTATCTGTTACAAACCCATAGTACCCAACATTCGTTACAAATGAAGTGCTAAAGTTAGCAATCCCATGTCCTAAATATTTGGCAGCATTCCCCTCTATTCCCAATTTATTAAACCCTTTTACTATTTTATCTCCGATTCCAAGGCCTTTCGTTCCTAAAGGCTTATTGGTTGGTATTTTAACTGACGACAACAGCGCACTAGTACCCAGATTAGTAAGTCCGTAATATAAACCTTCATACAAAATCTGGTCCGAATCAAATTTATAATCATGCTCTATAAATTTATTACCTGCACCTTGGAGAAATCCTGTAGCCCCAAATATCCACATGTTACCGGAGGCTGCCCCCAAGCCATTTGCCGCTCCTAATCCAGCATAAGACCAAAACTTGCCCCAGTTCATATTCCCATTTTCTTTTATATCTTTCCAATTACTCGCAACATTAGTTGCTGCTCCCCATAAAGCTCCATCAACATAAATCGCCGCTGGAATAAGTTCCCATAAGCATGGTACACAAGCACAAATTATAGTGAATACAAATTCACCATTTTCATCTACATAACTAAACGGATTATTCAAGCAGTAACTGTATCGGTTAAAGCTCTGTGTAAAGCCAGGCATCTGTACATATGGGTCAGGACTAAGGAAACGTCCAAGAGCTGCATCATATAAACGGGCATTCATATTGATAAGTCCAAACTGAGCAAGATGCTCATGACCAGTATAACCACGACCCAAGAACAATTCCGGTTCTTTGCCTAGCTCATATACAACTTGTGTGTTAAGATTACGCTGACGCCCCCAAGCATCATAACTCAACTCCTGTTTCAAAGTTCCATCTCCATTGGCAATATGAGTAATACTACCGAGATAGTCTCGACAAATATAGTATAACTTCCAACTTCCGTTTTCTTTCACATATACTGCTGGGGCACTATAAGCATCACCATCAATATATAGGCGCTCCATATTCTTCTCAACATCAATCTCATAGTTGTCAAGATAATACCTAGTTAATAATGGCGTGGTACCCTGCATCATCGTCATCTTCACTCGTTCACCATCAGCATCATATACAAAAGAAGCCGTGATGTTATTCTCTATAATACTGTTTGGACGTTGGACAGAAGTATATGTTACTTGTTGTTCTCTCATAGGCACCGATGTTCCCATGGGCGAAAGCATAGTCACCTGATAGGGCTTTGTCGTATTTTCATACTTCAAGTCACCTATATTAGGCATATTCGTGATATTACCGTTTGCTGCATACAATATTTGCTGCGTTCCTACCTGACTAAGTCTGTTGAGATTATCATATCTAAATGTTTCTGTCAGATTGCGGGTATTATCTGTTCTACTATTTAAATTACCGGTCTGAGGATCAAAGTCATATGCAAAGTTCTGGATATTTCCGGCCGTCCTACTTGTTGGCATTCCATACTTGTTATAGCCGTAGGTGCGCTCTAACGCTCCTGTAACAGCCTTTGTAGGTTGTCCATAGTCATTCTCTTCTGTCAGTTTCCAAATACTGGTTGAACCATTCAGCTTAGTTTCCGTATTGTATCCGTTTGAATAGAGATAATTCTCCATACCGATATTACCGTTTTGCGAAGTATATTCCACATCTGAAAGCACACCGTTTCCATAGATAAAAGTCTTACTAAGATATTTTCCATCAGGCACATTTTTACGTGAAGTCGCCACCCGATCAAAGCTATCATAGGTAAAAGATGTAGATGTACCGTTGGTGGATGTTTCACCACTTAGCAAGCCATCAGAATTATATACAAAGGTGGTACTGAACTCTGGTCCTACGATGTCCGTTACCCTTCCATACCTGTCATAAAGAGTCGTTATGGTTTTTCCATTTGCATCGGTAACCGTCTGGGTCTTTGTACAATTATAATTATAGTTTTCCCTGAATGTTTGCTTGCCGGCACTCGGATCCGTAATGGAAGTCTTTCGACCGAATTCATCATAACCAAGAGATGTTACCACATTACCAGGAGCAGTAATGCTGGATGGCTGCCCATCGGGGCGTAGACTGTATTCAATTGTTCCACCTGGATCTTCAACTTTGACTAATGTACCAGATGCATCCGTTGTCTTGGTGGTTGCAATGTTATTCTTGGTTTCGGTGGTACTCAACCCGTTATAAATCCAAGTTGTCATTTTTCCAGATGCTTCCGTAACAGAGGTTGGACGGTTGTATTGGTCGTATAAATATGTGTTCCAAAGTGCTGGTGATGGACCTCTGAAAGGTAAAGAAATTTTTTCTAATCGTCCTCTTTCGTCATAAGTTTGATCGACAAACTGCCATTGCCCATCAAATCGTTGATTGCCGTTCCTTACTTCACGTCCCAATGCATCATAATGCACAATTGTAGAAGGTTTTCCTGTCTCTGTTTTGGTCACGGTATATAAGCCAAGCCCGCCCCATTCAGTGTGATATGTTTCCACAATACCATCGGGAGTTGTAGACGATGTTAGGTTACCCCAATCGTCATAGACCTTTTTCGTTACCCTACCTTTATAGTCACTTATTGTTCGGGGATTGCCGTACTTGTCGTAGTCCGAAAAGGTAGTGGTCTGCCCCAAGGCGTTTGTTGAACTGGCAATGTACCGGCCAGATACATCATAAGTGCAAGTAACACCCGTAGAATCACTGGCATAATACGGTGTCGATTTTTCACTTATTACGTTACTATTGTTATCATAGTTCCAGCTGATTATCTCTTTTCGGTTAGTCGCCGTTGATCCCACATAGTGAGTCTTACTCCATGGAAGCCGTGTAGCATCCATATAATTCATCTTTTCCTTATTTTGCCATATCGCTCCATCCCTAGTATAAGTAACAGTTTTTGTCAATGGTTGTCCGATCAAATAACGTGAAGTAGAAACAGAATTATAATAGGTTTGAGTGGTGAAGGTATTGAGAACTGTCCCTATATTTTCACTTACCTCTGTAGGATTATTGTAAGCATCGTATTTATAAGTTGCTGATGTATTGGTATTTGCTAGCTTATCCGTCTCATATATGGAATTCATTCTGGGATTTGCCTGTTTGTTAGATTCTTCATTCCTTTCATAATAATACGAGTATTCCTTAAGAGGGTTAGAAACGGTAAGAGTTACTCCAAACATTTCGGGATCTTTGGTCTCAATGGATTTCGTGTTCTGGATAATATCCGTAGTGCTGATACTTTCAAAGCCACAGAATCCCAGACCTTCCATATTCATTACGGCACCTTCATAACTGTATTCATTATTGACAAAGCTCTTAAGATTGTCAGCCGAGTTTACTTTAACTTGAGAAAGCAAGTTTAATGGCATGACAACGGATGCATAGGGATAAGATCTTGAAGTAGTGGTTTGGGCATAATTCTCTGCTTCAGTCATGTCAAGATAGTTATTTAAATGTTTGTTCCCATAACTGTCTGTCATAGAAGTAAGCAAATTTGCTTTGCTTTCGTCTGTAGAAAAAGACACCGTATGTACTTCACCATTCATAAGGTATACCAAGTTACTTGAGCCATAATAATTAACAATGTTTGCAGGCAGTAAATCAGGATTATCCGAGATAGTTATTGGATTACCTTGACTGGTATTTTGTATCACACCGTTTTTGTTTAGATGTAAGGTCAGTTGAGAATCATGATATTGGATGAAATCTAATAAGCCGTCTTTATTTACATCATAAAAAGTGACCTTATCGCCCATTTCAATATTAGCAATGCCTTGGGTGGTGTATTCAAATCCTTTACCAGTATTCAAATAGCAAGCCCACCTGTTTCCATTATCCACATAGCCATAATCTACTTTTGCTATTAGGTCCGATCCATGAGTAGGACAACATAGATTCTGTACTGGTATTGGTTCTTCACTAGTATTTGAATTCCCATTGCAATCCTGCAATAAAGAATTACATTCGTGGCACCTTGGCTCCGAAATATAATTATAATAATAGGTCTCCAAATCTTTACCGCAATGTCTACAGTAAGGGATGTTTATATCCGTAATAGGTTCCAGCCCACCGCAGAAGAAGCAATTTTTAGGAGCCCATACAGGAATTTCGACATAATTGGTGTCTTCATAAGAATAGGTGGGTGGAACTAATATGTCTAATTTACCATCACCATTTAAATCACCGAGTTTAATATTCTTATTGAAGTCAGAGAGGGGGATTGCTGAAGTAGATGTGTAAGTGTCTTCAAGGTAAAAAGATTGATCGTAAATATTATAGACTTTAAAGCCTATTGAGGTCGCATGACAAAGTTCTGTTTTACCGTCGCCGTCTACATCAAAGGCTAGAACGTAGGGCTCTTCTGATTGTGACATCGTGAAACCAGGCTCCTTATGAATCAAACTGCCATTATCCAAATCGAATAAATTAAAAGTGGATTCATTACGAATATCATTAGGATTGGTATCATGTGTGGCTATCAATAACCTTACCTTTCCGTTGCCTCGGAAATCGCCAAAATAATAGCTGCATGCAATCGGGCTGTAAAAATAATTTGAACTATTCACTATCCCATCAACAAGAACATTCAGAATTTTGGGAGGATTAATTTTATCCGAGGTTAATGTATAAACTGATATTTTAAGTTTAGTTTGGAGATGGTCAGGAGTAACACCATCAAGATTCACTTTAACAATTTCATCTACTCCGTCACCGTTAACATCTACTGCATTAAGCAGTTGAAACCCAGATTCCGCCTTGATGGTAATGGGGGAAGAATAAAAATCAAATCTGGGTACAATCAAGAGATCCTGATCGGGAGAATAGGAGCTCCCATACAAATATGCTGGTTGGCTTCCAGTTCTTGTACTTATAACACCATAAGTTGAAAACTTTGGATAGCACAACATGCCATCAGCATAATTGTTCTTATAGAACTTTCCACGATTGGTGATGAGACCGTTTCCATTAGGAAAATACTCGCTGAGAAATCCAAACAAACCATTATGTATATTGTCATCTCCAATAATACTGGAATTATATCCGAACAATAGTGGATTGAGGGAACTTGTACCGGTAGAGCAGTCAAGACGGGTTAGTTGGTTCACATTACGGGATAAAGAGTGGATAAGAGTATATGTTCTTAACTCTTGACTATTATTATATGAAATAATTTTTTTTAACAGCTGGTCTTGAGATATGCCTATATTGGAGACATATACGGTAGCATAATCATTACGTGACTCATACTGAAATTCAATTTTAGCTGGATGTGTAGTTGTTTTACTTCCATAGCTTATTTTTGATATGATGTACATGTTACCAGAGGAAATGTATTCAAAATCAATCCTATAGCCTTTCATGTCTACAATAGAAGTTACAGGATACGTGAGTTGCGTAGCTGTGTTATTAGTAAAGCCATATGTGGCCTTGCTGCCATTCGGAAGGAGAACTTCAAAATAAGCTATATTATTGCCATTAAGTATTTTTTTCACAACAAAATATCCCTGTGCCGTTTCATACTGATAGTCTGACATTGAAGGATTATTATTGGGAACCAGGCGTGTACCATCCAATGAAAAAACAGAAGTAGACGGGTTGGATAAATCGACAGGAGCATTTACTCCATCATAATAAATATTCTTATTCGTCACGCTGATAGAAGACAATCCTGAAACGCTCCATCCGTAACCTGCAAGCGAATTTCCGGTCTGACTGTTATAGCTTAAAGCTATCTGAGGAAAGGATGACGCGACTTTGGCGGTTAGAATAGGTATGGTAATAGTTTTACCTCCATTCGAGGTCACATCTTCACTGAAAGGTATCTTACCAACTGATTTGCCTACATCTATACTTTGCACGGAGACACTTTCTGCCATTTGACTAAGAAGACTTATAGCTGAACCAGAATTTGTGGTTGTGGAGGAAGCGGATGTCTTTTTCTTAGCATTGGCATTGATAGGTGAATTGACAGTATAATTTCTCCGAAATCGAAAGGGGGATAATAATAACGGATGATGCTATCACCGTTCTCGTCTACTTCTTTTTTGGTCACTAAAATTCGATGTTTCGCAAGGCTGTCCGAATCTTGTTTATGTATATTTAACTTATTGTAACTTTTTATGTTATTTGGAGAATGGGTACCATTACCTATCGTATCATTACTGAGTTGTCCAAAAGCTTGTACTTGATTTAAGAAAAGAAAAATAATAGACAAACTTAGACATATAGATTTTTTTTTCAGAAATAAATTAAGATGTATCATTGTATTAAGGTGTTTAAAGGTTTATTGCTTAATTATTTTCCAACTGGTAGATTGCCCGTTCAATCTTATGTTTAAAATATAAGTATCAGGCTGATAACTACTCATATTGATATAAGTCGTCTTATTCAATATCTCCCTTTTTGCGATAAGGGCACCTCCCATGGTCAGTATGGAAAGTCCTGCTTTCATCGTGGATTGATATCCGGGAATAGAAATAGTCAGTTGAGCCTTGACAGGATTAGGATAAATCTTAAGTTGGTTTTCTGCTAATGTTTCTTGGAAGAATAAAGAATCTTTTTTTTCATCCATTGACATTGAGGCACGTGTTCCCAATAAAATAGTGCGATTCGTCCTGTTTCCTGCCGCATCATAAGCATATGAAAGAGATTGCTGCGCATCTGCCGATATGGAAATGCACGCCAGTATCAAGGTTAGAATAAGGTGTTTCATACATATTTAGATTTTATGTTATTAGAGACAATTAATCTTTGAAAATAAATAATATAACGCTATATATTCTCCTATAAGTATTTACAAATATAAATATTCTTTATTAATATGCAAGCTATTTTAATATAAAGATTTATTCCAAGCAAAAAATTATTTGTTTTTTGTGCATATATGTGAAATGTATAAAAATAATATTAGCATGCATGTCTTCGAGGTCAGAAGAATAAATACTTTCGTTGCTACCTTCAGCACTTAAAGCTTCTTCCATTGCTTATCCTTAATTACTGAGATTTTTATCTTGGATAGATTTCCCAATAGTTTTAACATAGAAAGAGGTTCAAGCCCATAATGAATATATATTTCATATGAAGTTAATAATCAGCCAAATTCTTTTTTTGATTTAAAAATATAATATGACTTTTTCCTATCAAATTTAAATATATAAGTAATGGTTCCTGTATTAATTATTGCTCTATCATTCTCTTTTTGATACACCATAACATATAAGCCGACTTCGATAATAATATACTTTTTTCCACTTCTGGAGCTGACATACGATAAAAAGATGCTCTAGGTTGAATAGAATCCACATGAGGTAATGCAAATTTTATCTGCTTATTTTTTAAATTAATACCATAGTCAAAACAGTTATTTTTGCAATCACAAAACTCACAAGTTATATAGTCAACCCTTAAAAAGCCAACATCAGCGAATTCCATTGTAAGAACAGGAGTTCGCTGATGTTGGCTTTTTAAGGGTTGACTATATACTTTTCAATCAATTAGATAAAAGTATTTAAGGATTAACTATGTAACATAGCCTCTTTGAATTGTATTTATCATAAAATGACTTTATTTCTTCTTCAGATAAAATACCTTTACATCCCGTGCAGGAACGGAAATACTATTGAGACTAAGTACCTTTCCACCACTCCATAGTTCAGTGATATCATAAACGCTATCATTCAAGACCCCTATCCGCTCTGGAGAAATACTGATATCTGCCGCATCACTTCCGTAGTTGAAACAAGCTAGATAAATGCTGCCATCAGCATCTTGACGGATAAAAATATTCTCTGATTTGTCGTCATTTCCATTGAGTGGTCTGAAAGCTTTTCCAGTAACAATCTTATTGATGCCCTCATTTGTCAAATAGGCTTTGGCGCGACGCTTCACGTCATCCGTACCACCTTTGCTGAAATCGTCACCAGTGATGAAGATACCAGTAATGGCTGAAGATGTAACGCGAGCACGATTTTCGCCCTCCTCCGCTTCGCGAAGCACCACATGGTCAGCATCATTATAGTCGTAAACGCGATCTATCCACCATCCCCATGATAAGGCATTAAGGGTATATTCGGTGTCTTTGATCTTATTCCAAGCATCACAAGCGATACGACGGCTCTGGGCATATTGTGCTGGGAATATCGGTGAGATGGAGAGATTGATATACATACCATGGAAGATGCTATCGAGGAGTTGCATTCCATAATTGTATGCCTCTGTACCTGTCGTGATATTCTTGTCATACCACTTATCTGCTTCCATACGACCATGTGTCATGAAATCCATCTTGACGTACTTAAAGCCACAACGTCTGAACTTTTCTGCCGTCATCTCCATCATTTTGCGCACGGCAGGATGAGTAGGGTCAATGGCATAAGCACCATCAAGTTCTTGTGGCTTGCCATTGGCATAGAGCCATATATCCTTAAATTTCACGCCCGGTACACCATTAACCGGTGCATCACCTTTCTTTCCCCAGTCTGTAAATGGAGTCCAATAGATACAAGGTACCTGTCCGTTGGCTTCACAACGTTTGGCAAAGTCGGTGAGCTCTGCATCGGTAAACTGGTTCCATCCTGAGTCGAGGCCCGTATAAACGAGGCCTTCGCTATTGTGAAAATGATTGTTTTGAAGGTTGTCTGCAATGAATTGGCTCACTTCACAGCTATTCTGGTGGTTTACCTTGAAAGCAAGTGCTCCCCAGCTATTCCATCCCACTGGCACAGCCTTATTCCAAGGATAGGGCTTAGCAACAATGGCATTGGCATCACCGTACGTCTCCATTCCGGTACGCCAGTCATCAAAGACGCCCACCATGAAGGTTGCCGATTTTACACTTTGACCTTTTACATAGCCATGTTCCTTGCTATCGCGAGTTAGCTTGTCTGCAACACCACTGATAGCCTTTAAGTTTGAGGAGTGATGGTAGAAATCAATTGAATTCTTCCAAACATCATGGTTGATGGCACCAATGACAAATCCCTTGCGTGAAATAGGATTATAAACCGTTGTCACTTCATAAGAACGAAGAGTGTCACCCGTGTCGTTCATAGACCGGTAACGTATCCATGCATCATTGTCAAAAGGTACGAAAAGTGTTCGTTGGCTATTCGAGCGTATAAAATCTCCTGTTGAAGCAGATACGATGGGCGCTATTTGATTGGTCTTGATGATGCCCTTTCCTACAACTCGGGCATCAACAAGGATATATTGCTTATAAATTCTAAAAGTCTGGATAAGACTGGGCTTGCGGTTATCGGAATAAGTAACCGTCAATTGGCGGCCTGCTCCGAATGCATCCTTGAAATCTTTGACTTTTGTTTTCCGTTGTGCATAGTCTGAAGACGAAACAAGTTTTCCGTCCATTTGATATTCTGTAGAC
>Ga0172378_10006656_pt1 | contig 10780 bp, 9 predicted proteins | sample GrowelOW332metaG_FD_119755 | JGI IMG/M metagenome (GOLD analysis project Ga0172378, IMG submission 119755) | Groundwater microbial communities from an aquifer near a municipal landfill in Southern Ontario, Canada - Pumphouse #3_1 metaG | ecosystem: Environmental > Aquatic > Deep subsurface >... | reverse complement strand
TGTCCTGGCACTACGGCCCGCAGAGCCGCAGGCTCCAGCCGTGACGCCGGAACCTGAGACAAAGGCTGCCGGGCCGACGAAACCGGTGCTCGCCAGGGCAGAACCGGCACAACAGGTAGAGGAGAAAACCTGTCCTCCGCCCGATGTCATCGAGACGGCGATCCCGCCGGCGCCGGAGCACCCGGAACCTCCCCGGATCCCAAAACCGGAGGTTGAGATCCCCAAACAGCCGGAACCCACCCCGGAGCAGGCACCGCCACGTCCCGAACCTGCCGGAGCGAAGTCGCCCGCTGCCCAGGCAGAGGATGTCTGCGAGATGTGTGGAGCAGAGGTTACGAAATCACAGGCAAAGCTCTCAAGGCTCTTTATGAGCAAAACGCTCTGCAAAAAATGCATGGAACAACCATAGGGTCTGTTAAACCGACGCGATTTGGGAATAGCAAGCGGGAGGTTATATATACTACTAATACCCGAGGATTGTATGATGAAGAAGAACCTGCTCATGTGGGATGAAACGCTTTTTCGGGACCCTGAAGTCTTCGAGATCGACTACATCCCCGAGCAGTTCAACCACCGTGATGCCCAGATCCGTGAGCTCGCCTTCCAGGTCCGGCCAGGCCTGCGGGGAGGCAGACCCCTCAACACCATCTGCCGCGGCCTTCCCGGGACCGGAAAGACGACGAGCGTCAAAAAGGTCTTCGCCGAGGTTGAGGAAGTCACAAAGAAACTGGTCCCCGTCTACGTCAACTGCCAGATCGATAACACCAGGTTCGCCATCTTCTCACAGATCTACCGGCGCGTCACCGGGCACCTGCCGCCGGCGTCAGGCACATCGTTCAAACAGGTCATCGACGCCATAGCCCGGACCGTGCTGCGGGAGGAGCAGGTGCTCCTGGTGGCGCTGGACGACGCAAACTACCTCCTCTACGAGAACGAGATCAACCGTGTTCTCTACCCCCTGCTTCGTTCTCATGAAGCGTATCCAGGTTTCCGGACGGGTGTGGTCGCCATCGTCAGCGATATGTCAGTCAGCCTGCAGAACGAGGTGGACGCGCGGGTGGCATCGGTCTTCCGGCCCACCGAGATCTACTTCCCTCCCTACTCAGAGGATGAGGTCCGTGGCATCCTCGAGGAGCGGATATTCCAGGGACTCTACCCGAATGTCCTCCGGCCCGGGATGCTGGATGTCGTGGTGGAACAGACGATGAAGAACGGTGATCTCCGCGTCGGCATCGACCTCATTAAGCGGGCGACCCTGAACGCCGAGAAAGAGGCCCGCCGTTCCGTCGAGCGGGACGAGATGTGCAAGGCATACGAGATATCGCGGTACCTGCACCTTGCGTTCTCGCTCCGGACACTCAAAGCCGAGGAGAAACAGTTACTGTGGCAGATCGCGGAGATGTCGGCCCACGCAGACCGGGAGATGAACGCAGGCGAGGTATACCGGTTCGCAAAAAAGCAGGTGAGCGTCAGTTATACCAAGTACTATGAGATAATCAAGAAGTTTGACGCGATGCGCATCCTCAACCTCCATTACCGCCAGGGAAGGGGGAGAACCCGGCTGATCAGCCTTCGTTACGATCCTGAGCGTGTGCTGGAGCACCTTCAGCAGGAACAGACGATTTGAAAATCCTTATCTGTTCCGCCGCCGCTTGTACTCTGATGAGGTTTTCCACATGCTCAGCGTGAACGAACTGGCACTGGATATTTTTGAGGAACTCTTCGAATATGCCGAGGAGTTTAATGCCGTCCCGCACGAGCTCGACAACGGCGCACGCATCGTTGACTGCGGCGTCAGCACGACTGGCGGGTACCGGGCAGGAAGACAGTTTACCGAGATCTGCATGGGCGGGCTCGGTGAGGTCGACATCACCATGGGCCGGATCAAGGACGTTCCGATCCCGTTCATCGAGGTCAGCACTGATTTCCCGGCCATTGCGTGCCTCGGCGCCCAGAAAGCGGGCTGGACGGTCAACGTCAACAAGTATTTCGCCATGGGTAGCGGCCCCGCACGGGCGCTCTCCCTGAAGCCCAAGCACACCTACGAGGTCATCGAATACGAAGACGAGTTTGATTATGCGGTCATTGCGCTTGAGAGCGACCACCTTCCGAACGCCGGCGTTATGGAGAAGATCGCTGACGCCTGCAACGTAGATGTCGCGAACACCTGCGCGGTCGTCGCCCCCACGGCATCGATCGTCGGTTCGGTTCAGGTCGCCGGCCGCTGTGTCGAGACCGCGGTCTACAAACTGAACGAACTCGGGTTTGACACAAAGAAGATCACTGCCGGTATCGGCCACGCCCCGATCGCTCCCGTCAAGAAGGACGGCACGAAGGCGATGGGTAGCACCAACGACGCCACGATCTACCACGGCAGCATCATGCTGACGATGAACGCCCCGGAGATCAAGGACTACCTTGACAGGATCCCGAGCAACACGTCCCGGGGATACGGAAAACCGTTCTACGATATCTTCAAGGAAGCCAACTTCGACTTCTACCAGATCGACACCTCGCTCTTCTCTCCGGCCGAGGTGGTCATCAACGAGCTCTCCGAGGGTGCTGTCTACCACGTGGGAGCCGTCAACCCCGAAGTGACGCTGAAGTCCTTCGGATTCATTTAACTACTTTTTCACACGTTGGCCCATTTTTCCGGCCAATCCCGGCAGGTCTTTTCGCTCCTTCATCCGGGTTGCTGCTGTCTGGACCTCCTGTGCCCAAGCCCGTCCCGGACTGCCGGGAGGGAGAACGCCTTCGGCGAACAGACCGGAGAGGGGTCAGGCACTCATCAGGGTATCGCTCCGTGACCGCGTACTCCCTGACCCAGTACTTCGCTAATTCTGACAGCCGACAATGATGCGGCCTCACGTGACGCCTCAACGTGAGTTCTCAGCGCCCGGAAACTGGATTTCGCGGCTTCGCGGCTTCGCGTGAGGCTCTATCCCCCCGTGCTGAAATCTCACGCGAAGCCGCGAAGAACGCGAAGGGAAATCGATGGTTTGCCCTCCTGAGGACGGGCTCAAACATTTTAGCGAAGTACTGTGACCCGGTCCCAAACCGCATCCCCTGCTGCGAGAGGGACATGGAACCGCCCGGCAAGACCGCACAGGGACAGGACGGGGGGAACAACCGGGTCCAGCCTGATGCACCCCTTCGTGGGGGGTTCGTCGTCAACGCAGAACACTGCTCAGCGAAATCAGGCCGGATCCTCTCAACTGGATCCCGGGGTACGTTCCTGGGCACTACCCGGAGTTGTGGGCGGCAATGTTTATCCCTCACGGTGCGAAACACTATAAGGCATCCACGGGCTTGTGGTCTAGCTGGTTATGACGTCGCCCTTACACGGCGAAGATCACCGGTTCGAATCCGGTCAGGCCCATCGATTTTACAACGAGGTCGTCCCAAAACGCCTCTACCTGGAGGGGGACGCCCCCTCCCGGTCCCTCCCCCACGAGGCGATAGCCGGGGGAAAGCCGTGTCAGCGTTTTTGACGCCGGATAGTGCTCAATTCTTTGCGAACGTGCTTCGGAATGCTCTGAACCATGTGGATATCCGGTCGCAGGGTACTTTTGGGATGTGCTCAACGCTACAGACGGGGTGCCGACACACCGGGCTGCATCTCTGCCACCTGCCTGCACAGGAGAGCTTGCTTTTGCGGCAAGAGGGATCTCAAACACCAAAACCTATATGCGACAAAACGGTGAAGCACTGTCGTGAGCACCATGAAGTTAAGTGCAAGAAACCAGCTCCCTGGAAAAGTAAAACATATCGATACTGGAATGGTCACCGCTGAGGTTGTCATCGCGCTGGACGGCGGCGGTGAGATCACCTCGGTCATCACCAAAAAGGCCGTAGAGAACCTCGGACTTACCGTCGGCAAGAAAGTCTACGCCGTGGTCAAGTCGACAGAGGTCATGGTCGCCGTCGACTGAGCAGCCAGATTCACTCTTTTTTGTACGAAACCCGCATGAGACGTAGCCCCATGCGACAGGGATGAAAACGACCTCCCGGCTGTGGTGGTTGCAGGGTAGACCAGGCCTGTCTTTTCCGCCGGGCTCGCCCCGGGGCAAGTGGACCGTGGTAGCTCTTCGCCGCCAAGGGAGGGGCAGGGGAGAGGGCTCGCTCCCTCCCCGCCAAAGCCGGGTCAGGGGCGCGATGGAACAGAGCAGGGAGCCTCCATCATCCAGACCAGGGCAGTATCCAATACAAAAAACCAGGCTCTGCCGCCGGATCAGTCAATACTGGAAACCCCGGGGCATTCCGGCCACACTCAATCCCTCACGCCCCTGCAACCCCGGTCAGCCGGGTACGATATCCCAAAATAGCCCCCGAATTCGTAAAAAACCCCGGAATTAAAGAGCGTTTCTGAACAGCCCGAGCGGCCTCCGGGGCAACCATGAAAGCCGGCAGGCAGTATAGAGAATACAGAGATTCCGGATGAAACCTGGAGAATTCCATAACCCCCCCATTTCCACTGGAGATTCGGGTAAGCCCACTGTAGGGGCCCACCGGGAGAGAAACGTTGCCCATCCCGGCCATTCCCACTCCAGGTGATCATCACACCTCCTCCGCGACAAACCTTGATTGCGTGGTGCGGGGAGAGACAACCGTCAGGGCTCCCGGCGTTATGGTGGTGGGAAGTTGACAGGTATACACCCGATCGCCCAATGAACCGGAAGGGGGTCGGGATGGAGCGGACGGGCCGGGATATAGAGCACTATCGCATCTGACATTTCACACACCGTGAGTTGCCTCACGCACCAAAACACTCTTATTAAGGTGCAATAAGACACCGGAAGGGAGATAACTCTACCAGCACCCATACCCCCTTCGTGCCCGCAAACGTGAATGCCCATGCGCAGAGGATCTCTTCCCGTCCGGCCGGATCTCCGGGGCCCGGGCGGCGCCCGGAGAGATCCATTCCCCGGGTCGCGAGAGCTGTGGCAGTCAGGCGTAAGAATGTTGTATTTGCACGACTCCCCTGGACCATAGGGAGGTTGAGATCATCGACGTCATCGTAGCGCGCGACCTGGAGAAGCGGTTTGAGGACCTCATCGCGGTCGACCACATCACCTTCCGGGTCAGGAAGGGGGAGGTCTTCGGGTTTCTCGGGCCAAACGGGGCTGGGAAGACAACGGCTATGAAAATGATCCAGTGCGTCTCCCCAAAGACCGGCGGCACCCTCGAAGTCTTCGGCATGGATGTGGATTCCCACCAGCGTGAGATCAAGAGCCGCCTCGGCGTGGTGCCGCAGGAGAACAACCTTGACCCTGATTTCTCGACCTACCGGAACCTGCTGATCTACGCCCGCTACTTCGGCATCCCGAAGCACGAGGCAGAGCAGCGGGCAGAAGAACTCCTTGCGTTCATGCAACTTGAGGAGAAACGGGACGTCCTGATCGACAAACTCTCGGGCGGCATGAAACGGCGTCTGATCATCGCCCGGGCCCTGATCAATGCGCCGGAACTCCTCATCCTCGACGAGCCCACCATCGGGCTCGACCCGCAGGCGCGGCATCTGATCTGGGAGAAACTCAGGAGTCTCCAGGCGGCGGGAAACACCCTTGTCCTCACCACCCACTACCTGGACGAAGCAGAACGACTCTGCGACCGGCTGGTGATCATGGACCAGGGAAAGATCCTCGTCGAAGGTCGCCCGGAGGATCTCATCAGGGAGCATGCCGGGAGCGACGTCGTCGAGGTGGAGCGGACACAGAAAGCGACCGCCTGTCTGACCGGGCTTGGCGTGACGTACGACGTCGCCGGCGATCTGCTCCAGGTCTTCACGGACCGCCCCCACGACGTGGCGCGGGAACTGCTCGAGGTCTGCCGGCACGAAGCGGCGGTGACGGTTCGGCCGGCGACCCTTGAGGATGTCTTTCTGCGGCTGACCGGCCGGAGCCTGCGGGAGTGAACAAGCGATGATCGAGATCACCGGCAGGGTGCGGAGCGTCTGGCAGAGAAACCTGGACGCTTTCCTCAGGACCTACCGGGTGAACTTCATCCCGCCCTTCATCGAACCGGTCCTCTACCTCCTGGCATTGGGGTTCGGCCTCGGGACATATATCGAGACGGTCGACGGAATACCCTACCCGGTCTTCATCGCACCGGCGCTCGTCTCGATATCGGTGATGTACTCATCCTTCTTCGAGTGCACCTACTCGTCGTTTGTCAGGATGTACTACCAGAAGACGTTTGACGCGATCATCGCGACACCGGTCAGCATCGATGAGGTGATCGCCGGGGAGATGCTCTGGGGCGCCACCCGCGGCATGATATACGCGACGCTGATGCTTCCCGTGCTCCTTATCTTCGGCGTCGTGGCGATGCCGTCGTCCCTGCTCCTCATCCCGTTCGCATTCCTCGCGGGCCTGCTCTTTGCTAGCATCGGGATGTGTTTCACGGCGATCACACCGGGCATCGATGCGCTGAACTACCCCTCATTCCTCTTCATCACTCCGATGTTCCTCTTCTCGGGGACGTTCTTCCCCCTCGACCTGCTCCCGGAGCCAATCCAGTACTTCGCATTCGCCGCGCTTCCGCTCACGCACGTCGTCAGCATCAACCGGGCGATCACGCTCCCAGCCTTCTCGCCGACGAACCTCTTCAGCCTCGCCTGGATAGCGGCAGCAACCGTGCTTTTCTTTCTTCTCGCCATCAGGCTGATGAGAAGGCGGTTGATCGTGTGAACGGAGAGGCAGGAGGCGTGTACAGCCGGTGCTCCGGGCAAGGAGACACGGGAAAGCGCGCACCATCGCAGGTGCGTATAAAAAAGAGGTTAGAATCTGGGTTTCCTGTACTTCGGGAGGCAGTCGCGGCAATAGACGGGCCGCCCCTCCGTAGGCTTGAAAGGAACTTCGCATTCTTTGCCGCAGTCGGAGCAGACTGCCTTGTGGAACTCGCGGGGGCGATTCTGGTACGACCGCGGACCCCGGCTAGGATATCTCTCTTCCATTGATATTTCACTCACGCTGAGAAACCGTATTCACAACCAACTCAATAGCGGGGTTTCCTGTGCTTCGGGAGGCAGTCGCGGCAATAGACAGGCCTGCCCTCCGTAGGCTTGAAAGGAACTTCGCATTCTTTGCCGCAGTCGGAACAGACTGCCTTATGGAACTCGCGGGGGCGGTCCTGGTACGAGCGGGGACCCCTGCTCGAATATCTCTCATCCATATACTTCAACCATGCAGATAGTCTGCACATATACAACCACCTGCGTGCATATATAAGTGTGTCTCGCGGATCTCGGGCAGGCCCTGCCATCCCGGTATGCCCTTGCCGCACCCGGCTCCCATCACCAGGAGGAGCGCTGGATCGTATCTCCCCGGCGCGACGGCAGGGATCTCAGGGGGAGAAACGTCCCCGTGAAACCAGCCGTTTCCCGCGGCAGCGGGAACTGCGACATAATGCTTTTATCAATGCCGTCCTACCGAATAACATTCAACAATGGCACACGTCAACCGACCTCTTTTGCGCTCCGGCAACATGCCGGTTCTATCCCGGAGACAGGACCAATGGTGAGTGGCTCAGATGACCGACGAGATCCACACAGATGAACCCCCTGATAGCAGACGGAAGGGAAAACATCAGAAACGGACGCTTGGTCCGGTTCCCGACCTTGAAGAGCATGTGAAATCCGACTGGTGGAAAGGTATCTTCAACCGCCTCTACCTCAAGACAGACGGCGACGTCGTCGACGACCAGCAGATCACCAGGTCTGAGATCGACCGGATTACCCGGGTCCTGCATCTCCAGCCTGATGAGAAGGTACTCGACCTCTGCTGCGGCCAAGGGAGGCATACACTCGAACTCGCTCGACGTGGCTACAGCGCCGAAGGCCTCGACCAGTCGCACTACCTGATCCAGCGAGCCCGGTCGACCGCAAAGAAGGAGGGGCTCTCGGCCCGGTTCCGGGAGGGGGACGCACGCCGGCTGCCGTACCGCGCCGACACCTACGACGCTGTCCTCGTCCTCGGGAACAGTTTCGGCTACTTTGATTCCGTCGAGGAAGACCTGCGGATCCTCATGGAACTCAGGCGCGTCCTCAAGCCCTGGGGGCGGGTGCTCCTGGATGTGGCCGACGGCGAGTACCTGAAAGACCACTTCCAGCCCCGGTCGTGGGAGTGGATCGACCCGGCGATGTTCGTCTGCCGGGAACGGTCCCTCTCGCTCGATGGGCAGCGCCTGATCTCAAGGGAGGTGATCACGGATGTCGACAGGGGCGTCGTAGCCGACCAGTTCTATGCTGAACGCCTCTACACCGCCGAGAACCTCCGGCAGCTCCTGGAACGGGCAGGTTTCTCCGGCATCACCTTCCATGATATCGCCACGGAGTCACGGCGGAACCAGGACCTCGGCATGATGGAGCGCCGCCATATCGTCACCGCGGTCCTCAGGAAGGAGTGGTCGACGACGAAGGTAAGAGGCCGGGAGAGAGCAAAACACGTTGCAGTGCTGCTCGGCGACCCGACCAGGCCGGACGCCCTGAAACCGTCCTGTGTCTTTGATGACGATGACTTCTACACCATCGACCAGATGAAGGCGGCACTCCGGGAACTGAAAGGCTACCGGTTCACCTACCTCTGCAAGCACGACACGATGATCCAGGACCTCGCAAAACTGAAAGGGAAGGTGGACTACGTCCTCAACCTCTGTGACGAGGGGTTCAACAATGACCCGAGGAGAGAACTCCACGTGCCTGCGCTCCTGGAGATGCTCGGGATCCCGTACACGGGGTCAGGGCCGCAGTCGCTTGCGTTCTGCTACGACAAATCCCTCGTGCGCGGCGTCGCGAAGGAGATGGGAATCCCGGTTCCGGAAGCCTGTTTCATCACGCCCGGCGACCGCACCTACGACGCCGGGATGAAACTCCCTGCCATCGTCAAGCCCAACACCGGCGACTCCTCGTATGGTATCACGCAAAAGAGCGTCGCCAACACCCTCGAAGACCTCGCCGATGTCATCAACTCCCTCCGGGCAACGGTTGGCTATGATCACTCGCTCCTCGTCGAGGAGTTCCTCACCGGGAAAGATATCAGCGTCGGCATCATCGGGAACCCCTCAGGGTACTGCACGGTGCTTCCTATCACTGAGGAGGACTACTCGGCGCTGCCCCCTGAACTTCCCCGGCTCTGCGGCTACGAAGCGAAGTGGCTCCCGGATTCGCCGTACTGGAAGATTGTATCGAGGCCCGCAAACCTCCCTGAGGAGACCGAGAAGGTAGTCGTCCGGTGTTGTCTCGCCCTCTTTGAGCGTCTGGAGTGCCGCGATTACTGCCGGTTTGACTGGCGCCTGGACGAGCACGGCAACCCAAAACTCCTTGAGGTCAACCCGAACCCGGGCTGGTGCTGGGACGGCCACCTCGCAAAGATGGCGAAGTATGCGGGTATTTCATATTCCGGGATGCTCGGGCAGATCCTGAAGGCGGCGGAGGAGCGGTTCGGGATGGAACAGGAGACCGGTGCGCGGGAGGCCGGGAAGGAGTCTCTCCCGCTCGACATCACCCGGGAGACCGCCTGATCCACCGCACTTTTTTCGCCGGAGCGGAGCTGCACCGGCGGGCGGGGAGGCGCTTGCAATGAGACGGGATCGCACCCAAAGAGTGATGCAATCACTCCTCCCTGCTCACGCCGACCGGTACCCATCACTATATATTGTCACAAGAAAGATGGATTATAAGATATGGCCGACGAATCGTATCGGACCGCGACGGTCCAGGGCAAGGAGGTCCCCTACGATCCTGAGCAGTTACGCAAGATCAGCGAGCACCCCTGCTACTCTGACAAAGCATGCCATGCCTTCGGGCGGTGCCACATCCCCGTCGCCCCGAAGTGCAACATCCAGTGCAACTATTGCATACGCGACTTTGACTGCGTGAACGAGAGCCGGCCGGGTGTGACAAGCAAGGTTCTCTCTCCGGAGGAATCCCTCGACCTGGTCAGGAGGGTCATTAAGGACTACCCCTACGTGAAGGTGGTCGGCATCGCAGGACCGGGCGAGCCGCTTGCAAACCCCGAGACGTTTGAGGCGCTCAGGCTGGTCCACGAGGAGTTCCCGCACCTGATCATGTGCATCAGCACAAACGGTCTCGTGCTCCCCGAGTCGATAGAAGAACTGGCGAAGTACGATGTCGGGAACGTTACGGTCACGCTTAACGCTATCGACCCTGCGATAGGGGAGAAGATCTACTCCTGGGTTGAGTACAACGGGAAGAAGTACCATGGGCGCGAGGCGGCGGAACTCCTCCTCTCCCAGCAGTTGAAAGGGATCGAGATGGCGGTTGCAAAGAAGATGTTCGTCAAGATAAACACCGTCTACATCCCCGGGGTCAACGACGAGCATATCCCCAAGATCGCAAAGAAGGTCGGTGAGATGGGGGCGTTCACCTTCAACGTCATCCCGCTCATCCCGCAGTACAAGTTCGCCGCGATCACCCCCCCGACGTCGAAGGAGAAGCGGGAGATGCAGGACCGGTGCGAACCGTACATCAAGCAGATGCGCCACTGCGCACGCTGCCGGGCGGACGCGATCGGGAAACTCGGTCAGGACGTCCAGTCATGCGTCTACCGGCAGATGAAGGATGAGAAGGCAGAGTAATCAATTCTTTTTTACCCGCCGGACATGACGGCGATCATGCTCCGGGCCGACCAGCCGTTCGACCTCGACCGGACGCTCTCCTGCGGGCAGGCTTTCCGCTGGGAGAAGGCGGACGGGCGGTGGCAGGGCGTCGTCGACGGCCGGGCCGTTCGCATACGGCAGGATGCAGAGGCTCTCACGTTTG
>Ga0172378_10006655_pt1 | contig 10782 bp, 9 predicted proteins | sample GrowelOW332metaG_FD_119755 | JGI IMG/M metagenome (GOLD analysis project Ga0172378, IMG submission 119755) | Groundwater microbial communities from an aquifer near a municipal landfill in Southern Ontario, Canada - Pumphouse #3_1 metaG | ecosystem: Environmental > Aquatic > Deep subsurface >... | reverse complement strand
TTTCCTTTTATCACATTTGAAAATTTATTTTTTCCACAAAGATAAATCAGCTCGCGTTCAAGAATTGGATCAAGCTCTTCAACAGCAAGAACGCAATCTACTTTAGAAAGAAATTCACATGCAGCTTTTTCTGGAAACGGATACGGTGTGCCGACTTTCATAATTAGCGCATCATCAACTTTTAAAATTGAAAGCGCCTCTTTTACATAAGTGTAAGAAATTCCTGAAGTGATAATACCAAGCTTTTTTCCATCAACTACAACTTCCTTTCCTTCAACAAAATTAAATTTGTTATTAGAAAAATCTTCTGGAAGAATATGCTCATTTCTGTCGAACACACGTTTGTGATTCATAAAAGATGTGCGTGGAAAAATCACCCATCGCTTAGCATCTTTAACAAAGCCTTCAACTGCACGAGCTTTTGGCAATTGAGGAATATCCATGCTGACATAGCCGTGGTCAACTCTAGTTGTAGGCCGCAAAATTACAGGCGTATTATATTTTTCAGAATAATCAAATGCCATTTGAATCATCTCGTAAGCTTCTTCTGGAGAAGACGGATCAAAAATAGGAATCTTTGAAAAGTGAGCAAAGTGCCTTGTGTCCTGCTCAGTCTGCGAAGAGATAGGGCCTGGATCATCAGCAGAAACAATAACCATGCCACCCTTCACGCCAACATACGAAAGGCACATGACAGGATCAGACGCTACGTTCAAACCAACTTGCTTCATTGTAACAAGAGTACGCGCTCCAGAATAAGAAGCGCCAGCCGCAACTTCAACAGCCGCCTTCTCATTAACAGACCATTCAACATAAGCGCCAGTTTCTTTTCTATATTTTGAAACGTACTCAATAATTTCAGAAGACGGTGTTCCAGGATAGCCCGCAACTAAATTAACTCCAGCTTGCAAAGCACCAAGCGCAATCGCTTCATTTCCCATAATTATTCTTTGTGGCATTTATTACCTCAATTTCTTTTGTTTCTATGCATAATAACATGACATTGTAGATATTACAAGAGGAAAAATATTTTTTTTTACATTTTCTAATTCTTTATAATATTCAATATCAATTGACATATATGCAAAATAACATTTTAATTTTCTTAGCGGAGGTTTGTATGGAAACATTACCTGTAGTTTCAACAGTAACGCTTATAGGTCAACTTGCGCTACTGATTGTCGTTGCAAAAACACTTGGGCTTCTTGCTGAAAAAATTAACATTCCATCTGTTGTTGGAGAACTGCTTGCGGGACTTTTATTAGGTCCAAGCATGTTAAATCTTATTGCAAGCAACAACTTTCTTAATAAGGCCGCGGAAATTGGCGTAATCTTATTGATGTTCTATGCCGGTCTTGAAACAAATTTAAGCGATTTAAAAAAAGCAGGACTTAAATCTTTTCTCATTGCAACAGGAGGAGTAATTGTTCCTCTTTTTAACGGAGCGCTTCTTTACATGGCCTTCAATGGCTTTGCAAAACCAGGTACAGCAGAATTCAATGCAGCAATATTTTTAGGCGCAGTTCTTACCGCAACTTCTGTAAGCATTACTGTGCAAGCCCTTAGAGAATTAGGAAAACTTCAAGGTCCTGTTGGAACAACAATTATTTCTGCCGCAATTATAGATGATGTTCTTGGAATAATTGTTTTAACAATTGTCTCTAATATGTCAGCTGGTAAAACAACAGGCGCAAGCACGAATGCCACTGTCGCAATTTTAATTACGCTTGGAAAAACAATTTTATTTTTTGCACTTGCAATTCTTCTTGGAATTTTTATCAACAAATTTTTTAAAAAAATATTTATAAATCACTACAACACACAACGCATTGCAGTCTACGGTCTTGCATTATGTTTTGCATTTGCATGGGCAGCAGAAAAGTTTTTTGGAATTGCGGATATTACAGGCGCATATTGTGCAGGAGTAATGCTTTGCAATTTACAAGCAAAAGATTATATTGGTAAAAAAGTTGATTCAACAAGCTATATGTTCTTTGGACCAATTTTCTTTGCATCTATTGGACTTAAAACAAATCTTTCTTCATTCAGTCTTTCAATGTTATGGTTCACGCTCGCGCTTATTCTTGTAGCACTTGTAAGTAAATTCATAGGCTGTGGAATTGTCTCTAAACTTAGCGGATTTACAACAAAAGATTCTGTCAGAATAGGTCTTGGCATGATGACACGTGGAGAAGTGGCGCTTATTGTCGCACAAAAAGCAATTGATTCTGGTGTACTTAATTCTAAATACCTTGCACCTATAATTTTGCTCATTGTAGTTTCAGCAATCGTTACACCTATTGCACTAAAAGCGGTATTTAAAGGAGATAATTAAAACTTAATATGGAAAAAAATAATCAAGAAGAATCTCTTCCAGAAAAACTTGCGCAGAAGTCCGCGGAATTCAGATTGAACTTAATGAAAAAGCAAATTGACTTTGATGAAAAAAGAAATATTCCAACAGTGCTGCCAGAAATTTATTCGCACTTAAATAAATTGTACACTTCATGGAAGCTAGACAAAAAGCGCCCTTCATTTTTAGAGCTGCCCTTTGAAAATATTTTAAAAGAAAAATATGATGAAAAAAATCAAATCAAGCTTATGAATTATCTTTCAAGGGTGCATGATGATGCCGCCTACAAAATGCTTAACGATGAATCTTTTGCACAGCGCTTTATTTCAACAGACGAATTCAAAGCCGTAATTCTTTCAGTTGATATTCGCCGTTCAACAGACCTTATGTTAAAATGCCAGTCGCCAAATATTTATGCTGATTTTATAAACGCACTTACAACAGAGCTAACTGAGTCAGTAAAAAACAGATTTGGCATTTACGACAAATTTACAGGAGACGGTCTTCTAGCTTTATTCCCAAATTTCTATTCAGGCACAGACGCAATTTTATATTCACTGCTTTGCTCACATGACTGCCAGATAATTTTTAACACAGTTTTTGATTCATACAAAAAGTATTTCTCACTCGACGGAATACAAACAGGTCTTGGCATTGGAATTGATGTAGGCAATGTTTACAAAGCTGGGCTTGGAATGGAGTACACTGTAATTGGAAAGCCTGTAGTTTACGCCTGTAGATTTTCCGCAGCGCCCGCAGACCACACATACCTTACAGAAGATGCGCTTTCTAATTTGCTTAAACACAACAAAGAATCTTTTTCTATTGAAAAGACTTCTATTCCAATCAAACACGAATCACCTATGTGCGCCTACGATGTTAAGTTCAACTCTGAAGAAAACTTTGACAACTTAAAGACAATAGAGCCTGACTGGTACGAAGAAAAGTAATCATCTGCCAAAAACTCACTTGTGGAAATCTCAAGTTGTACTTGAATTTTCCACAAAGCAGATATATGATTAAGTCATGATAACAAGAAAAATTGAAAAAGTAATATTATCAGAAGGAACAAAATACCCTGTAATTACAATAGTCGGTCCACGTCAATCTGGAAAGACAACTCTTTGCAAAAAACTTTTTCCAAAATATAAATATATAAATTTAGAGCAACTTGACATTAGGCGTTTTGCTTCAGAAGACCCTAGAGGTTTTTTTAAAACTTATGAGCCGCCAGTTATTCTTGATGAAATTCAAAATTGTCCAGAACTGTTAAGTCAAGTTCAAGTGCTTAGTGATGAACTAAATAAAGATGCTCAATTTATAATCACAGGCAGCCAGCAGCTTGCTTTATCACAGGCAATATCACAATCTCTTGCAGGTAGAACTTCTATATTTACACTTTTACCATTTTCTATTGATGAATTAACTTCCGCAAAAAAAAGTTTTACGCGTGATGAATATATTTTACAAGGTGGAATGCCTAGGCTTTACGAAAAAAAACTTAATGCAGAAAGTTATTACCGTGACTACATTCAGACATACCTTGAGCGCGATGTACGCTCTATTTTAAATATTAAAAATCTTCAGAAGTTTGAATTATTTCTTACACTATTGGCAGGCCGCACAGGTCAACTGCTAAACCTTGCTTCACTTTCTGGAGATGTGGGAGTTTCAAGCACAACACTTTCAGAATGGATTTCAGTTCTTGAGTCATCACATATTATTTTTAAGCTTACTCCTTGGTTTGGAAATATAGGCAAGCGGCTTTCTAAATCTCCTAAAATTTATTTCACAGACACAGGCATTCCATGCAGCCTTTTAGGAATAACTACTGTGGAACGTTTGCAGAAGGATTCTCTGCGTGGAAGCCTTTTTGAAAATCTTGTGATTCTAGAAGCTCTAAAAAAACAATACAACTCAAATAAAATAAACTCATTGCATTTTTTACGCACAGAATCAGGATTAGAAATTGATTTAATAAATCAGCAAGGAGAAAAATTAATTCCTTATGAAATAAAATCTTCAGATTCTTTAGTAAGCGAATACTTCAATTCTCTTGAAAAATGCACAACATTTATTCCGCATATTGATAAAAAGAATGGCGGCCTTATTTATTCAGGCAAAGATGTCGAATCTTATAAAACATGGCGCGCTTGGAATTTCAAGAAAGTTTCTAAATTATTCTAGAAAATAATTTTACAGACACTTTCCCCACAAAATGCTAAACTTAAAATATGTACACTTGCAATGAAATAATTTTTTCAGCAACAACACAATGCAACCTTCACTGCCCGCACTGTTTTGTTTCAAGGCAAACACAAAAGCTAAGCATTGATGACGCAAAATCACTAATAGACTCCTGCTTAAATTACAAAAGAGAAAACTGCACTCTAGAAAAAATAGGCTTCACTGGAGGAGAACCATTTTTATACTTAGACTTCATTTGTGAAGTAACAAAATACGCAAAAGAAAAAGACTTGATGTTTGACAGAATTATGACAAACGGCGACTGGTGGAAATCAGAAGAAGAGCTAAAAGAAAAACTTACAGCCGTCTATAACTCAGGCTTTGACGGAAAGATTGGTCTAAGCTACGACATCTTCCACGCTCAAACAAAAGAACGCATTTTAACATTCATACAAAACGTTTATAAAATATGGAACGATTATTCCACAGTAGAGATTTCTGTTGCAGTAGAAAGAAAATCCTCTAAAGCAGAAAATCAAATTCTAAAAAACATAAATGAAATTCAATGCTCACTTCAAAAAGAGTTCGGGCAAATATTTCTACCGGTGTACAAAATAAAACAGTCATTCACTTCAGACAACTGGCACAAAGATTTTACTTGGTTCAAAGAAGACTACTGCGCTTCAACAGGAAATATTTTCTTTGTACATTCAAACGGCAACATTGCTCCATGCTGCGGCTTTGCTAATGAAAACAAAGAGTTGTTCATAGGAACAATAAAAGACTCTTGCGACACTTTGATGAACAATGCAGAAACCAATGTGATGGTGCAAAATTGTTTTACAAAAGGGCTTGTTGCAGTTAGAAAAGAAATGCAAAAGTCAGGTGTAAAATTTCATGGCAAGACTAAAGACACGTGCATGTTCTGTGACTTTGTGTGCAAGAAAAATACATCTACTAGTAAAGAATAATCTAAGATTTATTTAACAGGCAAATCTATCCCAAAATAAGGCTCTGGAGAATTAAACTCTAGAATGTTTTGCATCGAAGCATCGGAATATTTATAAATTTTATTCTTATATTCACATCGTGTAGCAACATCATCAATTTCTATACGACGCTTCTTTGCAATTTTCAAGAACTCATCTTCTTTTTCTATTCCAAGATAACGCCTGTTAAGAAGACTTGCTGCAATTCCTGTTGTGCTTGATCCAGAAAAAGGATCCATAATCCAAGCGTTTTCTTTTGTCGAAGAAAGAATTATCCGAGCAAGCAATGGAAGTGGCTTTTGAGTTGGATGTTTGCCACAAGATTTTTCCCATTTTGCAATAGCTGGCAATGTCCAAACATCTCGCATTTGAGTGCCGCCATTTATTTGCTTCATCAAATCATAATTAAAATAATGCGGAACTTTTTTTTCTCTTCTTGCCCAAATAATAAATTCAGTTGAATGTGTAAAAAACCTGCATGAAAGATTTGGTGGAGGATTTGTTTTAGCCCATGTGATTACATTTAGAATTCTAAAGTCTAATTCATTCAGCATTTGCGCTACTGAAAAAATATTATGGTATGTTCCGCTTATCCAGATTGTACCTTCAGGTTTTAGTTTTTCACGGCACAAAGAAATCCATTTGTAATTAAATTCATTATCTTTTTCAAAGCCTTGCGATTTATCCCATGCGCCTTTGTTCACAGAAACCTGTTTACCACTTTGTACAGAAAATCCTCCGTTGGAAAGAAAATATGGAGGATCTGCAAATATTATATCGAATTGAAAATTCACATTTGGAAGAAGTTCTATACAATCACCTTTTGCTAAAGTGAAATCTAAATTCTTTGATCTGTACCAAGTTGTTATAGAAATTTTACTTACCTCTAGGAACTGGAAGTCTTAATTTTTGTAAAGGTATATATTCAAAATAATATTGACATCTTACACTCTGAATATAATCAAGAACATCTTTATATGCAGAATTTTTAAACCAAGAACTTAAAAGATATACATATTCAACTTCAATATTCAATGGTGCAACCAATTTCTGATACTGTTTTTTCTTGAAATCACAAGTCTGAAGCTTTTCATCAACAGAGCCAGCAACATGTTGAAATTTACATTCAATAATAAACAAAGTATTATTTACTATTACATAAATACTATCATCTGGAAGTAATTTTTTTGATATATGACTTCTCCAATCAATACCGTTTGGTTCAAGAAAATATTTATAAAAATCATTTTTTTTATAAATCTGAGCTATAACTTTTCCTTTATATTTCACATCTATGTTTTCAACAGAATAATTTTTTTGTTTTGATAGAAAAGTAGCAAGATCAACTTTGCCTTCAAATATTAAACCTGTTTTTGTATTTCCCCCACCAGAACCTTTTTTTATCATTTAAATATTTCCTTCATTATTCCATTCTGCATATCATCAATGCTATAAATATCGTCCATAATATCAAACGTTTCTTCCAAATTATTAGATGCCGATGCCCAACCATGACCGTCTGTAAACCATACGAACTTTATACCAGAAATTGTTTTTGCTTCTGTTGCTATTGTTTTATAACTACGGGAAGTTTCATTTAGTTTTGATCCACCACTGCCATAGAAATTTGTTTCAATAACATAGATGCAGTTACTTGTTTTAACAACAAAGTCAAAACGCTTTTCCATCTTACCCTGATTTGAAATTGCAGAAAGATCAGTGCCCCACTTCTCTGTTATCTCGTGGATATACATTTCTTTATAATATTCCACTCCTGTTTCTTTGATAAAACTTTCAACAAGGTCCTCCATCTGATGTCCACCACGATTCTTGCGGCCGTTGGAATCCAAGCCAGTTTCTACGCCTGTTACATAATCAACAAGATTATTTATTATGTGATTCTGCAATAAATCAAAAAGACCTGTTTTTCTCATGAAAATTTTGTAATCATCCATAGAGCATGTTTGGTTGTTGAAATCATAAAGTTTTACTTTGCCGTTTGCACCTGCATAGATTTCACTTTCTCTAACTGCAAGTAGAATAGGTATACATTTCAAAGTCTCTGGATATTTTTTTATCAATCCTTCAAACTCATTTTCAATATTTTTTGAGCCTATTAATGAATTTAGAATATTCAATTCTACTTTTATTGAATCAACATTTTTATAAACTTTTTTGAAATCAATATAGTAATCATAGTCTGCAATACTGTAATGAAATTTTGAAAGCCATTCCTTGAAATTTCTTTTAGACATTTTTCTCCCCTTAATAATTTGAAATAAGAAGTTCCTTTACTGCTCCACGTTTTGTTGAGTTGCTGTTTATCATTCTTGAAGCATTGATTCTTAAAATTGAAAACTTTGAATATAGATTGTCAAAGAAATTATCTTCTGAATCTGTATTTTTTGGATCAGAGTTGCTTAGAACAACCTTTGCGCCTTTCTTTGTAATCTTATTAACAAATTGTCCAAGCTCAACTTGGTTTTTATCGCTAAATCCATCTTGAGAATATGAAGTAAATGTTGCAGTCTGTGTTAAAGGTCTATAAGGCGGATCAAAATATGCAAATGTTTTTTTATCTATGAATAATTCAGACTCTTTGTAGTCGCCACAATGTATTGTAACATTTTGAAGCTTTATAGAAAATTCTTTTAAATTTTCTTCATCAAGAATTGCAGGATTTTTTGCATGGTTAAAAGGTACATTAAAAAGGCCCTTTTTATTTACGCGATACAATCCATTGAAGCATGTTTTGTTCAGAAAAATAAACAAAGCAGCACTTTCAATATTTTCTACATGTTTGTTTTTTAATTCATTGAACCTGTCACGCTTTGAATAATAATAATTTTCACGTTCTTCTTCTAACAACTTTAGATATTCTGTTTTGTATTCAGTAAGCTCTTCAATTAAAAAGTTAACATTTTCTTTTATTGTTTGATATGTGTTAATTAATTCTGCGTTTATATCATTTATATATATTTCTTTAAGATTATAATTGTTAAGAATGTCACAGAGAACCGCACCACCACCAACAAACGGCTCTGCGTATTTTGTAATTGTTTTTCCTAATTTTTGAGGATATTGATTTCTTATTTCTTCAAGCAATTGTGTTTTACCACCTGCCCATTTTATAAAAGGTTTTATCATGTTTTCTACATTCTATCAAAATTATTTAATTTGTTGTAGATATTCTCTTGCGTTAGGGATTGTAAGGGCGGCGTAGCCGTTCCGAAGGAATGTAACCCTGAAAAGCCCGACGGCAGTTTACTGCCGGAACGCCAATATTTTTAATTATATCACTTCCAAACCAAAGAGGCAGCCCCGTTAAGAGCCGCCCCGCAACAAATCTTTTGCTAAATGACTTTATGCTCTTTTAAAAGCATTTCAACATCTGTGCCTTTAATTGCCTTGAGCGCTTTGTCCATTACAAGTTTTTCTTTAAAGCCGAGCTTCATGTCTGTAATTTTTTTGCCGTCACGAAGCTGCACTGTTGAGTTTAGCAAATCACGGACATCGTATGTGCTGCCCCAAACTTCTGGAACACCGCGGTCTACGTTCAGCAAAGTGTAAACTGCTTCCATGCCTGTGCGGATTGAATACTCTGTTGTAAAAATAGTGTCGCGTTTTGTTTCTGCAAACTGGCCTAAGAATGCAAAGTTCACTGATTTTTCTGGAACAACATTTGGCCTGTCGCCTTTTTCGCGCGGCATAAAGAATGCTGTTATGTAGGGCATCATGCAAGGAACTGTGTTGGCGCTTTTTTCTGCAAGCTCTGGTATTTGGTCTTCTGGAACGCCCATGTGGTAAAGCCATTCCATGCAGATTTCTTTTCCTGTGCAGTCACGCATTGCTTTTTTAACATAGTCGCCTGGCACGTCTGTGAACAATCCGTAGATCCAACCTACAACTTCATTCTTTGGCTGATTTCTAAACTGAGGCTGTCTGTTGATTGTCCAGCTTAAAAGCCATGATGAATCTTTTGCAGTTACAATTCCACCTGTTACAACTTTGCCGCTCAATGGGTCGCGTTTGCAAATCTTCTGAATGTATGGCGGAATCTTGTTGTCCAAAGTTGTTACTGTTGCGCTCATCCAATTGCTCTGTTCTGGATTGCTGCAGAATTTTTCTGGATGTCCAAACGATGAATCTTGTTCTGCAATTTTCTTCCACATGTCCCAACCGCCACCAGCTTTTATTTCTTTGTTAAAAACAGCAGGCTTGTTCTGGCTGCCGTAAGTTGAATTTTCCACGCAGCCGCCGTTTGTTATAAACACCAAATCATTTTCTGTTAAATCAATTGTGCTGTCTTTTCCTTCAGCTGTGATTTCAATTTTAGTTGCAACTTTTTTCTGTGGAGTGATGTTAAATTTAACATTGTTTACTTTTGTATTAAAGTGGAACTTTACTCCAAATGACTCAAGGTATTTTACCATTGGAAGAATCATTGACTCATACTGATTGTATTTTGTAAAACGAAGCGCTGTAAAATCTGGAAGTCCGCCTACGTGGTGAATAAATCTTTTTATGTAAAGCTTCATTTCCAAAGCTGAATGCCATGTTTCAAATGCGAACATTGTGCGCCAATAAAGCCAGAAGTTGGAGCTAAAAACTTCATCATCAAAATATTCATCTATGCGTTTGTTGTAAAGCTGCTCGTCTGGAGTAAAGAACAACTTTAGAATTTCCATAGTCGCCTTGTCAGAAAGCCCAAACTTTTTATCTGTGTGAGCATCTTCGCCACGGTTAACTGTTGCACGCATAAGCGAATAGTTAGGGTCTTTTTTATTCAGCCAGTAATATTCATCAAGAACACTAACATCTTTTGTTTCAATAGACGGAATTGAACGGAACAAGTCCCACATACACTCAAAGTGATTGTCCATTTCACGACCGCCTCTCATTACGTAGCCCAAATTCTCATATTCAAAGCCATCACAAGCGCCGCCCGCAATTGGCTCCTTTTCCAAAATATGAATGTGACTGCCTTTCATCTGACCGTCGCGTACCAAGAAACATGCCGCAGACAAAGCCGCAAGTCCAGTTCCAACAATGTAAGCTGATTTGTGATCAACGCCCTCAGGTTTTTCTGGACGTGCAAAAGCTTCATAATTTCCACTTGAATAATACATAGTATGCCTCTTATTTCAAAAAAAATTTCAAACCATCATTTGATTTGATAAATAAAAGGTACACCTGTTTTATGCGTAAGAAAATAAACAATGTTTTTAGAATGATAAAAATTTAATCAAAACA
>Ga0172378_10006653_pt1 | contig 10786 bp, 13 predicted proteins | sample GrowelOW332metaG_FD_119755 | JGI IMG/M metagenome (GOLD analysis project Ga0172378, IMG submission 119755) | Groundwater microbial communities from an aquifer near a municipal landfill in Southern Ontario, Canada - Pumphouse #3_1 metaG | ecosystem: Environmental > Aquatic > Deep subsurface >... | reverse complement strand
GCGTCAATAAAGAGTACAGCGTCCGTATTATTTTGCGTAAGCATATCCATCATAAGCAATTTTCTTATCATCGGCCTGTACATATATATTGCTTCGCGCTGTTGTCATATTAAGTTTAGTAGCAGCCAATCCTGTAATTCTTGCTGGGCTGCTCAATGCATCTACATCTATTTTTAAAGCTGCATTTTTAGTCAAAAGCTTTTCCTCTTGTTGTTTCATTTTTACTAAACTACTAGTTTTAGTAACATAGGCCTCACTTAACATAACACTACCCAAGTAACACATAATACCAACAACAAATAAAGCTATAACTTGATGACGAAAAGCACGATAATTTACAATTGTTTTTTTTACTGGTTGCGGCGTAACTTCAAATTTCTCTTCCCATGCGTAACTATCGTATCGTCTAGCCAGCATAATGCTATCTCCTATCTTATATTTATGTTTTTATTGCTCCCCTAAGTCTTGCACTACGAGATCTAGGATTTTCCCGGACTTCTTCCTCCGTTGGTGCAAATGCCGTTACCTTTTTTACCTGCGGCGTTTTGCCACAAACACAAATAACTAACTGCGGTGGGCAAGTACAACCTTTGGCCAGTTTTTTTAAAGTTTGTTTAACGATTCTATCTTCCAAAGAGTGAAAAGTTATTACACCTATTCTCCCCCCAGGAGATAAACGTTCAACTGCCTCGGTAACTACGTCTGCCAAAATATTAAGTTCATTATTAACTTCTATACGAATCGCCTGGAATGTTCTTTTGGCTGGATGTGGCCCGTCTTGCCTTGCCCCTTTTGGTATAGCCTTTTTGATAACTGCTACCAATTCACCGGTAGTTGTCAATGGTTTCACTCTACGTTCCGCTACAATAAATTGAGCTATTCTTTTACTCCAACGTTCTTCACCATAATTGTAAATAAGTTCAGTAAGTTCTTCTTCTTTATAATGATTAACAATATAGGCAGCATCGAATTTTTGCCTATTATCCATGCGCATATCCAAGGGTCCATCTTGCATATAAGAAAATCCGCGTTCTGCTGTATCTAACTGATAAGAAGATACCCCCAAATCAAAGAAGATACCTGTGATTTTGTCTATATTCAATGAATCCAATACTGTTCCAAAATCCTTGAAATTAGAACGCACAACATCTACGTTGCATTTAACACCCTGTAGTTTTTCTGCTGCTGCTGCAATAGCGTCAGCGTCTTGATCGATGCCTATGATTCTTCCCTTTGGTGAAAGCTGCTCGGCAAAAGCACGAGAATGACCTGCTCCCCCCATTGTACAGTCCAAATAAATTCCATCAGGATCGGTTATCATCCAGTTAATGCTTTCAGCTAGCAAAACGCTCTTATGAACAAACTCCATATTCATTACCACCTGTCCGCAAAAGTTAAATGCCTAGGTCCACTAACTGCCCTACTATATCGTTAACATCTTCTCCTACTTTGGCATTATAGGCATTCCATCTATCTATATCCCAGATTTCAGCACGAGAACCAACGCCAAGTATTACTGCCACTTTGCTTAAATTTGCATGCGTGCGTAAACTTTGCGGTAACATTATTCTGCCCTGTTTATCGGGTTCCGTATCAACAGCACCGCCAAAGAAAAATCTGGCAACCGCTCTAACATTTTGATTAGACATAGGTGAATCTGCAAATTTAGCCTGAAGCTTACTCCATTCAGCATCAGTATAGACAAACAAACAACCATCTAATCCTTTAGTTACAATAAAGTGCTTACCAAGTGTTTCTCTGAGTTTAGCAGGCATAAATAGGCGTCCCTTGGCATCTAGATTATGTTGAAACTCTCCCATTAACATGTCCGCTCACCAACTTTCGCTCCACTTTTCACCACTTTTCACCATTATAAACTTTATTTGCGCAAAAAACAAGGTTTTATCTCTCTATATTTGCGTTTTTCTCGTTTTTTTATCTTTTCAAAAAATGTCTGCTTTTAGGATAGTATTTTTTATGTTTTTTCCTTATCATGTGCTATAATAAAATACGTAATAAAAATGCTTGCAAGGAGGTCAGACATGGCTAAAATTACAAAAGATACCGGCATCATTGACGCCGTACAAGAACATCCTGAAATCATAGAAGTTTTCCAAGAATATGGTTTGGGCTGTATCGGCTGCATGGCAGCTAATTTTGAAACCATCGGTCAAGGTGCCGGTGCTCATGGATTAGATGTTGACGCACTTATTGAAGATATCAATAAAAAAATTAGTGAATAATAAAAACATCCCCCTTTGGTTCAAATGAACCAAAGGGGGATGTTTTTATTATTAAACTACTTCTATCTTTACCTCATCGCAACTACTAAGATTACCAGCATTAGCTTCATCTGTATCAATATGGCACTCATCTGCATGTTTTTCTCCCGCGCGTACTAATACATTATGGAAAATAGTTTTACGTTCACCACTCGTCCTAATAGAAACAATATCTCAAGCCTTTAAACCTTGTTTTTGGGGTATCTCACAACATAAATAAATATGTCTAGCCACCACAATGATACTACCCATTAGTGAATCTTTTATATCGCCTGAATTTCTAAAATTACAGGTGCTTACCAATATTTTTCTTGTATCATAAAAAGACCACATTTTGACAAATATTTTCTGTTTCTTGTGCAATAACTAATTCTTCATTCGTTGGTATTACTAATAATTTTACTGTGCAACCATCTTTGCTTATTTCTTTTAATTGCCCACGCACAGCATTTTTATCTCGGTCCAGTTCCGCACCTATAAAGCCCAAATTTTCACAAATTTTTTCTCTTATTGCCGGAGAATTTTCTCCTAAACCAGCGGTAAAAACAATGGCATCCAATCCGCCCATAGCAAAAGCATAAGCACCAATGTATTTACTTACACGATAAGCAAATATATCCATTGCCAAGTGCGACCTTTCATCACCACCATCAGAAGCCCTCTCCAAATCGCGAAAATCACTGGATAAACCGGATATGCCAAGCACCCCAGATTTATTATTAAGATACTGATATACTTGCCTTCCCGTCATATCCTCCTTATCCATTAAAAATGGAATGATAGCAGGATCAACTTCTCCACACCTAGTTCCCATAACGAGGCCCTCTAAAGGCGTAAATCCCATGCTAGTATCAACAGATTTGCCGTTCTTAACCGCTGCCACACTAGCACCATTGCCCAAATGACAAGTTACAATACATAACTCCTTTAATTCTCGGCCTAAATATTTTGCAACCTCCCCTGAAACATACCTATGGGATATGCCATGAAACCCATATTTCCTTAAACCATACTTTATATATAGCTCATAAGGCAGACCATAAAGATACGCTTTTGCCGGTATAGTTTGGTGAAACGCCGTATCAAAAACAGCTACATGTGGAGCAGTAGGCATTATTTTCATACAAGCCTTTATGCCAGCAAGATTAGCAGGATTATGCAACGGAGCCATAGGAATACACTTCTTTATATCTTCTATAACCTTATCATTAATCAGTACTGACTCATGAAATTTCTCTCCGCCATGCACAACTCTGTGGCCAAACGCATCTATTTCCGTCAAGTTTTTTATTACCCCATAATTCTTATTAACTAATGCGGCAAGCACCATTTGTATTCCTTCAATATGATTGGCAATTGGCTTTTTCACTTCTATAGCATAATCATAAACGGAATAATGTTTCAAAAAACTACCGTCCATGCCTATTCGTTCCAAAAGGCCTTTAGACATAACTTTCTTGGCTGTACAATCTATAAGCTGATATTTAATTGAAGAACTCCCACAATTTAGAACAAATATTTTCAAATTTACACCCCCTAAGAACTTTTCCCCTTAGAATTTTGCATACTTTTCAAGCGACAATCACAATTTCTCTTGCATTACTTAATCTTAAATCATCGCATCACATAAGTAAAACTCAAAATTCAACTATTAATAATAGTCAAAACCGATATTTATTTTTTGTAGAAACAACTAACACTTCCATACAATTTGTATACCCAATTCACCTTAACTTTATATTTTAAATAATAAAAAATGCCGGAGCTAGAAAACACTCCGACATTTTTTACATATACACTTCAACTCTAACTCTCTATCCTATAGTTACTAATAAATCTTTCATAAAACTCAATTGCCTCAAAAAACTTAGTAACAGAAAGCCGCTCATTAGGTTGGTGAGCTTGAGCATCTTCTCCCGGTCCATAAATAATCATAGGCAACCGTGTATTTCCAACTAAAGATGAAGCATCAGTAAAATAATTTACTCCTCTTTGTTTTAAATCTTTACCTGCTGCCTGCATAGCATAAGCAATAATTTTATCGCCTGTTGGGCAAGAAACTGAAGGCAATAAACAAGTAAATTTATATTCCGCCTTAAATTCCCCATCATTTAACTTTACTTCTGCAAACGCACTTTGCAGCATGTTTTCAATATCTTCTTGGCTTTGTCCTGGAATAGTGCGAAAATCTATCCCGCAGGTGCAAGAATCAGGCACCACATTAATAGCAACACCACCTTGAATTTGGTCCACACTATAAGTAGGCATACCCAATACCGGATGAGGTGGAATATTAAATTTTTGTTTACTAAAAGCCGTTAAGAATTTATTCATGGCAAGAATTGCATTAGTGCCCAAATGAGGCATAGAACCATGTGCAGTCTGACCATGAGTAGTAACCTCTACCCAAGCAGCACCTTTATGTGCCAAAAGCAAATCGCCATTACTGGGTTCCCCCACTAGCACAGCGCCTATATTTCTCATTCCGTCACATTCCACAAAATGTCTAGAACCAAGACAAAACATTTCTTCGCCGGCAGTTGCCAAAAATACTACGTCTTGTTGTGGCAGTACTTTTTTGCGTTTAAGTCTAATAAGCGCATAAAGCATAGCGGCATCCGAGCCTTTCATATCCGCTACGCCGCGTCCATAAGCATAACCATTTTCTATCGCACAGGAAAATGGACCGTATTTCCAGGGGATTGCTCCCGGTGGAACTGTGTCCAAGTGACCTGTAACTAAAAGATCCTTACCTGTTGTTTCGCCTTTAATGCGAAAAATTAAATTTGCTCTATTAGGTGCAAATTCATCAACCTGACACTCTATGCCCTCAGCAAGTAAAAGTGTTTGCAATTTAAGTACTAAGGCCTTTTCATTACCTGGTGGATTAACAGTATCACAACTAACTAAAATATGTAATAAAGCTAATGCTTCCTCCATTTCAGCTTTTTTTAACATATTTATGCTTCCTTTCCTTTTTGCTGGTTTAGGTAAACTGTCATAAGCTTAGCTTTTGCTTCTGCAGTGTTTTCTATACAGCTAGCAATTAATTCTCCTTTTTGCATCAAATATCCTCTGTCCGCCATCTCTAAAGCCTTAGCACCATTTTGTTCAATTAAAAGAATCGTCATACCCTCTTTGTTTAATTGCTTAATAGTATTAAAAATATCGTTAACTACCAAAGGTGCCAACCCTAATGAAGGCTCGTCCAGCAGCAAAATTTCCGGTTCTCCCATAAGGGCTCTGCTTATTGCTAACATCTGCTGCTCGCCGCCGCTCATAGTACCTGCATTTTGTGTTCTACGTTCTGCTAACCGAGGAAACATAGTATACGCCTTAGAGATGTTTTCTTTAATTCTAGTTTTATCCGCACAAGCACAAGCACCAACTAATAAATTTTCTTCAACTGTCATTTTCGGAAAAACTCTACGTCCCTCCGGTACAACTCCTACACCACTGCGCACAATAGACTCCGTTGATTTTCCCGAGATATCTTCACCACGAAAAAATACCTGGCCAGCTTTAGGTTTTACAAAACCCAATATCGTATTTATCGTAGTAGATTTACCGGCTCCGTTGCTCCCCAGCAAGCAAGTAATCTGACCATTTATTACTTCCAATGTTACATTTTTTAAAACAGGAACAGAGCCATAGGCAGTAAACACATTTAATAAACTTAACATGCCTCGTCCCCCTGTCCCAAATAAGCTTTTATAACATCTTCGTTGGTGGCCACCTCATCAAAGAGTCCATAGGCAATGCGTTTACCGTAGTCCAAAACCATAACCTTATCAACCAATCCTTTTATAAAGCCCATGTCATGTTCTACGACTATTATAGATAATTCCGGCATAGCTTTTTTTACTTTGAGTAAATCATTCATTAAAACTTCTGTCTCTATACCATCCATACCCGCACTGGGCTCATCCAAAAGAATAACTTTAGGATTAGAAGCTATGGCCCGACAAATTTCTAAGCGGCGCCTGTCGGCATAGGGAAGATCGCTTGCTATTTTATTAGCCTGCGAAGTTAGCAAGGTCCCAAAAATCTCCATGATTTTTGAAGCTTTTTGCACTGCTTGTTTTTGCAAATCTTTTTCTTTTTGCCTTCCCACAATAGATCCAACTATAGAAGTTTTACGAACCTCTTCCAAACCCATCATTATGTTTTCTAAAACATTTAAATTCCAAAATAAACGGCCATTTTGAAAAGTTCTAGATAACCCAAGATGAAAAATCTCATCTGTTCGTAATCCCTGTGTAGGTTTACCAGCCAGTGTTATTGTCCCTGCAGTAGGTTTATAAATACCTGAAAGCAAATTAAACAATGTTGTTTTTCCTGAACCATTCGGTCCGATAACTCCAAGAGTTTCACCTGCTTGGAGAGCAAAGGAAACTTCATTAACCGCAATAACGCCACCAAAACAAATTGTCAACTTTTGCACATCTAATAATTTCATTTTAATTCTCCCCTTTTGGCATACCAGGTTTAAAGATACGATGCTTAAAAGGTAATAACCCTTCACGCATAAACAATAAACATAGTACGATAATAATGCCATAGAACATCACTCTATAATCCTCAAAAGCTCTAAACTTCTCTGGGAAAATAGTTAAGAAAAACGCACCTATAATGGCACCGGGAATAGAATCTAACCCACCTAAAATAATCATGCTGATAACGAGAATAGACATAGAATAGCCAAAATTTTCCGGTGCGATAAAATTAATCATAGCCGCATAAAGCCCCCCGGAAATTCCTCCAAAAAAGGCTCCTACGGCAAAGGCCAAAAGTTTATATCTTGTAATATTCATACCATAACACTGGGCAGCTAATTGGTCCTCGCGCATAGCATTTAAAGCTAAACCAAAGAGAGAATTGCTGAAACGATAAATTAGTATAGTCGTAATAGCCAAAATAATCAGGCATAAATAGTAAAAATTAGCTTGATAGCTCATACTCATAAAACTCAAATTCAAGTTTGCTCCCATATCCATACCCATTAAATGCGGTGATGGTATATTAATTAGACCATTAGTTCCTCCCGTAATACTTTCAAGATTCAAAAGTAACTGTTGGACAATTAAGCCAAATGCTATAGTTACCAAAGCCAAGTAATGACCTTTAACCCGCAAGGCCGGAAGGCCTAAAATAACTCCAAATACACTGGCTAATAGCCCTGCTAGCGGTAATGCCAGCCAAAAACTAACTCCTAACTTTAAAGTCAATATTCCCACAGTATAAGCGCCTATGGCCATAAACGCAGCATAGCCCAAACAAATCATGCCTGCACGACCTGTCATAAAGTTTAACCCTAAAGCCATGATTGCATATAGCATAGAGAAATTTAAAATCTGTAGCCAATAAGCATCACCCATAAGAGCAAAAGGCATAGTCAAAGCCAAAACTACCGCTATAATACCTACTTGTCCTAAATTATCTGCATAAGTTTTTTCCAAACTTTTGACGAACTCACCACATTTTTTCTTTAAGAAAAGTACTGCAAAAACAAATGCTGCCATAACAGCAACTACGGCGATAGGTTCTTCTACATAAACAAAAAACAAAAATAATATATAACCTATTATCTCGGTTAGAAGTATTTTTATCATCATCCTACCTCCTAAACCTTTTCATAGGCACGTTCGCCAAAAATACCTGCTGGCCTGAAAACCAAACACAGGATAACAATAACAAAACTCACGATATCTTGATAGCTAGAACCATCTGGAATTACACTAACAACGAATATTTCCAAAAATCCAAGTAATAATCCTCCCGCAATGGCTCCATAGACATTACCAAGACCGCCAACGACAGCAGCGGCAAACCCTTTAATACTAGCCGCAAACCCCATATCAAACTTAATAATGCCATATGATAGGCCATTCATTAAACCAGCCACGGCACCTAAAGCAGAGCCCAATGCTAGCGTAATAATAAAGACTTTTTTTACATTAATCCCCATCATCATTGCTGCTTCACGATCTTGGGCAGTAGCACGAATATAACGCCCAAAAGTAGTTTTTTCAATAATGTAGGCTAGCCCGCCAATAAGAATAGCCGATAGTACAATACTTAAAATTGTCTCTGGCTTTATTAAAACGCCACCAATTTGAATGCTATCCAAATTCATCAAATTGGGGAAAGGCTGTGGATTTCTGCCATTTGGTACTAAAAGCATGACTGCTTCACGCATAACTATGGATATACCCAGCGTAATTAACAGTGTCATAATATCAGGCGCTCCCCGCATAGGACGCACAATAAATTTTTCTAACAATACACCTATGATGCCACCAGCAACAAGCACTGCCATAAGTACTGCCACCAAAAGTGGCAGTGACCCCATGGTAAATCCTGCTGAGATTAAGATTCCGCTAACAATAAGTGCAACAAAAGCACCCATCATAAAAACTTCACCATGTGCAAAATTCACTACTTCTATAACACCGAAGAAAAGTGTAAAACCCACAGCAATAAGGGCATACATAACACCGAGACTTAATGCGTTTAAAAATTGTTGAAAGAAAACTTCACCAGACATTTATACCCTCCCTTTGAGGTTTACTATAAATATGCAATTACTTTTTTACGACTTTTTTGTTCACAACTTGAGTTGTTGCTTTATAGTAAGGCACCCATTTACCGCCTTCAGAAATATAGGGAGTAATTAATTTTAAAGTATTCTCACCACGTTCATCAAAGGTTGTTTTGCCAATAATGCATGGGAAGTCTTTGGTAGCACGAATTGCAGTGGCTACGCTAGAACGCGTTATAGCACCTTGTTCTCCAGCTTTTTCAACGGCTGCCATAACGACATTAGCTGAATCATAAGCAAAGTGACCATAAGCTTCATGTGGTTCAGCAAATTTAGCAGCAGCATAACTTTTTTCAAAAGCCTTACCACCAGGTAAATCTTCTAAAGGCTTGCCGATATTAAAAGCAATCATTCCTGCTGAGGCAGAGCCTGCAATTTTGTTGAAAGTATCAGAAATAATACCGGAATCACTAAGAAATAAACAGTTCATATTTAAATCAGCCATTTGTCTTTTAAGCAAAGCTGCTTCCGTCGCTACCCCACCAAAATAAATTGCTTCAGGGTTTTCCGCTTTGATTTTTGTTAACAAGGCAGAAAAATCCTGCTGGCCAACAGATATACCATCTTCAGAAATAATAGTTGCACCGTTTTTCTTGGCTGCATCTGCAAACTGATCAGCATTAGTCTTACCGTAATCTGTTTTGTCATTAATAAGGGCAATAGTCTTAATGCCCCAATCTTTTACAGCTGTTTTACCTGCAAATTCATTTTGAACATTGGCCGCGGTCATAATTCTAGTAACTTCTTTATACTTCCCTTTAGTAATATCTGGGTGAATAGCTGCCGTAACTAAAATAGGCATGCCATTCTTATGAAAAATAGGTACAGTAGCTAAAGCCGCTCCGCTATTAAAATGCCCAAAAACTGCGACGATATCTTTATTAGCAATTAACTTGTTAGCAGCACTAACGGCTGTAGATGGATTTCCACCATCATCTACCACAACCAATTCAAACTTATGTTTATATTTCCCTGAGGCATTCGCTTCTCTAATAGCTAGCTCAGCAGAATTTTTCAAACCAATACCTGTCGCTGCATTACCACCGGTTAATGGTCCTATAAATCCTATTTTAATTGTGTCTGATTTCTTGGCACCACAACCAGTTACCAACATTACCACCGTCGTTAGCATCGCTAACACAAATAAAAACTTTTTCTTCATTACAAATTCCCCCTCATATTTTCTCTAGGCAATACCGTGCATTTATTTTTTGTAAAGTAGTTAGCAACAAAAAAGGCCTCTTCCAATAAAAGGAAGAGGCCACATTGCCTAAACTTTAAACTACACTATACCGCACACGTATACTAACATGTTTATTTTTTATTTTCAACAACTTCACCAAAAATCAAGAAAAAAATTTTTCTCTAATGATATTATGCTAAAAAAGTTACAGTCTACAAGTATATAATTTTATTCCCCCCTAGTTTTAAAACCGTAATAGCTTGTTCTAAATTTTTTTCTCTAACTAAAATATAATCCGTGTTATATGTAGAAACAGCAAAAATACCTATTTTGTTTTCCGCCAATACTTTAGTTAAGCCAGCTAAAATACCAGTTAGAGAAAATTCCAGTTTCCCTTGTATTCTAAACCCTTTCCAGCCATTGTCACACTCTATAAATTGTCTAGGTGTACAAGCAGTCGAGCACACTAGAGAAAGCTCTTCATCAGTCTTACCAACAAAACAAAATTCGTCTGTGAAATCGATATGCGTAACAGAGTTTATTTTGCAAATAGAAAAGTTCTGCTTTAGTACTTCAAGTTTCATTTTTCTCCACCTCTACGCTTCATAGTACGAATAGTATCTTTTGTTTTTTTGTCTACTCTTAGAGACTCTGTTATTTTTTGCAAAGCTTTATTGTAAGTAAAATCATCCAATTTATTATTGTGCAATATATGCATAG
>Ga0172378_10006652_pt1 | contig 10787 bp, 10 predicted proteins | sample GrowelOW332metaG_FD_119755 | JGI IMG/M metagenome (GOLD analysis project Ga0172378, IMG submission 119755) | Groundwater microbial communities from an aquifer near a municipal landfill in Southern Ontario, Canada - Pumphouse #3_1 metaG | ecosystem: Environmental > Aquatic > Deep subsurface >... | reverse complement strand
TGCTCACCACCAAATACAATGTTTTTGTCTTGCATATCTGTAGAAAAACTATAAGGTATAAAGTTTTCCTCATTTTCTCCAGGGCGAGTTTGGTTGCGACGAGTTAACCAAGAATAATACCCACAACCGATGGGACCATGTGTGATATTAACGATGTCACGGGTTGGCCCTAAAACAACTCCTTTACATCCTGCATAAGTACATCCTCTCTGAGTGATTATGCCGGGTATGGTTCGTACATTTGCTTGAATCTGAGGAATATCATCAGGATCAGCAATTACGATAGATTTGCTTCTTTTCTTTCCAACCTTTTGGGGGTAGATCTCAGTCAACTCCTCTTTGGCGTTAGCTAAATTTAAAATCTTATTTTCCATTTTTATTTTTCCTTTCAATCAAGTGTGATGTCATTTTTCTCTCCAGTACGAATGCGTATGGAATCTAAAGAGTCAATAACAATTATTTTACCATCTCCACTTTCTCCTGTTTGATTGACCTTAATAATAGTTTCTATTGCAAGGTCTTTTTTCTCATCTGTTACCATGAGGGTTATCATGCGCTTTGACTTTAAACGAGGTGTTGGAGAGATTAGTTCGTGATGTTCTTCATCAAACTGAGCAGCTTTTTCTATGTCTCCATGTCCCTTTCCTCTTCCAAGTACTGGCATTGCAGTGAAGGAAGGAAGTCCGGCATCCCCAAGAGCTGCCTTTGTTTCCTGCATTTTAGCAATGCGAATGATTGCAAGTATGAGTTTCATAAGCTCTTGTTTTTATTAGATTTCTTTTTTACCACTAGATATGGTATATATCTCGGTTACAGGAGTAACGAAAATTTTACCATCGCCAAATTGACCTTTTTCTCCGGAACGAGCTGCTTCGATGATTGTTTCAATAACAAATTCCTTCTCTTTCTCTGGAATTGCGATCATTAATAAATCTTTTGGCAATTCATCGTAGGTTACGTTTCCAACTTTTAAACCACGTTGTTTACCACGGCCGAAAACAGATAATTTGGTGATAGCCGGAAAACCTGCGTTTAATAAAGCGTTCATCACGATGGGCGACTTCTCTGGGCGTACAATAGCTCTTAATAAATACATAATGGATCCTCCTATTTTTTAATTCATGATACCGAAACCAACTAGCAATTCTTCCAATTCAGGCATTGAGAGTGGAGTTGGAATTACAAACATTTTGTTCTCATCTATTTTCTTTGCTAATGAACGATATTCATCAGCCTGTGGGTGCTCTGGAGCATGGTCGATAACTGTTTTACGGTTGATCTCTGCATGTTGAACCATGTTTTCGCGTGGTACGAAGTGAATCATTTGTGTACCTAATTTTCTAGCGAACTCTTCAATCATGTTTGCTTCGTTATCTACTTTACGTGAGTTGCAGATAATTCCACCTAAACGAACGGTACCTACTTTTCCGAATTTAGAGATTGATTTGCAGATGTTATTTGCTGCATACATAGCCATCATTTCACCAGAGCAAACAATATATACTTCTTGCGCTTTTCCATCACGGATAGGCATTGCGAAACCACCGCAAACTACGTCACCAAGTACGTCATAAAAAACATAATCAAGTTGTTTGTCGTCATCGTATGCACCTAACTGTTCGAGCAAATTAATTGAAGTAATAATACCGCGACCAGCACAACCTACGCCTGGTTCTGGGCCACCTGACTCAACGCAACTTGTATTATTAAAACCGGTTTTCATTACATCGTCTAGATCAACGTCTTCGCCTTCATCGCGCAAGGTGTCGAGTACTGTTTTTTGAGCTAATCCGTGTAATAATAAGCGTGTTGAATCTGCTTTAGGATCGCAACCAACAACCATTACTTTTTTACCCATTTCGGCTAAGCCAGCCACTGTGTTTTGTGTTGTAGTACTTTTACCAATACCTCCTTTGCCATAAATAGCAATCTTTCTAATTGTTTTCATAATGTCTTAATCTTAAATAATGTCTTAATGATTCAAATCTGGTACTTGTGATACCATTTTGAAACACAATAAGGGAAAAGTGTGCCAAAAAATATACTTTTCCCTATTTGCGCATTTCTGATTGGTATTAAATTCCTGTTTCTTAGATTATTATGAATATTTTAATGTCTGGAATAAAAATGCTCTAATGTTTTTGAATATATAGAAAGATCTTGTTTATATCACAAAAATGTAGGTTTATTACAAAAATGTAGTATTGGTTTACTTGGAATAACCGTATTTCTTCCAGATATTATTATAACTATTCCCTACTATGACTTTCATGAATTTTTCTGCAGCAATATTTCGTGAACTTTTTTTAATAAGAACGCAGGCTTGTTCAATAGGAGAATACATTTCTTGTGGGATAATGTAGCATTTACCTTTTCCTTTCATCTCCGGAGATAAGGCGAGTGAAAGGGCTATGAATCCAATCTCAGCATTTCCAGTGAAGGCATATTGTGCTGCGGCTGATATGTTATCTGCATAGATAATCTTCGATTTTAAATCAGTATAAAGTCCTTCTTTTTTTAATAATTCTACAGCACTTTCACCATAAGGTGCTGTTTCTGGTTTTGCTATTGCAATTCGTTTTATGCTATTATTTTTTAATATAGAGAATCCTTTGCTAACTTCTTCAGTATTGCTCCACATAGCAAGTTTTCCATATATATAGGTTGAAACTTTCCCGTAAGTAGCTCCTTGCTTTTGTAGTTTTAAAGGGAATCCTTTATCGGCGGCCATAAAAAAGTCGAAAGATGCTCCGTTTAATATCTGCTGTACAAAACTTCCTGAACAGGCAAAGGTTACGTCTATTTTGATCCCTGGATGTTCTTTCTCATATTGCTCTTTTATCTCCTCGAAAACGGAACGTAAATTAGCAGCAGCTGCTACTTTAACACTCTTTTGTGCACAGATCGTAATGCTTATCAGCAATAGGGCGATCATCAAAATACTTTTTTTCATATTTGTTTTTTTATTTTGGATTATTATAACTTAAGAAGAAAGGATTCTGGTCTGATGGTTAAAGAAACGTAAGCCCATCCAGGGTTATGACTTTTTGCTTCTGTTGATTTTAATTTTAGGTATCGGCTATTATCCGATAGAAAGTAACTGCCCCAACCACCTTCTACAGATACACACTTATTTATCTTATATGAGAGCTTTAAATCAAGTTCCGATCCAAGTGATTTTCCATGATTTTCGGATAGATATTGCATCTCTTTTTCTGTCTTGAAAATATGGTATCCAGCTTCATAAGATAATTTCGCATTTATCGCACCAGCTATTTGCCCATATACATCTAACAAACCTTGAGTGGGTAATGAGCCAGTCCAATAGTCCATGTATCCATTAAAAGAATGTGTGCCTCCGTATAACCAATTAAAAGTTTTACTTTTTGTCGTATTTTTGCCATCGCTACCAGAGTATAAATCAAAACCAATTGTTGGTGTGGTTATGGGATTTATTTTATAATTCATTTTTAGAGCAATCAGTGAAGCATTTAAATCCTTAGTTGCCGTTGTTTTTCCGAATTGAAAATAAGCGGTTGCTAAGCATGAGAAAGGGCTTTCCGCGTTTGCAAATTTGAGATTTCCTCCTACAGTATATCGGTGGTACATATCTACTTTTGAGCTATAAGTTGTATTGCCGTTTGCGTCTGTTCCTTGTTTTTGTATACCCTCATCTAAAGCAAGTGCACTTATTGACATTCCTGATATTATATTTTTTGAAAGCCATAGATATCCCATATATCGATATTTTGTAACCCCTGAATAAGTAGCCTCTTTAGAGATCTCTTTATCATTGTTGTAGGTTAGACCTAAGTTTGCTGTAAAAATACTTTCTAATTGATATTTAAAGACAGCTGCATCGTGTGATTTACCAGTATTGCTCCAGTTCGAGCGTGTAAAGATACGGTTGTCATCATAAGCCAAGGCTTGTCGTCCAATGGTAACAGAACCACCTGGCATTAGTAGGATATCAGCCCATGCCTCATATACAGAAAGTGCTCCTGACGAGGAGCTCACTTCTGAAGTAATTGCACTTTCCCCGAAGGTTCGTGAGTCCTGAACACTAAAATAAGTTTTTAAATAACTGTTTTTAAAACTTGCATTTAGTCTTGTACGCTGTGTTGTAAAAACACCTGGGCTTGAACTTTCCCCAACGGGTGAACTATATCCATTTCTGTATTCTGTTCTTGGCCTAAGTTCAGCACTGATCGTTAATTCTTGAGCTATTGCTCCTGCACTATTGAAAAGAAGTAAAATTATTCCGATTGCTTTTACTTTTCTTTTTTTTGATAGCCTCATGTTCTTGTTTTTAATTAATTGAATAAATAAGTAAATTTTGTTCGCAATAGCGTTATCTAAACCAAAGATAACGGGCTCTAAAAAGAAAACGATTTTTTAAATCGTTTTAGCGATTTTTCTAGAGCAAACAATTTTCTATATCTTGATTTAATCGATTTATTTCATGTGAGAATTCCTCCAATTTTGTTTCGTAGAGCTTTATTAGCTCCTCTCCATATGCACCAACGTGGCATCCTCCGCCGTCTCTTCCTCCTTTTTGTCGGATAAGAATCGGAACAGGGGATAGTCGATTCATTCGATCGGCTACGCTCCAAGCTTGTTGGTACGATATCTTACATTTCTTTGCTGCTGCATTAATTGATCCTTCAGCTATTAAGGCTTTCAATAATAAATATTGTATATTTCCAAGAAATAATTCATCGTATTTATAAATAGCAAAAGCTCCTTTAATATTGAATAATTGTTTATTCATCCCAATAATGTTCAAATATAATATGAGTTCTGTTTAATATTTTATAATCAATTATTATGCCAGAAACTATAAGTTGTTAATTTGTAGTATATTACGTAACTGTAGTCCATCTGTAGTCTTACAAGTATGTTTCTAAATAGCTCAAATTGATACATTAATGTAATAAATGCAAACCAAAAAGACGCTGTATGCGTTGATTCGACATGAAAAATATGGTTTTATTTTAAAAATAGTATCATTATGATTTTTGTTTAGAAAAAAAGATTACCTTTGTGCCTTATTAGAATACAAAACACAAAATAGTTATGGCAACGCTTCAAATATGTCCGATGTGCGAACAAGATTGTGAGGCACAACAAAAATTGGATTTTCTGGTAAAAGTTGGAGATGAGCTTTCGAAAACCGATGTAGAGTTAAATAATATAATTCGTCTTCTAAAGAAGCAATTAAGTGCAACTTGTGTAATTCTAACATTGCTTAATCGGAAAACCAATAAATTGTTTGTCGAAGAATCTTATGGCCCTTTGGATCGTGATTTTAGTAAATTAAGTTATGAACTAGGTGAGGGAATTATTGGTCACGTAGTGCAAACGGGTGAACCTAAAATAATTCGCAGTATAGCTGAATCGAAGGAGTTTTTAAATAAGCTTCATTTTCCTGTTAAATCGAATAACAAGGATATTTCTTTTATTTGTATTCCTGTTAAAGAGAAAGGGAAAGTGATAGGTGCGCTAAGCGTTCATAAGGTATATTATGGAGCGTTTGATTTTAAGAAGAATGTGCAATTACTCACTATTACAGCTTCGATGATTGCTCGTGCAGCTCGTAGAAGGTATGAATCACGTGAGGAAATAAACTCCCTAAAGAAAGAAAATTGCCAATTAAGGAAAGCAATAACAGAACAGTCTTTCCCCAATATTGAGGGAAACTCAGGGAAACTAAAAGAAGTTTTTTCGCTTGTACAAAGTGTGTCGTCTACCGATACTACTGTGTTGTTGCGGGGAGAAAGTGGAGTTGGTAAGGAGTTGATAGCTGATGCTATACATTATAATAGTATTCGGAAAGGGAAGGCTTATATCAAAGTGAATTGTGCTGCATTGCCTGAAAGTTTAATTGAAAGCGAGCTGTTTGGTCATGAAAAAGGAGCTTTTACTGGTGCTGACTCTCAACGAATAGGACGTTTTGAAGCTGCTAATGGAGGTACTATCTTTTTAGATGAATTTGGTGATATTCCAATGAATGTTCAGGTTAAATTATTGCGGGTTATTCAGCAACGTGAGATTGAACACTTAGGTAGTACAAAACCGATTAAGATTGATGTGAGAATTATTTGTGCAACGAATAAGAATCTGGAAGAACTTATTGAAAGTCAGAAATTTCGTGAAGATCTATATTATCGTATAAATGTATTCCCTGTTTATATTCCGCCTTTGCGTGAGCGTCTGCATGATATTCCAGCATTGGCTGATTTCTTTATAGCGAAATTTAATGAAAAGAATTCTCGGAATGTGAAGCGCATTACTGCTTCTGCGATAGATTGTCTTATGGTTTATCATTGGCCCGGAAATATTCGTGAATTAGAAAATTGTATTGAACGGGCTTGTATTTTGAGTACTGATGATGTAATACATATTAATAACTTACCACCGAGTTTGCAAAATGCAATTTCTAGTCAGAGTAAGTCGGAGGGGACCTTAGATATCATCTTAGGGAAGATAGAGAAGCAGGTGATTCAAGATACCTTATTATCAACTACTGGAAATTTGGTGAAAGCGGCATCACAACTTGGAGTTACTGAACGAATTATGGGATTGAGAATCCGGAAATATAAGATCGATCCTAAACGTTTTAAATACAAGAATAATGAAAATCAAGATTGAACAGCCAGATTTGGAATTATGCGATTTTACAGATCCAAAGCATTGTATAGCTTTATGCAATTTAATAAATAGTTATATTGCAGATCCTATGGGAGGAGAAGGTACTTTGCTAACGAATAAGCAAAAACTCTATTTATTGGACGGCTTAGAATCTCATCCCCGTGCAATAGTGTTATTTGTTTTATTTGAAGGTGTTATTGTAGGTGTGATAAATGCTTTTTTAAACTTTTCTACATTTAAATGTAAGCCTATGATCAATATACACGATGTGTTTGTGGATAAGCGCTATCGTGGTAGGGGGCTTGGCCGAAAGCTATTGCGAGGAATCATAGAAATAGCACATCAAAATGATTGTGCTAAATTAACACTAGAAGTGAGGAAAGACAATCAGTCTGCTCAACATTTATATCATTCTGTAGGATTTCAAGAAGGAGATTCGCCGATGCACTTTTGGACTAAAGAACTTTATAAATAATAACAAGATGGATATAAACGGTAAAAAGATCAACGAGAATTATTGGGAGGATCATGCAAAAACTATTTTTGCAGAGGCTACTGGATTTATGAAACCTCTAGAGAGGCATCTAGCTACTCCTAGCCGGTTTGATAATAACTTACTTTTCAATTTGTCGGTACTGAGCTTTGAAAAGATGTTTGTGGCTTTATTGGCCTATTATGAAATAGAAGCATTAAATCACACACCTCTGGCTTTATTCAAAGAGGCACACGACATTGATCAAGGTTTGACAGAGGAGATGAAGCAAACAACACGGCTTATTGCTGCACATGAGTCTATTTGTTCGCTTGACGATAAAGGTTACACCATTCCAACTGATGAGGAATTAAGGCAGATTATAACTGGACTTTTAGAAATTTATTCTTTTATAGCCAAAAGAATTGAATTTGTATTGGTAGATTCTATCTAATTTTTTAAAATAAAAGAAGAATCTAGCAAGAAGTATTATTTCTTAATGATTTTTAGGGTGTAACAATGTTCATTGGTTGTGAACCCTTGTATCACATAAATGCCTTTGGCCATTTTTTCAGTAGAAAGGTCCGTTTCGGTACTGTCGATGTTGTTTTTATCTGCTAAAAGAGTGCCATTAATCTGGAATAATAATACACGTTGTAAAGGTTCTGCGCAACAAACGTGTATCGCGTTTGTGTTTTCTGCAATGTTGGCTATCAAAGCTTTTGAACCAGAGACGTAGAGAGAACGTAGCCCTACCGTGCTAAGTACGGAATCGTTTACTGAATAGTTGAATCTAGTCGACTCTTTTGGCGATAGGCGCGTAGAATTAGTCATGCTATTGTAGGTTGGGTAGAAGTAGAAATAAGCTCCATATGAACCTTCCGGTAGGTTATGAGGGGAGGATATGTCGAGAGTCATGCTTTCGCCTGCGTCTATAAAGATTGGGAAAAGATTATATGCTACGTTGTATGCGTTAGTGCCAATTACGTAAGTTGCCATGGTGATAGGCATGTTATAAGGCAAAGTTCCTGAGTTCTGAATGGTAAGCGAACCTTTAATAGAGTCGTTCACTCCATAAATCGAATTTTGAGGAAGCGAAGCTGAGGTACAAGTTAATGAAATTGTTCCTTCTGAGTTCTGCTCTTTTATACTGATAGGAAGTTTCTGGCTTCCTATAGGATACCATGTACTTCCACTTTTATAGAGAGGATATAACGTATATTCACCTGAAGAGATAGAGATATTACTTTCAAGTGAGAAGGTTGCTGTCTGCTCAGCATCAAGAGTTCGATATCCGCTAGCTAATGCGCTATAGACGCTCCCGTTTTTTATTCCGACACCTATGGTACCCATGAAATTTGTATCGCCATTAGTAAGAGTTAGCTTATAGTTGCCATAAAGTCCGTTGTAAAGAGCATGCGGGATTGTAATAGTGGCATTATTTAATGAGATGTTTGTGGAAGGTGTGGAAACTGTAAGTGTGCCATCTACCATCTCAGCATCGAGTGTATGAGCTATGGTAGATGCTGATCGAACGATGCTCCACTCATCATTCGATGTAGTTCTGGCCATGAAGCATAACGTATAATAGCCATTTTCCAAATTAATAGGTACAGTACAAGTTAGTTCTTTTTTATTTGAACTGCTACTCATTGCAGCTGAAAGTGTGTTTTGTGCTAAAACAGTAATTTCTCCATTTTTGTTAAGGAGTGCTGCGCAATAGTATCCTGAGAAGTCTGTCCCTCTATTCAATAAAGTAGCACCGAGTTTAAAGGTGCTACCTTCATTTATAGAAGATGAAGATGTGGTAAGGGTAGAAGTTGTAATAAAGTGTGGCCGATAACTTGAGCTTGCAGTAGGAGGCTGTATACCTAATATGGCAAACTGTGAAAGATTATAGCCGTCAGTTGGGTTTTCTGTAATGCCGGAACCTGAAGTGGCCGGATTTACCTCTGCTAGATAATAATATCCATTCATTGTCCCTCCCCATCCGAAATCAAAATGCATCAGATTAGAAGAGTCGTATCCGTCGATAACCATGATATGTCCATTGCTAGCATTTTGTCCACCACGGAAATAGATTGGTCGTCCGTCGGCTACCTCTTCTTTTAAAAGATTCAGCCATTCGGCAGAACTGAAATAGTCTCGATAAAAGAATTGTAGATTCTTGTCGTAATTGAAATTATTAGTTAGCGCCTTAGTCACCATCTTTTCGGTGTTTGTGCTAGAAGATGCATCTAGCCCAAAAGACATTTGAATAGAGAGTGCTACATCGTAACATAGTTTAGCAACTTCGTCTGCTTCATCAGAACTAAAGTGATCAGTTGTGGTAACCCCATCCCCTTGAAGTTCATATAGATATCTTTCACGAATGAGATTCCAATTGTAGGAATGTGTAGAGAAATCCACATTAAGAGTGCTTCCGTTCCAAGTATAGCTAGAGCTTCCTGTTCCTTGGTTGGGATATTCATAAAAGCGCATGATTGTAGCCATAGAGGTTGCTGCACAACCGACTAAAGTATTATTCCCTGAAATTGTGGGGCAGCTATTGTAATATGGATAATCTTGTGACCACCGAATGCGTTCTAAGAGAGGCGCAACCTTTTCAGGTAAAGTACTTGAAGAATTGATTCCTTTTTCAGAAAGATTAATCGTATCTTCTGTTGTAAGTTGTTCACTCATTACTTGGTAGCTGTTCAACAAATCGAGTAATCCGTCGGGAATCGAATTTGTGTTGACAGTACCCTCTTCTGCATAACCTAATACTAATGGAAGACGATCATCGGCTGATAAAATGACAAATCCACCTTCTTCTGCGCCATAAATGTAAAAAGCATCTTCTCTTTTATCACCTAGCAAGCCTTTGGAGGAGGTTATTAGAGTTGCTTTCTCTTCGTTTTGAATGATTGATTTTTGTGTGTTTTTTGTAGAATGTTTTGCAAAATGTGCTTCTGCAATTGCTCTCAATGAGCTTTTGTCACGTGGAGTAGCCCAAATAGGACCTAATGATAAAAGAACGAGCGTGAGAAATAAGAGCTTTTTTTTCATGCGGGTATTTGATTATTTGCGATGGCAAAGGTATAAAAAATAGAATGTAATTCACCATTATCTCGAAAAAAAACAATATCTTTGTAGCAAAATTGAGAAGTGGGATGAAAGAATTTGTTATATCTGAAGCCGGAACTGAATCTGCAATTCTTGTAGGTCTGATTACGCAATCGCAGGACGAGCGAAAAACGACTGAATATCTTGAGGAACTTGAGTTCTTGGCTGAAACGGCTGGTGCACAGGTAGTGAAGCGATTTACACAGCGGGTGGATCAAATGAACTCTGTGACTTATGTCGGCAAAGGAAAACTTCAAGAACTAAAAGAATATGTTCATGAGAACGAGATCGGCATGGTCATTTTTGATGATGAATTGTCGGCTAAGCAAATACGTGTTATTGAAGGAGAGTTACAGGTTAAAATATTAGATCGAACTTCTTTAATCCTAGATATTTTTGCAATGCGTGCACAAACGGCACATGCTAAGGTGCAGGTGGAATTGGCTCAATATAAATATATGCTTCCTCGCTTGCATCGTCTTTGGACGCACCTTGAGCGCCAACGTGGTGGCGCAGTAGGCTTGAGAGGCCCTGGTGAAACTCAGTTGGAAATGGACCG
>Ga0172378_10006650_pt1 | contig 10789 bp, 3 predicted proteins | sample GrowelOW332metaG_FD_119755 | JGI IMG/M metagenome (GOLD analysis project Ga0172378, IMG submission 119755) | Groundwater microbial communities from an aquifer near a municipal landfill in Southern Ontario, Canada - Pumphouse #3_1 metaG | ecosystem: Environmental > Aquatic > Deep subsurface >... | reverse complement strand
ATATGACGCCGGAAATCGCATAAAGTTCGTCCTGGCGGAGCCCATCGGCGTATATCTGCTGACCGGTGACGCCGACACCTTTCTCAAGGCTTTGCAGCACATATCTGCCGTCTGTCTGCTGAACATAATATTCGATCCGGTATTCAGTGCGCGTGTCCTTTTTCCACTGAGCGGTATAGGTGAGATCCTCATCTCCCATATATTCGCTGACATTCCCAATATATTCGCTGCCATCTCTGATCCAGCCGTCGAATATGTAGCCCGCTGCGCCGAATATCGGTGCGGTGATGGGGGAGCCGTATTTCAGCTTGATTATCTCGTCGCTTCCGCCGACCTCGCCGGGTTTGAAGGTGACGGTATAGGTCTGCAAATCGTAATAATAGCGCAGAACCGACGAGCCGTCGGGTCTGATCACAAGACTGCTCGATGCAGGCGTTTTATAGCCGGTATAGGAGTTTGTCTCCGGCGTTACCATGCTGTCGGTCGTGCCGTGCAGTTCCTTCTGCTCCGTCAATGTATACTGGCTGCTGCCGAGAACCTGCAAATAATGCTCCACGGTGTAAATTGTATCCGTGGCGGGCGCCCACTTAGCGTAAACGCTTGTATCGGCGTTGGGCATCAGCGCCGGGAAGGTATAACTGCGCGTCAGTGCTGTGTCCTCAAACCAGCCGTCGAAGGTATAACCTGTTTTGACTGGATTTTCCGGAGTGCTGAACGCCTCCTGATACTGTTTTACGATGATTGGAACATAGCTGCCGCCGTTGGTATATGGCGCGATGGCATAACCGTCGCGCAGGTTGTCCCAGTACAGGCTAACCTTGCGCTGTATCGGAGCGGAGGTAAAGGCGAGTGGGAAGCTGATCCAGGTAATGATCATCGTACCCTCAAGCTTCACGTCGTCCGCGCCGGGATTGACGGTAAGCATATTGTCAGCGGCATTATACGAGAATTTCGGATTGGTCATTTCGATTTTGAACTGCACAGCATCGTCATAGATCGCATCGTGCTCCTCGCCGTCCTTGAGATCAAAATAATGCATGGAGAACAGCTCGTCCGCAAGCATTGCCGTCCGGATATACTGCTTGAGCCTGACGCCCTCGATATCCTCCTGCGCCATTGTGAAATCCGTGATGCTTGCCCGGTTTCCCGCCGTCAATAAGGGCCATTCGTTGCTGTAAAGCGTCGGATTGTATTTGAAGGTGCCGTTGAACGCCTGCGCTTCAAAGGTGATCTCAGCATAAGCGCCAAGCTCCACCAGCAGTGCGCCGCAGTAGCTTGTGCTTTTTCCCGCAGACGCGGTGTAAACAAGCTGATAGTAAAAATACCCCCACAGCCTTGTGTATACGCCGCCCTCGGCTGCAAAGCCTACGCTTGCGAGCTTTGTGGAAATAAGTCCTACACTCACCCCCAGCTTCAAGCCTGCGCGCAGCCCCATTGTACCCATAACATAGAATTCGAACTCATAGCGTTCTTCCGCCAAACTGATGATGTCGCTTGTCACTTTTTTTGCAAAAACATCGACCGTATAAACATAGCGTTTTGCGTTTTCATACCAGAAGTCCAATCCGAGCGAAATGTTGAGATTGGCGGTGACTATAAATTCAATATTTAGCTCAACGGCTATAATTGTAAGAATGTGGAATTCCTTTTCGAGTATCGGAATACTGAAAAGCTTGACCCAGTCGCTCTCATTTTCCAGCATATCGGAATATTTTTCCGAAAGAGATTCCGCCACAGTTTTGCTGCCGTCGCCCAAGCGTTTATCCTTTTGTTGCATCAGATCCTTGATCTGCCTGCCGATTTTTTCGATTTCATCATTATTTGCAGCGAAGCCATCGCCTTTGTTTTCCTTTGTGACGATGGTAGCTTCGATCTGTATGCCGGTATATTCATAAAACTCCGTGTAAGCGGTCACTTCATACTCGGCGATGTAGGGGAAAATGCCCCACCATTTCCAAATGGCGTCGCCGTCGACGCCCAGCTCGACCTTGACCTCCTGCTCGAAGAATCCGCTGATCTCAATGACGATTTTGATATTGTCACTGACGGTTATCTCAACCTCAACGCCGACCTCAAGCATCAGACGCAGACCGGACAGGTTCTCAAAATGCTGAAGCTCGGTTTCAAGCGAAGCCTGCAGCTTGTTGAGTTTTACCTGAACCTTTTTCGCGCCCATCAGCTGGAGCGTTTCCTGTGTGATCGGCTCGCCGTCCAGCTGCATTTCAACGCTTTTCAGATCATATTCGGCGCTAAGCTCTGTAAACGAATCGGTTTCCAAAGCGAGCGCCGCGAGATACATACCCGCTTCCTCGGCAAAGCCGCTTTGCTGCGCCTGAAGCTCAGCATTGCGCTCGATTGCCGCCACGTCTACATTGGCGAGCAGTTCATCTCCGGAAAGCGGTTCGTTTTTGTAAGCCGCCATCGCCTGCTGCATTTCGGACATTGTCACAAAGCGATATGCTATGATATAGCTGCCGCCAACGCACTCGACCGAGGTGATTTCGGCGTAGTTTTGGATCATGCCGTCCGAAATGGTGCCGTCCTCGAGCAGCGTGCCGGAATAGAATGCGATGAAATCGCCGCTGTCAACGGTGGTCATCGAATCAAGACCAACGGCGGTGAAACAGTCGTCAGTATAGGTCATAGCTTCGACTGCGACGGTCATGGAGCTGTCATTCGCGTTTCCGTCCGTGTCCGCCGATATGCTTACCGGCAGAATATCCGGTGTGAACAGGACGTTTTCAACGTCCGCGCCCTTGTAGGCGTAGTTATTGCCGTTTTTTTCCGTGATTTCTATAAACGCGTTGTCGTCGCCATCAGCTGCGCTGTCCATCGCGGGAAGCTCATTTCCGCTGTAAATGACTACGGTATCGCCTACATCAAGCGCGCCGTTATATGTAAAGCTGCCGGAGGCAGTGCCGTTTGCGGACTGGCTTCCGTCCGGGCGGACAGTAATGACAGGAATTGACGCCGAGGCTGCCGGGCTGCCGTTCACCGTCAGATTGCTGATATTTCCGATCGGTATGTAGATCAGCTCGTCGCTAAGCGCGGCGTTCATGATCTCCTGTCTTGCGATGGTAAAGTCGTATTCTCTGGCGGAGGAGTCCTGTCCGGAAAATGAAAGACGCTCGTCCTCCAAAGTGATTTTATAAGCTGAGCCTTCGGTAAAGCCGTCCTGCGGCGCTCCCATATTTCCCAGATAGTTCAGTCCCGAAACGGCGACGGTATCGCCGTTTTGCGTGAGCCTGAACCATTTTTTATTCTCGTTTGAGCTGAGGTTAGTGCAGACAATGGCGTCGTTAAGCTCATCCTCCGTCATACCTGTCGCACCGGATATCAAAACGGTAAAATTTGTTCCCTGATCGAGCGCATGGGCGAAGGGCATTGATTGGGTTTGCGTAAGCGCCCCGCTTTTCTCATATTTGGCATATAATGTAAGATTTTTGCCGATCGTATCTGATGCGGATACAAGCTCATGCAGTCCCGCGTCGTAGCACCAGCCTATGAAAATACTGTCCGCCTTATAAGGAACGGGAAGATTGTTCAGCGCGCGCCCCTCGCGGACACTTCGGCCGGAGAGCTTTGCTCCGCCCATTGTATCGAAGCTGATCGTATAATATGTATCGCCGTAATACATAATCCCCGGATTCTGAGAGCCGCCGGAAGGCGTTCCGACCGTATTGACCGGGATATCCTTTACGCCGGTATCAATATGCCACTGCTCGACAATTTCGTCGATTCTGCCGCAAAAGGCGGCGGCTTCCGCGCGGGTGGTGTTGTTTGCGGGATTGAACGCGCCCATATAACCCTGAAGCAAACCGCAGCGCCAAAGCTTCAAAACGTCGTCCTGCGCCCAGTCGGAAACGGAAGGCATATCGTTCGGTTCAGTATCCGTTATATCCTCCGGCAGCGGAATGCCGTAGGCGGCAAAAAAGCGAACGGTCATTGAAGCCATCTGTTCGCGGGTTACAAGACCGTCGGGATTGAACAGTCCGCCGCCGATGCCGCCAGCGATATTCTTATCCTCCGCCCATGAAATATACGGAGCATTCCATGAACCGTAAACAACGTCGGAAAAGCCCGAGCCGTTCTTATAAACGTCTGGATCGATTTCGGCTATTCTTCCCATGACGGTGACGTACATGGCGCGCGTCATATTGCCCTGCGGGTCAAATTTCGTGGCGGTGATACCCTGAAAAAGCTGGTTGTGCAGGGCATACATCACATCTGAATAGAACCAGCTGCTTTCATTTACATCGTCAAAAGGATTTTGCGTATCAGACGCCGCGGTTTTATCCGACACGGCGGCAAACGCGCTTGCCGGAATCATTGTCATTGTCATACATATGACCAGCAGCATGGAAACAAATCTGTTTTTTGTACTCATTTTTTTACTCTATCCTTATCTTTTAAATTTACGCATTCATAGCTGACGGGAGCGTCGTTGCGGCGCAGAAAACCGCCGTGGGTACAGGCATAAAGCTCATTGCAATCTGAAGGCTTACGGCGATTTACGAGCAGCCCATATGATAATATAATCATAACATTTATTGTTCGTCTGCGGATAGTTCCGCACCAAACGACGCTATTTTCGCACAACGCGACATTTCCGTGCCGCAAAACATAAAAAATCCGAAATAAAAAACATAATTCAGAGTTTTTATTTCGGATTTTTTATATGTATTACAGGATATAAATACAATTTAACGTTTTACTGACAAGTTTTGTGCGGAATGAGTATTTGTGTGAAAAATTCGCCGCCCTCCTGCTTGAAGCGCAGCATACCTTCATATTTCTTCACGATATTTGCGATGCTTTTTGTTCCTGTGCCGCCTCCCGGCTTTGTGGACATGGGAAAGCCGCCCTCAAAGGCGACGTCGCCGCAGACGCTGTTGCAAACCTCCAGCCGGAAACCCTTTTCGTCCGTCCTTGTACGCACGGCGATGCGGCGTTTTCCCGCTTCAAGCTTCATACAGGCTTCAACGGCGTTTTCAAGCATATTTGAAAGCAGCGCGCCAAGCTCCGGCGCTGTCAGCGGCAGCGTATCCGGCAGATCGGCAAGAGCGGCGTAGCTGATATCATGCTCCTGCGCCTGACGGCTATATATCCGCAGCACGGCGTTAACGGTAGGGTTTGGTGAAAACTCGGTCAGAGCGGAATCCGATAGGGCGTTTTCCGCCTGACGCAGATAGCTGACAGCGTCCTCAACTCCGCCGGTTTCAAGATAGTTAAGAATCAGCGCGTTGTGATGGCGCAGATCGTGGCGCGCCTGCTTTGCCGAATCGATAAATTCAGTATAAGCGCTAAGCTCGGTTTCCAGAAGCTTTTGACGCGTGTTTTCGCGTGCAAGCGCTGTTATCCGGCACATGGAGCCGTAAAGCCCGCGCATATACATAACGAAGGAGAATTCAAAAAGCCCCGTCACACAAATCATCATGACCGTGCTGTAATTCTCCTGCGTTCCGAACCATACGGCAGTGGCGACACCCGCCAGCACAGTACATCCGGGAACGGCTAAAAGTCCCAGCCAGCCGGTGCTTATTGCTTCCGCCATGAAGCGCATCGGCTTTACGCACCAGCGCAGAGCTATTACATACGCAAGTGCGCAGGATATTGCTGTAAATACCACTAATTCAAGGTATGACAAATTCAAAAGACCGCTTAGAGCACCGAGGGTAGTTGCGATCCAGAAAACGATATTCGACTGGGTGAAGTGCATGAAGCAGGTTTTGAGAAAGCTGTCCGACGAGATAATAAAGACCGAGGCATTGGCGGCGATGATCACTATGGCGCAGTAGTGTTTGTAAACATCATAGCCGACGATCGGGATAAATGTCAGCGGAATAATAAGGCTTACCGATAAAAAAACGGTCATTCCGGCGACGGCGGCCCTTTTGCTTCGCATACCCAAACCGAAGATACGAAAGAGCATCGAAAATATTCCGGGTATGACATATTTGGCGGTGATGAGAAGCAGCTCCGTATAATTCATTTCAAAGCTTCCTCACCAAACAAATAGTCAAAATAAATGTTTTGCAGCTCGCGATAACGGCGCTTTGGAATTGGAACGCTCTTTCCGCCGCGCAGAACGATCCGCTCCGGCTCTATCACCCTAACGGCGCACAGATTGACGATATAACCCTTGTACGGGACGATAAACTGACCGGGTGAGAGCTTTTCCAGCTCCTCCGTAAATCGGGTGAGCGAGCGCTGTCCCTCCGTGCAGGAGCCGGTTTGCGTATAGACAGTGAGGATATGCTTCTGGCTTTCTATGTAAAGAATTTCACCGATGTCCACAAGCTGAACTCCGCCGCCCTCCGGCTTGACGGCGATTTTTTTCGCGGTTTCGTCGTCAATGCCCGCCATGGCGCGATCCATCGCTTCATCGAACTGCTCCTGCGTAAAGGGCTTCAAAAGATAATGGGCGGCTCTCAGTGCGAAAGCGTCTACGGCGTATTCATTGCTCGTGGTGAGAAATATGATCTCCGTTTTGTCGCGCCGAATTCGTATCTCCTTGGCGACGCCCGTGCCGAGGATTTCGGGCATACAGATGTCAAGCAGCGCGATATCGCAGCCGCCGGTTTTATCAAGGCTTTCCAAAAACAGCATGGAGCTGTCAAAGACATCTATCTTAGCTTCGATCGACCGGCTCGTAAAATATCGTTTGGCAGCGTCGCGAATTATGGAAAGCTGCTCGCGTCTGTCGTCGCAGACTGCAATTCTCAAAAATTCTCACCTTCCTTTTAAATATACTGGCGTTTTTACGGTTTTTTCGCTCCATATTCCCGCCGATATTGCATTATACGATATATTATATACGAATTATGTCGACATTTCAAGTGGGAAAGTCATAAACATTTTTATTGCGGCGGAAATATTAACTGCATACCTCTCAAAGGGAACATTTACCATTAAATATCGTCATAACACATATAAATATTGCCGCGATTATGCTTCGCGTTATCTTTTGCCGGATGGCAGAGATTAACATTTTGGAGGTAAAGGTATGAAAAAAATATCAATTATCTGCACAGCGGCGCTGCTCGCGTCGCTAATACTGACCTCGTGCGCCGCGGACGCAAATACACAGGCGGCAGCGCAGGACAGCACCGATCAAACTGAGAGCGAAGCTCAAACGTCAAAGGCGGAAACCGAAACATCAGCGCAAACCGAAACATCAGCAGAAACCGAAACGTCCGCCGATATTGTGGTCGTACCCGACGGCGCGGCGGCGCTTTATACCTACACCAGCAAATATTCGGATAACTACTATTATGCACAGAATACGCCTTATGAAAATCCGGAGGATTATATTATTCCCTGCAAAATCTATATCTGCAAAAACTCCGACGCTTCCGCTGTCACAAGCAGCGAAAGCAGGCTGCTGATACACGACGGAGACTGGCTTATTTTCGACGCGGTGAGCGGCGAGATCACCCCGCTTGCTTTTCTTGACGGCTGCGAGAACGTTTATATCATAGCCGACAGCGAAAGCCGGGAGCTTGTCGGCTATTCCATCTTAAAGGACGGCTTTTACGCGTTCGCCGACGCCTCCGGAACGCTAAAAACGGAGTATATCTATACATCTGTCGATACCAGTTCATATGCCGGCTATATTTTTGCGAACATACAGCATCCGGAGCAGGAATATGATACGTTCATACCTCAGACTCAATATATAATGAAGCTCGACGGTACGATGGTATGCGTCGAGGACGGATGGTTCGGAGCGGTTTCAAATTGCGAGGACGTTTATTTTTTGCAGTATGATAATCCGATGTCAATATACAGCTTCAAAATATACGACTCAAATATGAAGCTGCTGTCGGACGAAACCTTTGCTAAGGCAAGCGTTATGGACGACGGAAACGTCATGCTTATGTGTTTGGACGACTGCGACGGAAAAAGTCAGACCGGCTCAAAGCATTTCAAGGTGCTTGGGCGCGGCGGGAGCGTCTTGACCGAAAGCGCGGAATATGATACAGTGTGCTACATATGGAAAGATCACGCTTTCGTCGTCGACGGCGGTTATCTCAAAATGGTCGGAACAGACGGCACCGTCACGGCTGTGCTTCACGAATGGAACGACGATATGTATTTCCATTGGCATCTCGGTGGGTATCATACCGGAGAAGCGTCCTCCATGCCGGATTATTACACAGCGATATATTCTGTCGAAACAAAGGACGGCAAACCGGTTTATACAAAGTTGGATATGCCCGAAAAGCTTAATTCGGGACTTTATGTGAGCTGCGAGAATAGAAAAATTTCGTACGGTACGGGCGGCAGCGGGTTTGAATTCAATTATGTTCCCGAAACCGGCGAGATATTTATGATCGAAAACATCGGCATAGGTGGTTATGAAAAGCCGGTTTTGTATCTTTATCCCGAAAACGAACAAAATGTAAGCGTTACGTTTGAGCATCCCGAATATCTGAGCGTAAGCTATCCGGAGTATCCGGTAAACGGCTGGAGCGCGGACGTCTGCACCGACAGCACGCTCGATATCGGCGGGCGCGAATATTACGCGCTTTATTGGGAGGAAGCGGGCAGTATATCAGACGATTTTGCCGACGGCTTCTGCGTGGAGGGAGAACACGCCGCGCAATTCCTCGAACAAAAGCTTGACGCGCTCGGCTTTACTCAGCGCGAAGCGAATGAATTCATTATGTATTGGCTGCCGGTGCTTGAAAAGAACGGAATAAGTCTTGTACGTTTTGAGCTTACCGAAAGCCGTCAGGCGTACAATCGGCTGAATATTTCTCCGGCTCCAGATTCAATGCTGCGCGTCGCGATACATATAAAGAAAACAGACGCGCCGCAGGTGATAAAAGAGCAGCTTCTGCCTGAGTTTGACCGTCACGGTTTCAGCGCGGTCGAATGGGGCGGCGTAAATTACGGATAAAAGCATATCGGCGCAGAAGGATTACACATTATTCAGACGTTCATTAGCCTTATCGCAGCGGCTGTTCAAATATTACGTCCGCAAAACAAAAAATGGTCAGACTGCAAGGTCTGACCATTTTTACGTTAGGAATCCTCTGATTAATTCGCCGCCGCGTTGAAATAAATGGTGTTCAGCCCTTGTGTTTCAGCAATGGCGTCGGCAAATTACACATTATTCAGATGTTCCTTATGTATTATTTTACGAATGTATCGCAAAATCTGTGCAGCAGAGCGGCGATCTCGCAGCGCTGAGCGCAGCTGAGGGGATCGAGTATGCCGTCGCCCTTGCCGCTGATGAAGCCGTTGGCGTTTGCCCACGATATTGCCGCCGCCGCGTAGCCGCTGATATCGCCCGCATCGGTGAACGCGGTGAGGTCGGCGGAAGCGGTGAGGTCACAGCCGGCGTACTCGGCATAACGGTACAGCACAGCCGCGAGCTGTTCGCGGGTGATATCGTCGTCTGGAGCGAATTTGCCGTCTCCGACGCCGTTTACGATACCGTTTTCCGAAGCCCATATGACGGCGTTCTCATAATAGCTGCCTGCCGCCACATCGTCGAACGGATTTGCGCCTGTCACGTCGGGCGAACCGGCAAGACGATACAGCACGCTGACGATCATTCCCCGTGTGGCGTGAGAGTATGCGCTGAATGTTGTTTCGTCGCTGCCCTTCATGAGCGCGTTTTCATAGACATATGCGACATCGCCGCAGAACCAGTCGCCTGCCGCGACATCGCTGAACGGAAGCATGGCGGCTTCGGGTGCTTCGGTGTCTGCCGGAGCTTCGGTTTCTGCGGCGGATACCGATGTCTGAACCTCTGTCCACTTTGCGTAAACGGCGGTGCTTCGTATCAGACTTATGGAAGTAACGCGGTTTGTCAGCGCGGCATCGGAATACCAGCCGTCAAACGTGAAGCCGTCGCGCGACGTTGTGTAAACGCTGAGATCGATCGCGGCGCCGCTGACTGTGCTGATGGGATTCAGCGCGCTTCCGCCGTTGACATTGAACGAAAGTATGCAGCCGGGATTGCCAAGACTGGGAAGGAACATATCGTCGCTCGCTTTGCTTATCTCAAATCCGTCGATCACTGTATTCGCACCCGCGGCAACGATGTTATCCAGGTTGACCCTGCTGATGATTACTGAGCAGCCGGCGCCCTTTGCGTGATAGCTGTATTTCCATATATCAAGTTTTTTATCGTTTTTATTAAAGGTTGCGGTGACAGAACCTGTCAATGCGACAATGCTGTTCACGCCAGCATCGACGGCAGTGATAAGGTAGCGTGCATCACCTATCCCCTGATAAGTAATGTCGCCAAGCGTGATCGGACTGTTATGAATTATGTCTATTTCACCTTTTGTCAGCGAAATATTGCCGTATGAGTCGATATAGAGCTCGGTATCACCGCCGGAAGTACTACATGATATACCGTCAATCGTAAAAATGGTAACATTTTTGGGGACAAAGACTGTCGCGCTGCCGTCGGCGGATTTGGATATTGTGAGTCTTGGAGAATTCTCATATATGTCACCACTGAAGGTTCCGATTTCGAGACCGTTGACCAGTATGGTGCTTTTGACTATTTTAACAGCGCCGGTTTTCAATGAAACGGTGTTTTTCGTCTCATTATGCCCAAGCTCAAGCACCGTGGGGCTGCCGTCTGCTGATTGGTAATAACAGTAATCGAGATTCGTTCCCTTATATTCTATGTATATATAATCCCGTGTACAAAGTTCAACTGTACCATCAATATTGTCGCCATAGGTTGTATCTTTTGTGATTATAATTTTTTCACCGTCTTGAATGCTATATCCAGTACAAATTTGAACAGCATTGCCATCCT
>Ga0172378_10006649_pt1 | contig 10790 bp, 11 predicted proteins | sample GrowelOW332metaG_FD_119755 | JGI IMG/M metagenome (GOLD analysis project Ga0172378, IMG submission 119755) | Groundwater microbial communities from an aquifer near a municipal landfill in Southern Ontario, Canada - Pumphouse #3_1 metaG | ecosystem: Environmental > Aquatic > Deep subsurface >... | reverse complement strand
CTGCACTTAATATTCGTGAAGCTGCTGACCTTATAAGCAATGTTAAAGTTGCTCTCAACTATGGAACTGCACTAACCCGTGTAGGTTACAATGAGGAATGGTCAAAAGTAAAAATCAGTGGTGATGATACCATATATTATGCAAAGACCCTGTACCTCACAACAATTCAACCTGTTGACACAACAGCTGCTGAAGTTGTATTCACTGATGTTGCTAACATAACAAGATATACCGCATGGAATGATTATACAGTCGGTACAGTCAATATCCGTAAAACACCAGATTTGTATGCTGCAGCAACAACAATTCCTATAGGCACAGCCGTAACTGTTACAGGCGTTGCTTATGAAGACTCAACAAACACAGATGGTTGGAGCCGTATAACATACAATTCCGAAACCTACTACATCCGTAATTCTTGCCTTGCAGACACAAACCCAACAGTTGCTGTAACAACATCAGCTACATGAAAGGGAGTCGTGGTGATTGATGCCGGACATCAATCACACGCGATGACAGGAGCAGAAAATCAAGAATCCATAGGCCCTGGCTCAACAGAAACTAAAGATAAAGTAACGTCAGGCACAACTGGTGTTTATACTGGTTACAATGAATATGAATTAAATCTCGAAGTTGCTTTAAAGCTCAAAACAATTCTGCAATCCCGTGGCTACAAAGTTTATATGACCAGGGAAACCAATGATGTGCAAATAAGTAATATAGAACGAACTGAAATTGCAAATATGGCAGAAGCTGACGTGCTTATCCATATCCACGCAAACTGGGATGAAACGAGCTCACAGCGTGGTGCATTTACCATTTGTCAAACAAGCAATTCCATATATAACAGCAACATATACAGCGACTGCCGACTGTTATCGGAATGTGTACTTGACGGATTTTGCAATCAAACAGGTTTTTCAAAGTGTCCTATATGGAAAAACGATAATATGGAAAACGACATCATTTGGGAAACCGATTCTATGACGGGTATAAACTGGTCAGAAGTTCCCGTAACCATTATTGAAATGGGTTATATGTCAAACGCTGAAGAAGACATAATAATGTCAAAGGAAAGCTTTTGGATAAATGCCGCAACAGGAATTGCAAACGGTATAGATGCTTACATTTCACTCTTGGATAAATAAAAAAAGTTGGACGATATCAAATTTGATATCGTCCCGCTTTTTATTATTTAACATTCCGTATCGCAAAAATCCGATGGGGATAATCCAACATTCTTCTTGAACGCCCTTGAAAACGCTGCATAATCATAATATCCTAAAATATCCGCCACGTCTTTAACCAAATACTGCCCGTCAAGTAGCATATCCTTAGCAAGCTCCACTTTTTTAAGTGTGATATAATCCTGAATGGTAAAGCCCGTACATTTGAGAAAAATACTCGTCAGATATTTTCTAGAAAGTCCTATTTGCTGTGCAAGCATTTCAACGCTAAGCTGATATTGATTTTTAAACAATAAAAGCTTTGCTTTATCTACATATTCCTGTTGTAATGTGCATATTTTGCTAATAGCGCCCGCTGGCTGTGCAACTTTGCAATATGACATGATAATATGCATTACCCCGGTGTAATACTCATATATATCCATTTTCGAACGTTCCGAATACAAGGCATCATTATATATATTCCTCAGCTTATCCTCCCAATCAAATTGAAATATCAACTTATTCCGTGAAAGTCCAAGCTCACCTATATATTTCTGTAATTCCGTTCCAGCAATATCTATCCAGAACATTTCAAGAGGATTTTTGTTACTGCAAATAATTGTGTGCGGAGAATTCGGCCATGCGATAAAGGCATCCCCTTTTGATATTTTTGTATTATTGAATATTCCCTCTCCGCCTACTACAAAATGTATAATAAGACGGTTATAAAAAATCCTATTAAGAATCGCTTTTTGAGGATCGCTAAATTCATGTCCCAATGCAAAAATAAAAAGCTTGCGTTCAATATCGTTTGATGAGCGTAAAAAAAGAATGTCTTTTATAAAAGAAACCTTTTTTTCACTGAATTCAAGCGGAGATTTTAAAAACGAACAAGGTCCGTTATCCATCTCCTGCTGCATATAAACAGGAATCATAATTGCCCACTCCTCTTTTATTTTTCTATTTTCTTAATTATTTTATAATCATAATAACACCACTTACGGCAATAAGACCGTAAACACAGCATTTCAATACCTTTACATTTATATATTTGAATAATTTACAACCAAAAAAGAGTCCGATAAACATTCCAATAATTCCAAAAGGTAACAACATCAAGATATTCGTTGTAACAAAACCATTGGCAGCTCGAACGATAATAGAATAAATTCCCGTTAAAGCAAAATAAGCTTGAATTGTACCAATATATTTTTCTTTGTCTTCGCTGTAAGCAGAAAGCACATAAATAACAGCAGGAGGTCCACCTGTGCTAAAAAGACCATTCAATATTCCACTTAGAGTACCTGTAAAAATTGCGTTAGGCACTGTCGGTTTTATCTTAATTTTTCCGTTAAGGAAAATAAAATACAAAGCGGTTAAAATTAAAATAACACCGAGCATTTTAACCAAAAAATCATTAGTTTGAGTTTTTAAAAAAATTGTTGCCAACAAAGTCATTATCATACATCCCACAGAAAGAAACACAACAGATTTAAAATCAATTTTTTTACGATAATGATATGCGGTAAAAGCTGTTCCTAAAACCGAACACAACCCCGAAAGAGCTACCGCCTCTCCATATGATCCAATGAAAAATGGTAAAAACACCATGGCAATAATGCCAAATCCAAAGCCTACTGTTCTTTGAACAAAGCTTGCAAAAGCGCAAATAAGAAACAGGAAAATCAAAATTTTTAAATCAGGCATATGGGATATTACTGCACTTTCTAAATTTAATCTATCAAATTCAAACTATTTTTGTAAAATCAATCTCTTCATCTTTGTCTTCATCAATATATTCAGGGTCCACAACCTCGGGCAACTCTTCATCAAAATCGCAATAACCATCATCGCCAAGCCCTTTTTGGTGACGATAGGCAACAACCATAAAGGCAACAGCAGCGCAAAGATTAAGCACTGCAAAAAACACAAATATCATAGGTCGCCTATTTAATAAGTCGTTTGAACTAAATACCCTGTTTGCTCCTACGGTTGAAAAAGATGCCATATCCCCTACTGTTTTAAGAGATTTGAAGCAATGCCACACAGGGAGAACGGATGCCACAAATGCGGCAAACGGGAATTTTTTATAGCTTATTGTAGTAACCAATGCGGAGAAGGTAAACAAAACCGCCAATTTAAGGTAAGCTTCTGTATTTTCATCATCGTAAAAATGAACCTCTTCTCCCGTCTCCTCATCAATGTAAGATTCGCCGAAATTCTTTTTGTCATTATAAACATATATAAGGCAAAGGAAAACACAACACATAACTATAAAATTCACAGTGTGTTTAAACCAGTTCATAAATCCTCCATCAAATAAAATAAATGTACATTTATTTTACCATATGTCTTGAAAAAATGCAAGAGAAATGATATAATAAAAATTAAATTTAACTGATAATCGCAAGGAGTTCGAGAATGAATACAACCGAATTGATGAAATATATTAAAAACGGAAATGCTGATAATGCATTTTGTGAAATATATGGGAAAGCCGAAATTTCCAATATGCGCACACGTTATATTACTGCTGTGGAAGAATTTATTTCCCTTTATAGTCAAGAAAGAGAGGTAAGCGCTTTTTCAGTACCGGGCAGAACCGAGGTTGCTGGCAACCACACAGACCATAATAACGGCTGTGTTATCGCAGCATCTGTTAATCTTGACATAATTGCCATTGCTTCAAAACGTAATGATAGCATAATCAATGTGAAAAGCGAGGGCTTTGTAGCAGACAGCGTTTCTCTTGATGAGTACAAAATGCCAAATCCTAAAAAGTTCTCAACTTCCGAATCAATAATTGCAGGTGTGTGTTGCGGATTTGCAAAAAACGGTTTTACCACAGGTGGTTTCGACGCTTATACCACATCTAATGTGCTTAAAGGCTCAGGGCTTTCCTCCTCCGCCGCATATGAAAATATGATTGGAAACATAGAAAATCACTTCTATAATAACGGACAAATTGACAATGTTGAAATTGCAAAAATATCACAGTATGCTGAAAACGTGTTTTTCGGCAAACCATGCGGTCTTATGGACCAAATTGCTTGTGCGGTCGGTGGCATCGTTGCAATCGACTTCAAAAATCCAAGTGCGCCTGTGATTGAAAAAATAAATTTTGACTTCAATTCTGTAAATTATAATCTCTGCATTGTTGATACAGGCGGAAACCATGCCGATCTCACCCCCGACTACGCCGCCGTTCCTGCCGAAATGAAAGCGGTTGCCGCGTTTTTCGGCAAAAACTGTTTGCGTGAGCTTGAAGAGGAAACCATACAGAATAATATCCCCGCACTCCGCCGTGCTGTCGGTGATAGAGCCATTTTACGTGCACTTCACTTCTATGGCGAAAACAAGAGAGTTAGTTTATCAAAAACGGCTTTGATTAACAGAAATCTTGACGAATTTTTTAAGCTGATTATTGAATCAGGTCGCTCAAGCTTTTGCTATCTGCAAAACGTATATACAACTAAAAATGTCAACGAACAAGGTCTCTCTCTCGCACTTTGCATTGCCGAGAATTTTCTTAAAGACAAAAACGCTGCTTTCAGAGTACACGGTGGCGGTTTTGCAGGCACAATTGCCGCATTTATCCCAACAGATTATGTCGCACAATACCGCAAAATCATGGATAAAACTTTTGGCGAGGATGCATGTATTGTTCTCCGTATACGCAACAGAGGAGCAATAAAAATTATATAAAAATTTATTAATAAGGAAAATGATATGGAAAATTACAAAAAGAAAAGATATGGAAAAATACCAGAACAATCTGTGTCAGTCTCAAATACCACAAAGAAAAAATTTAATTTTAAAAAGCTTTTGATTTTAATGGTAAATACAGTCGTTTGTGCCTCAGTATATTTCTTTTTGGTAAATACAGACGCATTTATGAAATATACCACCATAATCATGGCATTTTATCTTTTTGTGCTTACAGGCTTTATCTTTTCATATGTTTTTTACAACAGAGGCTTTTCACAGAAAAAAGTTAAACGAGAAATGCTCCCACCTGATTGGTCCGAAGAAGCAAAAGACACTTTTATGAAAGGCAGCACGGAAAGAAGCAAAAAATCGGAATGGATGCTCTATATCATATTTCCTTTTGCAATTACTTTAATGATTGAAATGGTGCTTTTGTTTATTGTGTACCGTTAAAAGCAAATATTCTTATCTGAAAATAAACATAATCAAAAACGACAAAATGAGACGACAATTATATTGCTGCCCATTTATGTCATATTGCGACACGGACATAATCACGCAAGGAAGGTTTTATATTAAATGCCAGATTATACTCTCTCCGTACTGTATTCAGGCTCAACAGGAAACAGCACACTTATTAAAATAGGTTCAATAAATATTCTTATAGATGCAGGAAAAAGCGCACGCTCTCTTTGCAGTGCGTTAAAGGAAGCCGGCTCGTGTATCGAAGATATAGATGCAATTTTTATAACCCATGAGCATACAGACCACATATCAGCGCTAAATGTCATCTCTAAAAAGCATAAAATTCCTATTCACACCGTCAATTTATGTGCTGATAGAATTTTAAACTGTGCCTGCTCAAATCTTTTTTCAAATCTCTGTATCCATCCACCCATATACAGTGAAATAATCACCAAAGGCACCGACACCGTGACTGTTTCTTCTTTTGCAACTCCTCACGACAGTATGGCCTCGGTTGGATACAAAATCAATTTTCAATGTGGAAATGGTACATATTGCTCAATAGGATATGCCACCGATATAGGTCATATCACGCCCGAGATAAAATCAGAGCTTCTCTGTTGCGAAACAGTTGTGCTTGAGAGCAATCACGACGAAAATATGCTAATAAAAGGTTGTTACCCCTTTGAACTCAAAAAAAGGATACTTTCGCAATATGGTCATCTATCAAATACTGACTGTGCTGATTTCGCCTTAGAATTAATAAAATCGGGGACTAAAAACATAATACTTGCGCATTTAAGTGAAGAAAACAACACTCCAAACCTTGCATTTAACGAGACATATAACAAAATCAAGGATACTAATGGGGTAGCCCTATATGTGGCATCTCCTTGCAATATAACAACTGTATAAGTGTTGAAAGGAATAGTTTATGGAAAAATTCAAAGAAGTTGACAAAAGCATGATTGTTGAAACCTCAATAAAAGAAGCAGACATAAAGTTTTACGACCCAAAATATGAGCCTTTTAAAATTTATGGACTATATGATTATAAAAATCAGCCTGTCTATAAAAGACTACCAGATGAAATTGGACTTAATGTAAACAAAGGCATTAAATCACTATACCTTGAAACAGCAGGCGGACGTTTGCGCTTTTCAACAGATTCGCAATATATAGCGATAAAAGTGAAAATGTCTCTTGTTCATCATATGTGTCATATGCCTCTAACAGGTTCATCGGGATTTGACCTTTATTTAGATACAAACGCAGGGAGTCATTATTATGGAACCTTTAGACCCCCTGTTGATATGAAGGATGGTTATGAATCCGAACTCAAATTTACTGACAGATGTATGAGAAACATTACAATAAACTTTCCCTCATATAATCGTGTAGATGAAATTTTTATCGGATTACAGCAAGATGCAAAAATTGATGAGGGTGCAAAATATCTGAATGAAAATCCTGTTATATATTATGGCAGCTCAATAACTCAAGGCGCTTGCTCGTCACGTCCTGGACTTACATATCAAAATGTTATCGCCCGTAAACTTAATCTTGATTATATAAACATGGGCTTTTCGGGTAGTTGCCTTGGTGAGGAAAACATGACAGATTATCTTGCATCTCTCGACATGAGCATATTTGTCTGCGATTATGACCACAACGCTCCAAACGCTGAACATTTAAAAAATACTCACTGTAAACTATATAATAAAATTCGAGCCGCTTATCCCAATATACCTTATATTATGGTATCACGTCCCAACTTCGACAGAGGCGAGTATGAAAGTATCATTCGTCGTGATGTAATAATCGATACATACCGTTATGCAAGACAACTCGGCGACGAGAATGTCTATTTTATTGACGGTCAAAACATATTCCGCGGTCCCGATGAGGACAGTTGCACTGTTGACACAAATCACCCTAATGATTTAGGCTTCCTTAAAATGGCTGAGTCAATAGGGCAAGTATTAATACACGCAATGAGAACAGTAGATTTCGGAGGAAAAAGCAATGGATAATAATGCTGAAAAATATGTTGAAGTTGACAACAATATGATTATTGAAACCACCTTTCCCGAAACGGATATTGTCTTTCACGATATAAGAAAATTCCCATTTGATGTATACGGTTTTTATGATTATGAAAATCAACCGATATTTCGCCGCTTACCTGAAGATGTAGCAACTGCTACAAGCCCAGGCGTGCAAAAATTATGCCGTGAATGTTCCGGTGGCAGAGTGCGCTTTTGTACAGATTCTAAATATGTGGCTATACATGTCGATATGATTTCCTTTGGAAGATCATCTCATATCGCACTTGAGGGAAGCGCTGGCTTTGATCTCTATGAGGATTGCAAATATGATTCTCACTTTATTCATCCTCTTCTCCCTCCCTACGATATGACCGACGGATATACACAGATTCAGCGTTTCGCCGACCGTAAACTGCGTTATTTCACAATAAACTTCCCAACCCATGCCGTTGTTAAAAACTTTTATGTTGGAGTACAAGACGGTGCTGTTCTCGATCACGGAATAAAATATAGAAACGAAAAGCCAGTTATCATTTACGGCTCTTCAATAGTACACGGAACCGCCGCAAGTCGTCCTGGACTTACATATCCAAATATAATTGCAAACAGACAAAATATCAATTATATAAATCTCGGCTTTTCTGGAAAAGCTCTTGCAGAAGAAACTATTTCTAATTATATGTCGACACTGACAATGAGCATTTTTGTCTGCGATTATGACCACAACGCTCCAAATCCTGAATTTTTAAGAGCAACTCATCAAAGACTTTACGATATAATCAGGTCTAAAAATCCCGATGTGCCTTATATAATGATAACAAGACCAAATGCCGAAACCAATCCTATCGGCGCTAAAGAGCGCAAAGATGTTATCATAGATACATTTAGATATGCAACTTCAAATGGTGACAAAAATGTTTATTATATGGATGGTGATACCTTCTTTACAGGACCATATGAAAACTCTTGCACTATGGATGGCGTTCATCCAAATGATCTCGGTTTCGCTCTTATGGCTGATGCAATAGAAAACCAAATTGTCAGAATTATTCGAAATAGCTCGGATTTTGCCAACAAATTCAGCGTAAATTTTTAAAATAAACTTATTGATATATGCAATATTGCATATAATACAGATACTGATAAACACGTTTTTTTATTATTACAATTTTATTTTATAATTATTCAGTTTCGCCAATATACACCCGAAAGGAAAACAGATGAAAAGAATTACAACAATAATACTTGTCGTATTGCTTTTTGAATTTATTCTGTCTTCATGCGATAAAACGAACGGCAACGCTCAAGACACGACCTTTAATGAAACATCTTCTTTGATAAGCACTCTCAATACAGCTGAAGCAAAACGCAACTATTTTTTCTCAGCTTGTGAAAAAACAATGTCCCTTGAACAGGTAGATTTCAAGAAAAATGTTGAAATCAAACAAATTACAGATATCCTCGCAATTAGTAACACAATTAAAACAAGCCAAATTTATAAAAAATTAGATGACAGTTTCACCTCTTGCGGGAGTATTATAACAACTTCGAATGATTCAATTAAAAATCAGCAATTTTATTATTCCGACAACGCAACTTATATAAATGACGATACGGATAAAGAAAAATATGCATATGATATCCTAGAATTAAATAATTGGGGCAATACTGTTATCACAAGTTTAAATACAGAAGATATAAAAGAAATTTCTTGTATAATGGTTGAAAATGGCATGAAAATAACTATAATAGGTGATATTTCATCAATTAAAAATGAAACAAAAAACGGTATTATAGAGCAATATCTTGATGAATATTCAGACATAAAATCATACCGTTTAATTGTTATTGTTAATAACGACGGCTATATCATCGAAGCAAACGAATATTTAACGGCTATTTCAACACACGAAATTGTCGGATTAGGCACGATAATCATCAACAACACAATAACAACAAACCTAACAATAAACAACCCTGGAAGTGATGTGAACATTGTTCCATTTACCGACACAGAAAATTATGAAACCGTCACAAAATAAAAAAACAGCAAGGTAGTTTTACACTGCCTTGCTGTTTTTTAAATCAAACAATAAGCCGGGTTCTGTCTTACGCGATCATCAATCTTTGCCGAATGTCGCCATTCGGCTCGAAGTGCAAAGCACTTCTGCCACCCGCGGATATATGTCGGGCAAACAATCCGCATACGGTGTTGCTTCGGATAGGGTTTACAGCAAACCATAGTTACCTATGGAGTGGGTGAGCTCTTACCTCGCCTTTCCATCCTTACCGCATTTCTGCGGCGGTATATTTCTGTTGCACTTTCCCGGGAGTTACCTTCGGCTGACGTTATCAGCTATCCCTGCCCTGTGAAGCCCGGACTTTCCTCACGGTAATACCTTTCGGCATAATACCGCGCGATCACATAGTTTAGTTCCCCTATATTATATATTAAATTATGTTTTTTGTCAAGCAAATCCTGCGTTTTACTTCTTTAATACAACAAAATCTGTTTTTTTAATATATGGTATTCTCGCTATAATCAAAGTAGCAACAGCTGTGATTATTATTTCAGGTATCATATAACAACCGTTGTAAATAAACGAATATATAAGCGCAAGCATTTTGCCTGAGAAAGTTGCAAGAATACTCTCACCTATTGATGGCATTACATCTGTAAAGAACCATTCCGCCCACACGCCATAGAACAAAAATCCTGAAAGCACGTGCATAAGATAACATACTGTTAAAGCAACAATACTGCCCACGCACAGTGAAAGTGCTTTATTTTTAATGCGGTTGCGGAAAATACCTCCAAGTCCCAATGCTGTATATGCAAGAATATAATCAATAAAACAAACAAGCAGAGCATAAGATATCATCATATATGAATCGCTGTTTGGCATAAATAATCCTGCTATTGTTGAGTGTCCCAACATCATTTGAATAATTGAATAGCAAAAGCCTGTGAAAATTCCCCATTTTGTGCCATACATATATGCAATAATAATAATAGGCAACATACTTGCTATTGTTATTCCGCCGCCGAATGGGAAATTAAGAAACGGAATAAGTCCGCAAATGAATGCTATTACAGTCGCAATTGCAATCATCATTGCCGTAAGTGTGAGCCTTTTGGTTTTTTCGTTTTGCATTTTTTTGATCCTTTCCTTTGACTTGCATAAAGGCATAATATATCGCCCTTTTATGCAAATCGGGGTTGAATAATTGTAATTTGAGCATTATTTGCCGTTTTATCCAACCCAATTTAAAATAGAAAAAATACCGCACGAATATCGTGCGGTATTTATATATTTAAAGAGATTACTCTCAATAAATCTTCCTACGCCGGTATTATCCGTATCAGGTTTAAAGAGTTCGGAAATATATTTCCATCTCAG
>Ga0172378_10006648_pt1 | contig 10790 bp, 9 predicted proteins | sample GrowelOW332metaG_FD_119755 | JGI IMG/M metagenome (GOLD analysis project Ga0172378, IMG submission 119755) | Groundwater microbial communities from an aquifer near a municipal landfill in Southern Ontario, Canada - Pumphouse #3_1 metaG | ecosystem: Environmental > Aquatic > Deep subsurface >... | reverse complement strand
TACTACATAAGCATCAGGAGCATATTTACAAAGAATCTTAAGTCCACTTTCTGCAAATGGTTTTGGCTTGCCATTTCTTGTTCGGGTTCCTTCGGGATATATAGCTACTGACCGATGATATTTTTGATTGTATTCTCCCATTTGTTTTAACAACGGTAAAGCCTGTCTCGGGTTTTTTCGATCAATCAATACAGAGCCGCTATGTTTTAGATTAAACGAAATGCTGGGAATATTTTTACCCAACTCAATTTTACTAACATATTTTAGATGGTATTTGCGTAAAAACCAGGCCATACCAATAATATCAAATGTTCCCTGATGATTCGCTACAAAAATAAGAGGTTTTCCATCGGGAATCAATTCTCTGTTTTTGCAGGTCATTGATGAAAACGTAAAACTAAGTGTGTATTTTAGAAAAAAAATAAATATGTCAGCACTTTTTTTATGAGCTTCATAGCCAAAGACATGAAAACAAACCCACTGAATGGGTTGAAACAGGCATATAAAAAACAAAAACCATAAATAGGCCAAAATTGATAGTGGGTATGATAAAATTCTTTCCATATTCTTAAGTATTTAATACAAAAATAGCAATTTATCTAAAAATATAGAATACATTTTTTGATTTATTAAAAAGTTTGTTACCTGAGGCTATTTTCAATGTGATACTCTATAAGCTTTATTCAATTTTTTTACTATTTTTGTCATCTCTTTTTGTGCTTTTGCGTGAAATTAGTAGAAAATATAGTATTTGCATTACAAATTATAAAAAGAAAAAAATTATGGCTGACAATTATTTTAAAGAATTCCCTGACAAAGATGGATTTTTTAAAGAATATGGCGGAGCATTTATTCCTCCTGTTCTTGAAGTGGAAATGAAAAAAATTACAGATGCTTATTATTCTATAAGCAAATCGCATAATTTTATATCTGAACTTCGAAGTATCAGAAAACATTATCAGGGCAGACCAACTCCCGTTTATTTCTGTAATCGTTTATCAGAAAAATATGGTGGAAGAATTTATTTGAAAAGAGAAGATTTAAATCATACAGGTGCGCATAAACTGAACCATTGTATGGGTGAAGCTTTATTAGCAAAGCACTTAGGCAAAAAGAAATTAATTGCAGAAACAGGAGCTGGTCAACATGGAGTAGCTTTGGCAACAGCAGCAGCTTATTTTGGATTGGAATGTGAAATTCATATGGGCGAAGTGGATATAGCAAAAGAACACCCTAACGTGGTCCGTATGGAAATACTGGGGGCAAAAGTTATTCCTGTTACTCATGGTTTAAAAACGCTGAAAGAAGCTGTTGATTCTGCCTTTGAGGCTTATCTGAAGGATCCAGTTAATTCAATCTATTGTATTGGTTCTGTTGTAGGACCACATCCTTTCCCCATGATGGTTCGCGATTTTCAACGTGTTGTTGGTATCGAAGCAAAAGAGCAATTTTTTGAAATGACCGGCGAACTTCCAGATAAAGTGGTTGCTTGTGTTGGTGGAGGTAGTAATGCAATGGGAATCTTTACCGCTTTTTTGGATGACTCTGAATGTCAATTATATGGTGTAGAACCTGGAGGAAGATCGCTGAAATTAGGGGATCATGCTGCTACAATGACAAAAGGAACTCCGGGAATTATTCACGGTTTTAAATGTTATTTATTGCAAGATGAAAAAGGAGAACCAAGTCCTGTTTATTCAGTGGCCAGTGGATTGGATTATCCAGGAGTTGGACCTGAACACAGTATGCTAAAAGACTTGAAAAAAGTCAATTACGACACTATTAATGATGAAGAAGCAATTGATGCTTTTTATGAATTGAGCCGTTTAGAAGGAATTATTCCTGCATTAGAAAGTGCTCACGCTGTGGCTTATGCTATTAAACTGGCAAAAGAAAATCCACAATCTTCTATATTAGTCAACTTAAGTGGAAGAGGGGATAAAGACATTGACTTTGTTGTGGATACCTACGGATTACCCGAAAATAGAAAATAAATTTTATATAAAAAAAGGCTTTGCATTTTAATTGCAAAGCCTTTTTTATGTGTTATTCCCGAATTACTATTTTTGTATAGGAGGGTTTGCTTACGATTCAGACCTTTTAAAATAGTATCTACTTTTCAAGTTCTCAATTGTGGTTGGCATGAAAAGATCTTCTGAATTTAGAGTTGTATTGTTTTCATCCATATTAAGTGTTTTATCTGTTTCTGCTTTGTTATGGTCAAAAACAAATCCCAAACTCTTTGAATAAAGTGATTTTAAATTTTCTATACTTGAATTTCTGAAAATCTTTAACTCATCGCCATTTCTACGAATTCTTCTTTTGATGTATTTTACATCAATGTCAGTAAATGAAAATTCCCGTTCGTAAGTTTCGCTTCTCCACGAGTCTCTATCAAATAAGAAACTAATACTTTTATAATAAAGTGATTTTAAATTTTCAATACTACTTGATTTGAATATATTTAATTCTTTTCCAATATTTTTATAGGAATATCTCTTCTTGTTGTCTACTTCAACATCAATAATTTCAGGGTTCTCTGTTGTATCATCAATTTTCCAATAATTCTGATCGTATACATAGGCAATGCTTTTGTGATATAGAAATTTTAATGCCTCTATGTTTGGAGAACGAAAGATATTTAAATTATAACCAAATTGTCTCGCTGATTTTTTTGGATGAATTGATTCGTTGTATTTCCAAAATGCTTCAGTCAATGGGACATTTCTTGCTTCCTTGCTGTTTTCATTAAATCCGAAAATTCGCGTCATTATCTTGTTCTTTTGAGCCCAAACTCTTTTTGACAGACGCTGTAATACTTCTGGTTGCTCAGTACTATTAGGATAATATTTCATATCTCCATCTTCAGAAGCAAAAGTCCACAATTCATCGGCCGAAATATATTCTTCATGCATAAGTTTTATAATGCTTTCGTTTACCGATTCTTGTATCTTATTTTCTGTGTTTTCGCCAAATGAATTGTGAGATATTATTATATCAAAATGTGTATTGGGTAACAATTGTATTATTGTTCGTTCCAATTCGTTTTTGTCTTTTTGACTATTTATCGTAATGTGTTTTAAATTACCCATAACACCTTCAGCTTTTAGTAACTTTAGAGCATTATAAAAGCGGGCTGATAATTCACGATTGTTAGCATTAGTCAAACAAACAACAAAACAATTCCATTCCGGGTGGCTTAAAATTGTACCACCGGCCCACAATGTTTCTTCATCGGGGTGTGTTACGATTATTGCAACAGATTTAGATTCTTTATTTTCCATCTTATTATACCTTAAAATATTTCTTAAACAACTTTTCTTTGTATTATATATGTAACAATTACAATGCCAAAAAAATAAAATAAGTCTTTATTTATTATAACTTTGATTCCTTGCTTTTATTGCTCCTATATATATGTTTTATAACAAATTAACTTTGATGATTGTTTAATATGCAAGCGTGTTTTTGTCAAAAAATAAAGTGCAAATATAGTTAAACTATGTTATATTAAAAATGGCTGTAAAAATAGTTTTTGCAGCCATTTTTTTTAATCATTTATATTTTAATGAAAAATGCTCAGGAAATTTCTGGGCACAGCTGTTTCGAAGCTTACAACTTCTGTGCTAATTGGATGATAGAATGCTAATAGTCTGGCATGTAAGCCTAGTCTCCCGATTGGAGATAGTGCTGCACCATACTTTTTGTCGCCGGCAACAGGATGACCAATACCCTGCATGTGAACCCGAATTTGATTTTTTCGCCCAGTTTCAAGTTCTATTTCTAAAAGGGAAAATTGATCGTTTGATTTTATTGTACGATAATGAGTAATAGCTTGTTGTCCACCATTATCGGTTGAACTTGAATGGATTTTTAAAGATTTCTCGTTTTCAGTTAACCAGCTAACTATGGTATCTTGTTCTTTTTCAACTTTGCCTTCTACCAATGCAACATAAACTCGGCGTGTAATAATCCGATGCCAGTTTTCTTGCAAAATTAATTGAACCTCTTTGCTTTTGGCAAACATAATAACTCCCGAAGTTTCACGGTCGAGCCTGTGAACCACATAGATGTGATTTTGAGGAGAACCTTTTTTTACATGATTTTTCAAAATGGAAAATGCTGTCGTTTCGTCACTATTTCCTGTACTTACAGTCAATAATCCTTCTTTTTTTTCTACAACGATTAAATAGGCATCTTCAAAAATTATTTTTAACTTTGGATGGTTGAGTTCAATGGTACCACGTCCACTTACTACATTTACAATGTCGTTCGGATTTAATTCGAGATTAAATTGTGTGGATATTTTATTGTTCACCATTATTTGTCGGTGAGCTAAAAGCGATTTTATTGAATTTCGACTCATACCCCCCATTTTTTCTAACAAAAATGTCATTAACTCTACTTTTTCGTAGACTTTTAGTTTTGTTTCTTTTGGTGCCGGAGTAGCTTTGGGTTTATATTTCATTTTAAGATTTTAATATTTGAGCTAATGAAGTTATTTTAAATTTTGAGCTAATGAAGTAATGAGAATAAAATAATGTCGCATTAATAAATAAGTAAAGTGTTGTTTCTCTGCTCCTTATTAAATTGTAAATACTTAATATTATATACTAATCAACCAATCACAGATTTTACAACAAAAACAGCTGCGTTTTCTCCATCGATAGCCGACGATGTAATACCACCTGAATAGCCTGAACCTTCCCCTGCAGGGAATAGTCCTTTTATCGTAGGATGTTGACCTGTTTCAGGATTTCGTGGAACTCTGACTGCTGATGACGAACGGGTTTCTACACCCACCACTACAGCGTCATAAGACACAAAGCCCCTCATTTTGCGATTGAATTTTTTAAAGCCTTCACGTAAACGGGAAGAAATAATGTCTGGGAGCCAAAAGTGTATTGGTGAAGATATTAAACCCGGTAAATAAGAACATTCGGGTAAATCGTCTGAGAGTTTTCCATCTACAAAATCGGCCAATCGTTGTGCCGGAGCTTTTTGTCCCTGACCGCCATTATTTTTTAAAGCAAGATTTTCAACGGATTGTTGAAATTTCAATCCGGCAAGAGGACCAAATTCATTAAATTCAGCAGGAATATCTTCTGGTCGTATTTCTACAACAATACCCGAATTGGCATAAGGTGAATTTCGTAGAGAAGCAGACATCCCGTTTACAACAATTTCATTTTTATTGCTACCAGCAGGAACAATATGTCCTCCCGGACACATACAGAATGAATAAACACCACGATCGTTTACCTGCTCGACAAGATTATAGCTCGCTGCCGGTAAGTACTCACTTCGGGTTTTACAATGATATTGAATGCCATCGATAAAAGATTGTTTGTGTTCTACACGTACACCCATGGCAAAACCTTTAGGCTCGATACTGACTCCCTGATTATATAACATTTCGTAAATGTCGTGTGCAGAATGACCTGTTGCAAGGATTAATGAATTTGCTTTAAAAATGCTTCCATCTGCTGTTTTACACCCTTTTACTTCATTGTTTTCGATAATTATTTCCGTGAGTTTTTGTCCGAAATGTATTTCTCCTCCGTGCGAAGTAATTGTTTTACTAATGTTTTCAATTACCAATGGAAGCTTATCAGACCCAATATGAGGATGCGATTCATACAGAATCTCTTCTGCAGCTCCGTGATAATGAAACAATTCTAAAATGCGGTCTGTATTTCCTTTCTTTTTTGAGCGGGTATATAGTTTGCCATCCGAAAATGTGCCTGCACCTCCTTCGCCAAAGCAATAATTTGAATCAGGATCAATCCCTTTATTTCTGTTTAACTGCGCAATATCAAGTTTCCGTTCACGAGCATTTTTTCCTCGTTCTATTATAATGGGTTTTAACCCAGATTCTAATAGTTTTAAAGCAGCAAAAAGTCCGGCAGGTCCTGCACCAATAATTAATACAGGTGTTTTATCATTTACAATTTTAAAATCAAATTCGATTTTTTGTAGTAATGGGGCTTCTTCGTCCCAATAAACTTCGTATGTGGCATTCACTTTTGGTAAAAATGCTCTTGAATCTATTGATTTTTTTAACGTACGAATACGAGTGATTCGTAGTGGTGAAATCTCCAGTTTGTCGGCAATAAATTTGGGTAACAAAACCTTATTTGAGGCTTGTTCCGGAGTGAGTGAAAGTTGTATTTCTTTTAACATGAATTCTAATAATGTTTTGGAGTGACAAAGATAAGCAAAAACTACCTTACGGCAGTAAATTTGTAATAATTAGAACTTTTGCTAAGAAAAACTAATTATTTGTCAATCAAGTATTTTTAAACCTTCAATTTTATTTAATTGATGAATCATTTCTACAGCATATTGTTTTGGAATATTTAATTTCATCTCACAGAGATTGTCGAAGTTTTGTTCAAGAATTTGTACTGTGACATTTTTTATCAGCCGCATAACATCGTTCATCACTAAATAATCAAAACTAAAATGCAAAAAAATATCTACTGTTTTTTCAATAATTTCTGCCTCCCGAATGGCATCCAATGCAGCTTCTTTATATGCTGTGGTTAAACCACCGGTTCCCAGTAATACTCCACCAAAATATCGGACAACAATAATCAGAATGTTAGTGAGTTCAAATGAATTTATCTGACCAAGAATAGGACGACCGGCTGTGCCTGAAGGCTCTCCATCGTCATTTGCCCTGAAATCATTTCGCTCCGAACCAATCATATATGCAAAACAAACATGACGAGCATCAAAATATTCTTTTCGATAGTTTTTTACAATTTCAATAGCCTCTTCCGACGTATTTACAGGCGTAGCAAAAGATATAAATTTACTTCCTTTTTCTTTGTAAATACCGGTTGAAGTTGTGGAAATTGTTTTAAATGAATCAGACATTATCAATGAAATTTGTTTTTTTACAAATATACGATTTTTGAATTTATTGAAAATAGAAGTTTTATTAAACTTTTTCCTTTTTATCGAAAACCTTATCGATTTTAATTTGTTATTAATAATAAGTTGAGTACTATTCTTTTAATGATTTGTAAAAAAAAATTATTATTATGTCAAAGCTCGAATTAAAAAAAATATTTTTGTATTTTGATCATGAATTAAATCAAATAAGTCAGAATACAGATATAGCATACCGTAGTGCGTTGAAAAATGATGCACAGCAAGTTATTTTACTCAATAAAGATGAAATAGATAATTGGGTAATTCAACTAAAGGAAAGAACGATTTCTTGTTATGAGCTCGAGAAATTCTTGGAATCAAAAAGGGAATTAATTAGTTTGCCGCAATTGGAAAGTATCGGAATGAATATTGATGAAATTGACCAACTAAAGGGAGATATTTTAAGGCTAATTGCAAAATCAATTCTAAATACATTTCTTGATTCTTTGTTTAAAAAACCCTCAATAACAAGAATACTTGAGACAAAAAGCCAAAACTGGTTCTGAAAATTATATGTCACATATATAGATTGTAAGCGATGTTTTTTGTCAGAAAAGTTTTGTTGAAATTATTTTTTTCAAAGCAAAAGTTAAGCCTGCATTTTGTAGGCTTAACTTTTGCTTTGAATCTACGAGTTACATTTTTTTTGTCATGTTAATAATAAAATTTTTGGTTTATTGCATTTCGGAAAATAAAAAAATGTATATTTGCAGCGCTTTTGAAAAAACCAGAATACACTATTTGCCTCTTTAGCTCAGTTGGTAGAGCAATTCATTCGTAATGAATAGGTCGCGGGTTCGAGTCCCATGAGAGGCTCATTTAAATTTTCAACTTTCTCCTTTTCTGTATGCAAATGTTCAATTGTGGATTGCTGTCTACTTATATCCCTGAATTATGAATGGTAATAGGCTATTTGTTTTGCCTTATTGCTCCCAATGTTCAGCTAGATAAAAATGCAATTGATATAAAGAATGAAATTGTAGTTGTACATGAATATCAATATGATAGTACAATATCAACTACTGTATTTTATAGCGATTTTGTACTAGCGTGTCCTTTAGCTCCGGAAATTAAGAGTGAAAAAGTATTTAGTACAATAAGATTACATTTATATTTTGAAGAATCAAATTTTAAACTCACCGAAAAGTTTAATTTTGAACAATTTTCACGTCCTCCTCCAACATTCTGTTGAATATTATTTAAAGATTTGTGTTTGAATACTTGTTTTTTTAGGGTTGATATTTATTGATCCTTGCATTTTGTTGTATAATAATTTTATTTTCATCTTTTAATTTCCCCACAAAGATATGCCAAAAATAATTATAGCTTTTCTATTGTTAACCCTTTCATTAAATCTGTTTGCAGAACTTCCGGAAAACCCAGATGCAGTAACCGGTTCAACAAAACTATATAAAACCGATAGTTTGCATAAATACATCAATATTCCGAAAGTTCCTAAACAGTATAGTGTTGAACTGGGTTATCGAAATATCTTTTCAGTAATAGATAATGCAAATGCCTTGATGGGAAATTCAGCCACACATGGTTATGGGTTTTTGTTCGACTATGCTTGGCAACTTAGTGGTTTAAATAAAAAAAGACCAGCGGTATATCTTTCTGTGCCAATGGGCTATACAGTTGTATTTGCTGATAATAATTTGTCGAAAAACATTTCTTTACTAAATTATGGTTGGACGGTAAGGCACGAATTGGCAGTAAACAAGTCGAGCGTCCCTTTTTTGGGTTATGGCTTGTTATTGAATACATTAAAAGTAAATGGAACGCCTGGAGGTGTTATGGGACATCAAACGCAGTTTGAATTTGGTTATAATTTTAATGCTAAATCAAAGGTAAAATACTTTGCTAAAATTCAATATAGTTATGCCTCTTTTCCAAAGTTGGGAGTAAAAGAACGATTACATTTTCAGTTTGCCGATCTTAGAGTGGGAGTAAGGTTCTAAAAAAAAACAGCTAAAAAGTTAATTTGACTTTTTAGCTGTAAAAAATTGAAAATCAATTTTATGTACGCGGAATGAGACTCGAACTCACACGCCGTAACCGGCACTACCCCCTCAAAGTAGCATGTCTACCAATTCCACCATCCGCGCAAAAAATATAATTTTTATTTCAGCAATTCTCAATTTTAAATTCAAATCGGAAATTAATAATTGAAAAATAGAAATGTGCCCAAAACAGGACTCGAACCTGCACAGCCTTACGACCACTAGTCCCTGAAACTAGCGTGTCTACCAATTCCACCATTTGGGCAATTAATACAAAAAAATATCTTTTGGACAAAAAAGCGAAACACGTTTGTTTCGCTTTTTAATTTTTGTTGAGCGAAAAACGGGACTCCCCGAAAAATCGGGATAAACTTCTCGTCCCGATATACACTTTCGCATTTAATATTGAGCGAAAAACGGGACTCGAACCCGCGACCCCGACCTTGGCAAGGTCGTGCTCTACCAACTGAGCTATTTTCGCAAAATAATTTACAATTATAAAATAAAACTTTTTCTATTTCTTTTAATTGCGCTGCAAAGATAGTGCGTTTTTGATAATTTGCAAATATCTCAACGAAAATTTTATAATTTGAATCATTCGCTTTCACAAATTCATATTGAGAATGAAAATAAATTATAGGTTTACTTAATTCTAGTTGTAATTCGCATTAATAAAAAAATATTCCACAATTATTAATGTGATTGTAGTAATTTTGCGCTTGCTAATCAAAATCCGATAGATGGAAGAACTTAATAAAACAGATAAAAAGATACTCATTGGTATTCAATCAAAATTTAAAAAAGCACTATATGATTATCGGTTAATTGAAGATGGTGACCATATTTTGATAGGACTTTCAGGAGGAAAGGATTCGTTGGCATTACTTGAATTGTTGGGTGAACGAATGAAAATATTTGTTCCTCGTTTTAAACTTACTGCAGTTCATGTAACTGTCGAGAATATTGCTTACGAATCGAATTTGAATTATTTGAAAACTATTTCAGAGAAGTTCAATATCCCTTTTGTTCATTATAAAACAAAATTTGATGGCACAACAGATACAAGGAAATCGATTTGTTTTCTGTGTTCATGGCACCGACGGAAAGCGTTGTTTGCTGTGGCAAAAGAGTTGGGATGTAATAAGATGGCACTAGGGCATCATTTAGACGATATTACAGAAACGTTATTGTTAAACCTTTTTTATCAGGGGTCGTTTGGAACTATGCCACCCAAGCTAAAAATGGATAAATTTGACATGACCATTATTCGTCCTTTATCATTAATTTCGGAAAAAGAGATGAAAGAAATGGAGCGTATCAGAGAATATCAAAAGCAAGAAAAAAATTGTCCTTACGAAAAGGACTCTTCACGTAGGAATGCCAAAAATCTCATATCTGAACTCGAAAAATGGAATCCTGAAGTTCGGAATAGTATTTGGGCTGCTATGGAAAATATCAAAAGTGATTATTTGCCAAGGAAAGGTGAATAGATGATTCGTTAATAGTTTAATAGGTGTATTTGTATCGTTCAATTGTAGTAAGTAATGAGAATAATATAATGTCTTATTAATAAATTCGTAATATGCTATTTATCTTTTTTTTGTTAAATGGTAAGTGGTACATTGTTTAATAGTAAATACTTAGGTTGTTTATGAAAGTGTTTTTGACTATTTTTTTATTGATTACTTCCAATATATTTATGACCTTTGCATGGTATGGCCATTTAAAAATGCGTGAATACAAATGGTTTGATTCATTACCTCTGGTAGTTATAATACTCATAAGTTGGGGGATTGCTTTATTCGAGTATTTCTTTCAGGTTCCGGCAAATAGAATTGGTTTTAAGGG
>Ga0172378_10006647_pt1 | contig 10791 bp, 13 predicted proteins | sample GrowelOW332metaG_FD_119755 | JGI IMG/M metagenome (GOLD analysis project Ga0172378, IMG submission 119755) | Groundwater microbial communities from an aquifer near a municipal landfill in Southern Ontario, Canada - Pumphouse #3_1 metaG | ecosystem: Environmental > Aquatic > Deep subsurface >... | reverse complement strand
TTTTAATATATATATAAATATATTTATTGATTCATGCACAAGTTTATTATTAATATGATTATTTATTACAACATTATATCCAATTTTATCAAAATTATAATTTTGATGTTTAATTAATAAATTATCAATAATAAATTTTAAATATTCATTATTTTGATTTAATATAGTCAAATCAATCATTATAATTTTATTTTCATATGCAGTAATTGATAATTTAATTAAATTATCAATTGATATTTCAATATAATCTATTGTATAATTTTTATATTTCATAAAATCTTTTATATTATATTGGCGTATATAAAAAATTATTGTTTTTATAATGTATAATAGTATTTATTTGAATATTTTTTAATTTATATAATGTTTGTATTTTACATAATTCATTTATATATTTTTTTAATATATAAAACATTTTTAATGATAAAAATAGAAATAATTTTCTATTTTCTCCTGTATAACAATATTGTTATATCTGTTTTTTAAATACTCTATAAATTCATCTTCTCCAATATAGTCAAAATAAACATTCTGAATATTTATCTTTATATTTAAATATTTTTTGCAATTCAAACATTAATGTACTAATTGATTCATTTTTATATTGATTTAAATAAATATTTAAATCAATTGTATCTAAATATTTAAAAACATTTTTTATTATTTTATCATTATCCATTATTATCCTCCAAACATTTATTTAATAATATAATACCTATACAATAACATAAAACAGTTATATCTAAATTTTCTTTATATCTAAATGGCATCATGGAAATAAAATGACTTCCTTCATAAAATAATGATTTTTTATACCAATCATTATCTAATAATGAATTAAATTTTAATTTAATATAATTATTAATATCATTAAATATATTAACATATTTAAATATTTGATAATTAATATTATTATCTTTATATATACATTTATAATTATTGTCAAATAATAAGTCATATTTGCCTTCTGTTGATTGTAATAATTTTGATACATCATAATACAATGAATTATATTCTGTTCCTCTAGGGTCAATTAAACGTATATTTTGACCATCTGTTAATATGTTTTGAAATGTATAATCACCATGTGACATATTAAAATATTCAGGTTCAAAATTATCTAAATTTTCATTTAATAATAATTTAATATTTTTATATTTATGATTATTAATTATTAAATAATCATAGTTTATTAATTTTTGTATATATGTATTATTTATATTTATTCTTTTAAACATTTTATTAACATGTTCTTTTTTTATGTATTGTTTATCTATATTTTTTAATTTATGTAAATTATTAATTTTAATTAAATAATCAATAGAATTATCTATTAATTTATAATTAATTTTATTATATTTAAATATATAATCTCTTAAAGTTATATTATCTATATATTCCATATCATAACCATTGTTATTATAATTTAATATATTTGGAAATATATTTGGTAATAAATTATTTATATTTAATAACCAATTTCTTTGTTCATTTAATTTATCTTTACCTAATTTTACATTATTATTTTCAACAATTTTTCTAACAAATGTTTTATTATTTTCTTTTATTAAATATGTATTTGCCATTGAACCACCATTAAATTGTTTTATAATCATAATAATCATCTCCTATATATAAAATAGGAAATGATTATTTATATATCAGTATTTAATATATTGTTATATATAATGTGCTATCAAATTATATAGTATAGTATAATCATTTTTTATACAAAAACTATGTTGATTTATATTATCAAATGAATATTGACAATATTTATGATTAATATTTATTAATAATTTATTATTTATTTTATATATATTAATATAATATATACTTAAATGTAATAATTTATTAAAGTTAATTGAAAAACCCTCTTTGTTATATATATTTATTTGTGCATTTATTAATTTTAATAACATTTGTAATTCATTTAATTTATTAATAAATTGTAATTTATTCATTTATGAATATTGTTAATATACACTTTATTATTTGATAATTTTTCAATTGTATGAATTGCAGAATTAAAATTTTTTAATGATTTAAATAATGTAATAAATAAATATAAATACATTATTACAAAAATAACACAATTAAATAATACATAATAATTATAATTATTAAATAATTTATATACATAAATATGAGGAAAAAAATACATAAAACATGATATACAACCAATTATCAACATACTTTTATTTGATTTTTTTGTATAAAAATTTATTTTTTTATTTCTATATATAATATTATATATGATATAATATATAATTAATATATTACCACCTAAAAACAAACCATGTATAGAATGAAATTTCATTTTATCAATCTCCTTTTTATAATAAACACAACATACCTTTTTTATATATTCCTAAATTTTTAAAATTTTTTAATTTTATATTATCATTATAACACATATTAATAATATATTGAGCATTATTATTATAATATCTATATGGTATTAATATTCTAAAATTATAAAATAAATTACTATTACAATGTTGTTCAATATCTTTTTTTGTCCATTTTAATTCTTGTTCTATAATATATTTAACAATTACTTTTGTTTTTTGTTCAATGTCTGTTTTCCAAAAATTTCTTTTATATTTTGCATGTACATCATTTAACACTCTTTTATATTCCTGTATTATTTCTTCATTTGTCATAATATCACTCTCCAATTTTTAAAATAAAATTTATTATATCGTTATAATTATTGTTAATTAATATTATATGATTATTAATTAATTTTTCATAAAAATATAATTTATCTTCATTAAATAATTCATTTGAATTATTATATATGATATTTGTATATATACATTTTTTATTATTACAATTAATAATCATATTAATTGTACATAAATCATAAAAAATATTAAAAGAAAAACAATGTTTATTTCTAAATTTAAATATTTGTTTTCTTTTTGATATGTATGTGAAATGTTTTTCATATTGTAAATTAAATATTATATCAATTTTTTGTATTTTTTGCATAAATTCATAAAAATTCATACCCTCATCCCTTTTATTGTTAACATTATTTTCATGTATATAAATATTATAACATAATATATTAAAAAATGAAATAAAAAAATGAAGAATTTTTTAATATTCTTCATTTAATAAATCTTTAAAATATGGTAAATTTATTATCCAATTACACAATATATGCCAATTTTTTAATCTGTGATTTTTTCTTTGTTTATATATATTATATAATTCAAAATAATTTGTATTAATAGTTCTTTTTTGTAAAAAAGATTCAGGTAATATTTGTTTTGCCGTTGTTAATATTTCATTTTTAATATTTTGATTTTTTTCATTAAAAAATAATTTTCTTAATTTATTTAAATCTAATATTATATTTAATATAATAGTTTTTTCCACTAATTGTAATTCATCATCTTCTTTTCTTATTTCAAAATCATTAATATTAATTTTTTTTTGTTTATTAAATAATTTATGCATAGTGGAACATGAATTTTTTACATTAAATTTATAAGTATCAAATTCACTCCATTGATATCTTGGCAATGTTAAATCAAACCAAACTTGTATCATTCTCATAAATTTACAATGTTCATTTCCTGCTTTTATTAATCTTTTTGATAAATCTAAATCATTTTTACCATAAATAAATTTATTATTTATAATTTTACTATCCATTTTATCCCAACTATTCATTGGATTTCTCATTCCTCGAATAGCAGATTCAAAACCAAATACTTGTTCATTTTCAATTAATATCAATAATATCACCTCATATATATATTAATATATTTAAAAATAAATATTAATAATAGTACATTGTTTTTAAATATTTAATTACATCATTTAAATTATTTAATTTAATTGTAATACTTTCTTTTATATGAGGTGATTTATAATATAATATATCATCTCCAAATGCAACAACTGGTTTATTATTCAATAAACAATAATTTAATTCAAATATAGTACCAGGACTTTTATTTAAATCATCTAAATTAACAACTATAACATTACATTGTTTTAAATAACATATATTTTGATATACAATACCTTTATCATTGTTTTCAAATAACATAGTTTTTTGTATTTGTGTACATGGATTAAAAGTAATAAATGTATTTGATAAATCACTTCTCCAATTTGATGCTTTTTCTAAATGATTATTTTCTATATAATATGATATGCAACCCGCTAAATAAAATTTTATCATGTATAACTCCTTTATTAATATCTTTTTATATTTTAAAACTCTATATTTATATTATACCATTTTTTTATATAAAAGCACATAACATTTACTAATTAAAACAAATTATTTATTAATTATAATTACATATTTTATTAATAAAAGTGGGGTTTTTAAATATATGTCAACACATTCATTTAATCAATTTATTTTTCAAAATAAATCAACATCAATAAATGATGGTGAAATATATACTAATTCATATGGTGATGCAATAACTATTGGTATATATGGTACATCATCATCTTTTGAAGTTGTTTTTGAAGGAAAAGTTAATGAGGAATCAAATTGGGTACCTTTACAATTTGCAAATTTAACAACACTAGATTTAAAAAATTCATGTACAGATATTGATACTATATGGAATGCAAGTATTGCTGGTATACAATTTTTTAGATGTAGAATACAATCAATTAATAATGGTGATATTAGCGTAGTGGGTAATATAATATCATTTTATTAATAAATGAGGTGAGATTATTTGGCTGTAGATATAATTGCTAGAGGTTTAGCAAAATTATCACAAAATAAAGTTCCTACCGCTATTTTACAAACATGGGAACAAAATAAATCATATGAACAAAATCAATTAATAGAATATTTAGGAACATTATATAGAACAAAAAATAATATTGATAACAGTATAACTTCACCAGATATAGATAGTGCAAATTATGAAGTATTTTCTGGTGGTAATGGTAATTCAACATTAAAATTTCCTGATTTTACACCTAATTATAATTATAGTTATAGAGAGATTATTTGGCATAATAATATTTTATATTCTGCTAAAAAAACTTTCATTAGTAATGATACATTTAATTCTGATGATTTTGATGTAATTGCAGATATGAGACGAACAGTTTATGACCAAAATTCCAATGGTGTTGTTGATAAAGCTGAATATGCACAAATAGCAGATGAAGCATTAGAAACTCATTTAATGCAAACATGGAAACCAAATACTGATTATACAATTGGTCAAAATATTGTTTATGATTATAAAACATATACTGTTACTAATAACTTTACATCAAATAATACATTTGATGGTACAAATTTAAGGTTATCAGCAACTGGAAATCATAATGAATTATTATCTTTACAAGGTGGTAAAAAAGATGAATATTATCATATTGATAATAACCAATATAATTTAATTAATAACTTATCAGAAAACACTAATAATTTATTATATAAAAATAATATTGTTGGTGACATGTCAATAAATATATATGATAAAAATAAAAATGGTATTGTTGATAAAGCTGAAAAATTAGATGGTTTAATATCATCAATAGATGAATTAAATTATTCTCATGGTTTAATAGATAATATACAATCACAATTTAATAAATTATCATCAATTGGCAATTTCACACAATCTGTACCAACTTATGCAGATTTACAATTATTATCAGGTAAAAATAAAGATATGGTAATTGTAATATCTGATGAAAATGAAAATAATATCAGTACTATATATATGAATAATGGAACAAGTTGGGAATATGCAGGTGCATTTACTGCAACAATAAGAGATTTTAATATTAATCCATTAAATGTCACTATTGAATCAACAGGTTTATATACTGAAGATAGAATAGATCCTTTAATTGCACGTAAATCAGATATTAATAATTTTGATAATGCTGATTTATTAAAAACATATACAAATAAAAATGATGATATAACAAAATCAATTAATCAATCTCATACGCATAATAATAAAACATTATTAGATAGTTATAATCAAACAAATGTGGATATTGCTTCTGCAATTGTATTAAAACATAAACATGATAACAAAGATATAATTGATGGTTTTTCAAAAGATGCAGATGGTACATTATTATATAATGGTAATGTTATTGGAAATGGTAGTGGTGGATCAGGAATTATAGATTTATCAAATTTTACAACATCAGATTTAACTGATAGTACAAATAAAAGATATGTAACAGATAAAGAAAAATCAAATCTACAAAATTTAACAAATATTGCAAATGCACAAAGTCAAATGAATCAAACATTAAATAATATATCATCATCTATGCCAAGTAATGTTTCTTCAAGTAATCCATTAACAACAACAAATGATGTTAAAAATTCAATAGATAATTTGCAATTTAAACAATTAAATGATGTTGATAAATCTTTATTACCTGATAGTTTTATTGTTACAAATTCAGATAATACAAAAATAACATCTTTGCATAAATTAGATGAATTAGGTACAATAAAAGAAATAATTGATAAAAACAATATTACAAATTCAGATATTGAAAGTATACAATTTAATAATTTTATTAGTACATTTGATAATAATAAAGTTAAATTAGATATTAATGTATCATCAACAGAATTAAATGATATGCCAAAACAATTAATTAATGATACTATACCAGTTGTATCAAATAATCAATATGAATTACAAAAAATTGAAGATATAACAAATTCACATGAAAATTATAGTACAATAATAACATCAGATATATGGACAAATAATATGTCACAATATTATGTTATTGTTAATCATGATTTACATTCTAAAAATTTAATAGTATCATTCTATGATGAAAATGATAAAAATATATCATTACAATATCAAATTATAGATGAAAATGATATACAAATATTTAGTAATAATAATTTATATTGTAAAGTAATTATAAATTGTTCTCAAGGTACAATTGGTGATGGTACAGGTAATGGTTCTGGATCAAATATTGTTATTTCAGATATTATCAATGATAATATAACAAGTACAAATAAAACATATAGTTCACAAAAATTATCTTCATTATTAAATAATTATATGCAATTATCTCAAGCATATACAAAACAACAAAGTAATACATTATATGCTAGTAAAATTTCAGAACATACACATAACAATATGAATGTATTAAACCAATTAACAAATGATAATGACAATAATTTATATTATAATGGACAAAAAATAATAACAAAATTAACACCAAGTACATATCAACAAAATTTTGATAATCAAGTATTTGATTCATTATCTACATTAATTAATATTAATGATATATTTGTTAATAATCATATTAATGCTATTTTAAATAGTGAAATATTAATACAAAATAATATTTCAGCAACTGGTGATGAAACAATAGATAATTTGGATAATAATCAATTACATTTGGTTGTATTAGATAGTACATTAAAAATATTAGATGTTAATATACCACCATCAAGTGTACAAAAATATATATTAGGAATAAGTCCCAATATTAGTATAATGTTACAAGGACAATTTTCATCAGTGTTTTATTTAACATCTTATTAAAAAGGAGGTAATAATTTGTGTCAAAAATATTAAATAATATATGTTTAAATGGATATATATCTAAAATGGTTGAATTATCAGATAGTTTTGTTATAAATGGTATAACATATAATAAAACTTCATTTTCTCCTAATTCACTTGATTATTTACCAATATATAGTAGTAATAAATATAATGAAATATATTTAAAACAAACAAGTTATCCAATATCAACTAATTGGGAACAAAACACTGTTTATAATAATTATATGACAGATATAAATGATTCTTCAACTGAATTTGTTATTCAACAAGGTAAATATACTGGTTATGGATATATATTAAGAATAAAAAGAGATCAAAATAATATACCAACAATAACAACAATTAATCTTGTTAATAATGGTTCATTAATAAATTTTATAAGTCAAGATTCACAATATATATATTTTTATTTTGTTCAACATAATAGTGGTTCTTATTCATACATGGGTATGATAAATAAAAACACAATGGCAATATCACAAATTAATTTAAATGTGGGAAATATTGTTATATTAAAAGAAACAGATATGTTTATATATTTTGGTTCTTCAGGTGTAAATAATATTTTCTATATAAACAAATATAATAAAACTAATAATACAAATCTTGTAATATATTCACAAATAATTAAATCATATAGTAATAATTTTTATTGTTCAATTTTAAATAAAAATAATTCTTGTTATATAATGGTTGATGGTATTACAAATGGAATGACAGATCATTATATATCATTTAATAAATTTAATATTGATTTTTCTAATGATAATGTTATTAATAGTAATGTTAATATTGATTTATCTATATTACCTAATAAAAATATTTTAATAAACACATTAAATAATTATATGAATTTTTCACCTACATTATTTTTTTATAATGATAAAACAACAAATACAAATTATATTAACTTGTTAATGTATAATCAAGGTATAGATTATATAAATACAAACCCAAAAGATTCTGCTATATATACTTTTAAAATAATAGATGATGATAATTGGAAATTGGTTTCATATACTATTTTTAATCCAATTATATATAAATCATTTTTACCAGTATTAAATAATCAAACATTATTATTATCATATGAAAATGGTGTACATATATATAATTTTAATAGTGATACTCAAAAATATGAATGTACATTACAATATAACGGATTAATTGTTTGTTCTGGTATAGATAATAATAATAATATATATATTCAATATACAGATAGTAGTGTAGAAATGGCAAGTAATGTTATACCATCAAAAATATATGCTGATTTTGAAGAGGAAATTTATCAATATAATTCACAAGATATATCAACAAATGTTAATGTATATGCTAAAAATTTTAGTGGTCAATATTTAACCGCAAATATACAATTAACATTGTTTGGCAACTGTATGTTTACAGATACAGGATTAAAAACAAAAACAATAACAACAAGCAATTTAGATATAACAAAAATACCAGTAACAATAACAGATACAGGAAATTTACAAGTATCAACAAAACTTTTATAAAATCGGAGGATGATATAATTGGCAAAAATATTAGATAGTACATCAGTAACAGGACAAATGCAAAAAATAGTTGAAACAAATGACGGTTATATAATAAATGGTACATATTATGATAAAGTTCAAATGGTGCCTTATCCATTACAACTGTTTCCAACATATGGTAATTATAATGATATAAGTATGAATAATAAATTAATATTAAATCACACAATGAATAATAATTCTAAATCAATAGGTGATAATATAATATTAGATAATGATAATACAAATATAACATATGTTTGGGTTATATCAACAAGAACAAATGATTTATTTATGTTAAAAATATTAAATGATAATGGTAAATTATCAACATTGCAAACAAGTATTACAATTAGACCAACAACCAGTCCATTACCAAGACAATATTGTGGTCAAGATGATAATTATTTATATTATTTAATTAGTTGTGCAGGTACTTACCATGAATATTTTATTAAAATTGATAAAACATCATTAAATTATACTGTTATAACTGATTTTAGTACATATAGTTGGAGTAATCAATTTATTGAAACAAATGATTATATATATATGGGTTATATTCAAAGATATGGTAAACATTTAATGCAAAGATTTAATAAATCAACATCAATAATAGATAATATAACAATTAATCCTAATACCGGTAATAAAGATTTTACAACATGTTATTCAAATAATTTAAAAATTGATGATAATAATTTTTATACATTTTCAGTTCATCAAAACATATCATTAAATAATTTTGGTATAACTAAATATAAATTTGATTTAACTCAATCTGTTTTAACTAATATTGTAAATGAAAGTGAATGTAATATAACATGGGGTAGTGGTATAACAGGTTTACCAAATTTAGCAACGAATTTAAATATACATTATGAACCATTTATTAATAAAGTTGATGATAAGTATTATTTAAATGTGTTTGTATATGAATTACAAATATCTTCAACTGCTGCCAATTTACCAAGCTATGGTATATACACGTTTTTAATAGATAATACAACATTTGATTTAACTTTTAAAAGTTATGTACAACCAACAACTAATGATTATATTAGAGGATTTTTAAGTACACATGATAATAATTTTTTAATACCTTGTTCTTCAAATACAACATTTTTTATGAGTTTTAATACTGAAACAGAACAATTTGATAATTTACAACAAATGAATAATATACCATATTCTGTTGGCATAGATCAATCTGAAAATATATGGATTGAAAATAGTTTAACGGAAGTTGATTATATTACTCCATTTACACCAACTAATATTGTTATTGATTCTGAATTAGATTCATATAAATATAATGGTGTAGATATAAATACATATTGTACAATTGTTGCTACAAACTACAATAATGAAAATATATCATGTAATTTACAATTAACAATAAAGGGGAATGCAATATTTAAAGATAATAGTTCAAAAACAATAAATATAACTTCACAATCCACTGGACCTTTACAAGTTAATATGATTATAAAAGGTGCAGGTAATGTGTCAATATATCCTCAATTATTAATGTAGAGGTGATATTATTATGTCTGGAACAGCGACATGTATAGGTGTAATTGGAACAACGAAAATTAGTTATCAAAATAACATTAGTATTTCTATTAACATTAATAGAAATAAAGTGAATATTAATTATGCATATAATAAATATAATA
>Ga0172378_10006644_pt1 | contig 10792 bp, 7 predicted proteins | sample GrowelOW332metaG_FD_119755 | JGI IMG/M metagenome (GOLD analysis project Ga0172378, IMG submission 119755) | Groundwater microbial communities from an aquifer near a municipal landfill in Southern Ontario, Canada - Pumphouse #3_1 metaG | ecosystem: Environmental > Aquatic > Deep subsurface >... | reverse complement strand
TTTGAGAAAGCTAAGGCTCTCGTCCTAAGGGGACCGGTGGTTGTCAATATCCTGACCATCAAAGGTTACGGCTATAAGCCGGCTATGGATGACAAAGTCGGAAAATATCACGGCGTTGTTCCAAAATTTGACTCCTATGATGTTACAAAAAACCGGGCACCGGGTTTTACTGATTTTAAATCCAATTTCCTGCTGAAGGCCATGAGGGAGGACGAAAGCCTCTTTGTTTTGACTCCCGCTATGGAAAACGGCTCGGGTTTAGAAAAAGTTTTCAAGGCTTTTCCGGAAAGATCATTGGATGTCGGAATTGCTGAAGAAAACTGTGTGTCAATGGCTGGAGGGTTAGCTTTAAAGGGAATAAAGCCAATCATTGATATTTATTCTTCGTTTATGCAAAGAAGCTTTGATGAAATAACAGAAGATGTTTCTCATCAGTACATTAAAGCCCTGTTTTTAGTGGAACGAGCCGGAATAGTCGGCGAAGACGGTGCTACCCACCAAGGCATCTATGATGTGGCGATGGTGAAAGCTATTCCTAATTGCCGGGTTTACATGCCTTTTGATGAGACAACCTGTATGGAATTATTAAACGAAAACCTCTTTAAGAAAGAAGGACCGGTTTTTATCCGCTTCCCCGTTATGAACCCCATCCTGAATGCTAAGCCTTATGTTAGGTCTGACGGCTTATGCTGGTTCAATAAAAAAGGAAATCAGTTTGTGGTTATTGCGACTGGTCCATATGGCTATCAGCTTCTTGATAGTCTTCCTGATACCTTTGACAAGGCTTTGGAGATGAACTTGCTTCCGGATGAATCTGATATTGACCGGTCTTTGATCACTCAGAATTACAGTCACATCTTCTTCTATGATGCCTATGGCATTGAGCAAGGAACTAGTGACTCCTTAGCTTCGTATCTGATGAAGAATCATTATCAAGGCCAGTATACTTCTTTTGCCCTGAAGAATGACTTTGTGACTTTCGGTCAAAAAGAGGAAATCTATTCGCAGTTAGGAATGGATCCTTTGAGCGTCAAAAAGAAAATCCTAGCTTTTTTAGAAAATAACCCGACATCGGTTAAATAATAGGTGAAAGATGATTAAAGAACTTCACATTAGTAATTTAGCGGTCATTGAAGATACACTGCTTTGCTTTGAAAGCTCCTATCTAGCCTTGGTTGGCGAAACGGGTGCTGGCAAATCCCTGGTAGTTGATTCTTTAGGCTTAATCAAAGGCGACAAGTCCGATTTCTCTTTAGTGAGAGACCCTTCTTTAAAAGCCTCCGTTACGGCTTCCTTTTCCTTAAGCCCGGATTTCATTAAGAAACATAATGAAATTAAAGACTATGTTGATGAAAACGGTGACTTGATAGCTAAAAGGGTTCTCTATCCTGATCATTCTAACCGCTCCTTCTTAAATGACGAGCCTGTGACTCTAGGCCATTACCGGGAAGCCATCTCTCATTTGATTGACATCCATTCCCAAGGGGCCAATTCCTCCTTATTGGATGAAAGCCGTCATCTGTTTTATCTTGACCAATATGGTTACCAGGACGAAAAAAACGCTTTAAATGACTATCAGATCTCTTACCAAAAACTACTGCAGGCCAAGAAGGAATTGGCCGATTTATTGGACAGTCATAAGGAATTAGACCGGGATTATTTGGATTTTCAGATAAAAGAAATCGAGAAATACGATTTAAAAGAAAATGAAATCGAGGATTTGAATGCCGAATTTGAATCCTTGAAAGGCTATCAGGCCGTCAAAACCCGTTATGATGAATATCTTGAGGCCGCTTCTCTTCCTGAAGGCACCATTACTGATTTGATTGAAACTTTGGAGACGAAACTTGATCATTTCAGCGATACTTCCTTAAGCCAAGAGGCTTCTGTTGCCCGCGAGAAATGCCAGGACTTGATCAATAGTTTAGCTTCCTTTAAGGACAGCTTTGAAGCTCTCGACAGCAATCCTCAAAGGCTTGATGAGATTAACCAAAGGCTGTTTGACCTCAAAGGACTCCAACGGAAGTATGGGAAATCAACCAATGATATCTTAGAAAAACTAAAAGATTACAAGGAAAAGGTCAGTCAGCTGGATTCTTTTGAAACCCTGAAAAATGAAAAGGAAAAGCAAGTCAAGGCTTGCTTAGCGGAAGCCAATCAAAAAGCTCAGGTGCTTTCGGATTTACGGAAAAAGACTGGTCCTTTGCTTGAAAAAGCCATTTCCAGTCAGATGGGTGACTTAGGTTTGAATAAGAATGGATTCAAAGTCAGTTTTGAAAAGACGGAATTGAATGAAAATGGATTTGATAAAGTCACTTTCTTAGTAGGCTTGAATGCCGGTCTTGGCTATCAGCCGTTAGCAAAAGCGGCCTCCGGAGGTGAAAACTCCCGTCTGATGCTGGCTTTGAAGACGGTTCTGAATTCTCTGGATCCGTATGATTTATTAGTCTTTGATGAAATTGATACCGGTGTCTCTGGAAGGATTGCTTCCTTAGTCGCCAAGAAGATTTCTTCTCTCTCCTCCTCCAGTCAGATTTTGGTCATTTCTCACTTGCCTCAAGTGGTAGCCAGCTCCTTCAATCAGTTATTGATCACCAAGACTACCAAAGACCAGAAGACTTTTACGACCGCCCGACCTTTGAATGCCTTAGAAAGCGTCAGAGAGGTGGCTAAGATGATTTCGGGCGACCAAGTGACTGACTCGGCTTTAACGCAGGCTCAGGAACTCATCAAAGAATATCGGAAGAAATAATTCACTGCTTCTTTATTTTTGTTAACATAATACTGTATGAAAAAGATAGTCCACATAGACCTTAACTGCTTCTTCGTCCAGGCCGAGACTTTAAAGGACAGCAGTTTAAAGAACAAATGCGTAGCAGTCGGCTACGATGGTAGAAGAGGGGTCATTTCAACTTGCTCCTATCCGGCTAGGAAATTTGGTGTGCATTCAGGAATGCCGGTCAGTGAAGCTAAACGTATTTGCCCGAATTTATTAGTGATTCCCGGACATTATCAGTATTATGAAAACTTATCACGGAATTTCTTTTCATTTCTGAAAAAGAAATTTCCTATTCTGGAGCAAGCTTCCATTGATGAATGTTATATCGATATGACGGATTCCCTCCCTACAGGCAATGAATACAATTACCTTTTTGATTTGCAAATGGAATTATACCGGGTGACTAATTTGAAATGCTCAATAGGATTAGGTTCCAATAAATTTTTGGCTAAAATGGGCTCCGATTATAAAAAGCCCCTTGGATTGACGATTATGAGTCAGGACAACATTCCTAAATTGCTTTGGCCATTGGATATCTCTAAGATGTATGGCGTGGGCAAGAAAACAGCTCCTCGTCTTAAGGATTTAGGGATTAATACGATTGGTGATTTAGCAAACTGCTCGGATATGAAAGTCAGGAAGACACTAGGCAATTTGTTTGATTACCTGAAGAGCGAAGCAAACGGCTATGGTGATGATGTCGTCTCTATTGAAGCTTTTGACCCTAAAAGCATCTCTGCTGAAAGAACCTTCAGCGAAGACTCAACTTCTTATGATGAACTTAAGAGCATGATCAAAAGCTGTTCCGAGGATGTCGCCAAAGAACTTGATTATTATCAGAAGGATGCAATCAGCATAGTCATCAAGCTCCGCTCAAGCGACTTTAAGACTAGAAGCAAACGAATGAGTCTTGAAAAACCAATCAATGGCTCTGACCAAGTCTTCTTTAACGCCATGATGATTTTTGATAAGTTCTATAAAGGCGAACCAATCAGACTTATTGGCGTTGGGGTCGAAAAGGTAGTGGAACGGATTGCTTCGGTCAAAGAAAACAAAGAGATTAAGAAAGAAGACACCATAATCCAAGAGCTGAATCAGGACATGTCATTCGGCGGAAAAATCTTCTTGGCTAAGGATCTAAAAAGCAAAAAATGAAAAGCAGTGAAGCGATTGAAGGTTATCTTACTTATTTGACCGCCGAGAAAGGTGATGGTCAAAAAACCATTAAAGCCTATCAAAAAGACTTAGAGGAATTCACCTCTCTTGTTGGGGACAAGGAAGCCTCAGAATTAAATGGGGATGACTTTATCCGCTTTTTGGATTGCCTGTCTCAAAAAGGCCTTAAGAAGTCTTCTTTGATACGAAAAAGCATGTCGGTAAGAGGATTCTATAAGTATTTGAAGAATGAAGGACAGGTTACCGTAGTTCTCGCTGATTTGGTTTCACCTAAAAAAGAGAAACGATTACCCAATGTCCTTTCGGAAGAAGAGATAGATTCTTTGTTTTCCCAAGTTGACAAAGAAACTAAAAAAGGAAAACTGGATTTGGCATTGCTGGAACTGGATTATGGAAGCGGCCTACGTGTCAGCGAACTAGTCAATATTCGGAAAGATCAGATAAATTATAAAGGCGGTTATCTGAAAATATTCGGGAAAGGAAGAAAGGAAAGAATTGTTCCTCTTGGTGAAGAAGCCAATATGACAATTCAATCTTATTTAGAAGAGGTCCGCAATGATTTATCGGCCAAAAATCCCTATTTGTTTTTGCATCCGGATGGCAAGAGAGTTTCTAGACAGTATTTCTTCCTTCGAATCAAGCACTATGCCAAACTGGCTGGCATAAATAAGACCATTTCTCCCCATACTTTGCGTCATTCTTTTGCCACTAGGCTTCTTGAAAAAGGAGCTCAGCTAAAAGATGTCCAAGCTCTATTAGGACATAGTCAGATTGAAACCACGCAGATTTACACTCATGTTTCAAGGACTTTAGAAACTTCCTCGTATGATAAGAGCATGAAACGCTAAGTGTCATAATTGTAATGAAGGCTTTTGCTTAGTATAATATTTGAAGAAATATACGAGGGATAAAATTATGAAATTCAAACGTGTCTTTGTCATCGTCATGGACAGTGTTGGCATCGGCGCTGAACCGGATGCAGCCAAATTTGGTGATGAAGGAACTAATACCTGGGTCCATACCGCCAATGCCTGCGGTGGATTGAAGATCCCCAATATTAATTCATTAGGATTAGCCGACTTAGCTGATGTCAAAGGATCATCCAAAGTCGCTCACCCCCACAGCTTCATTCAAACCCTGAGAGAAAAAAGCAATGGCAAGGATACTTTGACCGGCCATTGGGAAATGATGGGCATCTTAACGCCTAATCCTCTTATTACCTTTACTGAGCATGGCTTCCCCAAAGAATTAATCGATGAATTGTCTGTCAGAACCGGAAGAAAAATAATTGGTAATTATGCCGAATCAGGAACGGTGATTTTGCAACAGTTAGGTGAGCAGTCTATGAAGGAAGGAAGCCTAATTGTCTATACTTCAGCTGACTCCGTTCTGCAGATTGCAGCCCATGTCGGAGTAATTCCGCTTGATGAATTGTACCGTGACTGCGAAATTGCCCGAGAAATTACCTTGCGTCCGGAATGGCGAGTAGGAAGAGTCATCGCCCGACCGTTTGTCGGCGATAACAAAGACAATTTCACCCGTACATCCGATCGCCGTGATTATGCTCTTTCTCCTAGCGGCAAGACAGCCATGGATATCCTTACCGAAAACAAAAAAGAAGTCTTGGCCATTGGCAAGATTCATGATATCTTCAACGGCTGTGGCTGCAGCGAAAGCGTCCACACGGTGTCCAATGAAGACGGCATGAACCGAACGATTGATATTGCCCAAAACCGTGACTTTACCGGTCTCTGCTTCGTTAATTTGGTTGAGTTTGATTCTTTATACGGCCATAGAAGAAATCCGCTTGGATATGGCAAAGCCATTGAGGCCTTCGATGTCCAGCTTGGAAAGCTTCTTCCCTTGATGAAAGACGATGACCTGCTGATGATTACGGCTGACCATGGAAACGATCCCACTTATACCGGAACTGATCATACCCGTGAAAGAGTTCCTTTATTCTCCTATTCTCCTTGCTACACTAAAGGAAGGAAGATTGATGAAACCGATACTTTTGCTGTCATTGGTTCCACTATTCTTAAGAACTTTGGATTGAAACCTTCTTCCAATATGATCGGGTATCCGATTGAAGAACTTCTGAAGTAAAAACCGAGTCTGAAAAAAACCCTCTTTGTCTTCCAAAGAGGGCTTTATTGGTGGAAGCAGAATTGAGCTTATAACAACCCAAAGAAGACGAAAATCCGTACGAAAATTAAAATTTTAAGGAGAAATCTTTGGACTTAAAAATGAATTTTTAGTATGCAAAATGAGCAATTTAATGCTTTCTTAAGAGCCAAAATACGCATTTTAAAAATGAAATGAGCATATGAAATAGTCAATTTACTTTTGATTTGAAAGAAAAACAACAAAATTTTCAAAAAAATAAAGCAAAAGAGGCAAAAATCAAATTTTACTTTATGAAATTTAGGATTTGCACGTCAAAATTGAATTGAGCAATTAAAATATAACATACTAATTTAATAAGCTATAAGCACATTTATAAGCAAAGAAAAAAGAGACAAAATTGAGGGTTTAAGGTATAATATACTGGTTTGGAGATAAATGGAGGCTTTTCTATGACACTTAGAACGGAAGCTGTCACCATGATTGTCGATATTTGTAATCGTTACAAAAACGAACCGTCGCCACTCATGTTGATTCTTTCTGATGTTCAAAAGGAATACGGTTATATTCCTCTTGAAGTTCAGGAAGTCATCTCAGCTAAGACTGGCATCCCAGTCGCCGAGATTTACGGAGTCGTTACTTTCTATAACTTCTTCTCTTTGGTACCTAAGGGCAAGTATGTGATCGGCTGCTGCATCGGAACAGCCTGCTACGTCAAAGGCGGACAGAATGTTCTTGATAAGTTCAGCGAATTATTGAAAATCAAACCTGGTCAGACTACTGCTGATGGTCTATTCTCTCTTGATGGCTTACGTTGCTTAGGAGCCTGCGGTATTGCTCCGGCAATCAGCATCAATGGGAAGGTTTATCCGAAGGTTACATTAGCTGAAATTCCTTCAATCATTAAGGAATATCAGGATAAGGAGAGCAAGTAATGGCTAAGACTGTTAAAAAGACTCTGACTTCTGAAGCGGGGAGAAAACTCGAACCTATCAAGACGATGGCTAGCCTTGATAAGAAAATGGCTTCCTGTTCTGAATGTTTAAGCAAAAAGTTTTCCGGTAAAGACGGAAAACGTCATATTGTCGTCTGCGGCGGAACCGGCTGCTTATCTTCTGATTCTCAGGTTATCTTTGAAAACTTTAAGAAGCTGATTGTTTCCAACCATCTTGAAGACAAGGTTACTGTAAACCAGGTTGGATGCTTTGGTTTCTGCTCACAAGGACCTTTCGTTAAGATTTATCCTGAAGATACTTTATATCACGGCGTCAAGCCGGCTGATGCGGAGACCATTATCAAGGAAGATATCATTGGCGGAAAAATCGTTGATGCTCTTCTTTATGAAGATCCCAATACTCATCAGAAAGTTAAGAAACAGGATGATATCAACTTCTATAAGAAGCAGCTCCGTATTGCCTTGCATGGCTGCGGTGTCATTGATCCTGAGAACATGGATGAAGCCCTTGGCTTTGATGCCTTCAAGGCTTTAAAGAAATGCTTAGGAATGAAGCAGCAGGAAGTCATTGATTTGATTTCCGCTTCTGGCTTACGTGGAAGAGGCGGCGCTGGCTTCCCCACTGGAAGAAAGTGGCAGTTTGCTCTTAACCAAGTAAATGACACTAAGTACATCATCTGCAACGGTGATGAAGGCGATCCGGGTGCTTTCATGGATCGTTCCATTTTGGAAGGAAACCCAATTTCCGTAATTGAAGGTATGATGATTGGCGGTTACGCCATTGGTGCCAAACAAGGTTATTTCTACATTCGTGCTGAATACCCTATTGCCTGCAAACGTATCAAGATCTGCTTAGACGAAATGGAGAAGATTGGCTTATTAGGTGACAACATATTAGGAACTGGTTTCTCATTCCGTATCGGCTTAAGATACGGCGCAGGCGCCTTTGTCTGCGGTGAGGAAACTGCCCTTTTGAATTCTATTGAAGGCAAGCGTGGTATGCCTAGACCTAAGCCGCCGTATCCGGCTATCTCCGGATTATGGGGCAAGCCTACGGTCATCAACAACGTTGAAACCTTAGCTAACGTTCCTTACATTGTCCGTGTCGGACCTAGCGAATATGCTAAGATCGGTACTGAAAAGTCTCATGGTACTAAGGTCTTTGCTTTAGGCGGAAAGGTCAAGAATGTCGGCTTAGTCGAAGTCCCGATGGGAACTACCTTAAGAACATTGATTTTCGATATTGGCGGTGGCATTCAGAATGATAAGAAGTTCCAAGCCATTCAGACTGGCGGTCCTTCCGGCGGATGTCTTACTACCGATGAACTTGATGTTCCGATTGACTATGATTCCTTAATCGCTCACGGCTCAATGATGGGCTCTGGCGGTGCTATTGTCATGGATGAAGATAACTGCATGGTCGATGTCGCCAAGTTCTATATGCAGTTCATCTGCGATGAATCCTGCGGTAAATGCTCTCAGTGCCGTATTGGTACTAAGAGATTGCTCGAAATTATGACTAAGATTACAGAAGGAAGAGGCACAATGGACGATTTGGACAAACTTAAAGCTTTAAGTGAATCCATTAAAGTTGGTGCTTTATGCGGCTTAGGTCAGACAGCTGCTAACCCGATTCTTTCCACTTTGAATAAGTTCCATGATGTCTATGTCCGTCATATTGAGGATAAGAAGTGCGATGCCGGTGTTTGCAAGAAGCTGATTTCCTATCATATTGATCCAAACAAATGCCGTAAGTGCTCTCTTTGCGCCCGCAACTGCCCAGTTCAGGCTATCACTGGAGTAGTCGGCAAAGAAGCTTTTGTCATTGATCAGAAGAAGTGCATCAAGTGCGGAACCTGCTTAGCAGGCTGCCACTTCAATGCTATTTACAAGGAGTAAGCAAAATGGCTAAGAAAATAACTATTTACATTGAAAATCACCCCTACCTTGTCGATGATGATTTATCCGTTCTGGAAGCTGCTAAAATCTGCGGTTTCAATATTCCTAACCTTTGCAACTGGAGAGACCATGCTTGCTCTTTAGCTAGCTGCCGTGTCTGTCTGGTCCATGTCGACGGCGAAAGAAGATTGGTACCTAGCTGTGCTTATCCTGTCCGGGACGGACTTCATGTTCTTATCAATGATCCTGCTGCCGTTGCCGCCAGAAGAACTTCCGTTGAACTCTTGCTTTCCAATCACTACTATAACTGCCAATCCTGCCGTAAGAACGGCCACTGCGAATTACTTGAAGCTGCCAGAGAAGTCGGCGCTCGTCCGGAAATGTATGTTGGAAATAAAACTCCTACCACTTTGGATGAGATTGCTCCTGGCATTGTCCGTGATACCTCAAAATGTATTCTCTGCGGACGTTGCATCGAAGCCTGCAAACAGGCTCAGGGAATCGGCATCTTAGGATTCGAGAACCGTGGCTTTAAGACCATTGTTGGACCGGTTGCCAACCGCTCCTTTGCTAATGTTCCTTGCATCCAATGCGGTCAGTGCACTTTAGTCTGCCCGACTGGTGCCTTGATGGAACATAATGATATTCCGGTTCTTGATAAGGCTTTTGCTGATGGCAAGACTGTTATCTGCATTGTGGCTCCGGCTGTCCGTGCCTCAATCGGCGAAGAATTCGGTGATAAGATTGGCACCAATTCCACTGGCAAATTAGCTGCCGCTTTGCATCGTCTTGGTTTCTTCAAGGTCTTCGATAACAACTTCGGCGCTGACTTAACCATCATGGAAGAAGCTACTGAATTCGTTAAGAGATTCTCTTCCAATACTGCTAATCCGATGCTTACCTCCTGCTCACCTGGCTGGATTAACTATATTGAACTTAATTATCCAAGTCTGATTCCTCATCTTTCCACCTGCAAATCTCCGCAGCAGATGATGGGAGCCATCATTAAGAGCTACTATGCTGAGGCTCATAAGATTGACCGTTCCAAGATCTGCGTCTGCTCCATTGTCCCCTGCACCGCTAAGAAGTATGAGCGTGCCCGCAAGGAAATGAATGTTGACGGAATCGAAGACGTGGATGTCGTTTTGACTACCCGTGAATTAGGTCAGTTGCTGAGAAGATCGGGTATTGTCTGGTCTCGTCTTCCTAATGAAGAGTTCGATCATGACTTCATTGGTGAGAATTCCGGTGCCGGTGTCATCTTCGGTGTCACTGGCGGTGTCATGGAAGCTGCTGTCAGAACGGCTTACCATATTCTCACAAATGAAGAGATGGAACCTGTTGTCTTCCAGCCTTGCCGTGGCCTAGCTGGAATCAAGGATGCTTCCTTATCGATTAACGGCTCTACCATCAATATCGCTGTCTGTTCCGGCATGAAGAATGCCAAGATTCTCCTTGATCAGATCGTTAACGGCACCTGCAAATATGACTTCATTGAGGTCATGGGCTGCCCAGGCGGCTGCATCAACGGTGGCGGTCAGCCATACGTCTTCCCGGTCTTCTTACCGCATGAGGACACTGATATCTGGAATACCTACCGCGAAAAGAGAGCTCAGGTTCTCTATGATGAAGATAAGGGTAAACCGATCAGAAGAAGTCATCTGAATCCGGATATTCAGAAGCTCTATGCTGATTACCTTAAGCGTCCGGGCTCACCTTTAGCCGAAAAACTGTTGCACACTTCCTACAATGCTAAACGTGAACAGTATCCTGATGTCACTCCAGAAACCACTCCGGTAACTAAGGGCTAAAATCAATTGACCGCTTCCTGTTGATATGATGGGAAGCGGTTTTGTTTG
>Ga0172378_10006641_pt1 | contig 10794 bp, 7 predicted proteins | sample GrowelOW332metaG_FD_119755 | JGI IMG/M metagenome (GOLD analysis project Ga0172378, IMG submission 119755) | Groundwater microbial communities from an aquifer near a municipal landfill in Southern Ontario, Canada - Pumphouse #3_1 metaG | ecosystem: Environmental > Aquatic > Deep subsurface >... | reverse complement strand
GAAGATCTGGGAAAGATCGGTTGCACTGTTGGAATACATTACAATCGGTTCGTGATATTTCTTACGGAAAAAGTCTGTGCTATTATCAAGTCTCATCCATGAATTAAGCTTCACAGAACCTTTTGCACGGAGATTAAATCTTTTAAAATTTTCATTCCCCTCATTGTAAATACCATCTTGCTTGAAAAACGCTCCCGACAGCAAATAGGTAGCAACATCATTTCCGCCAGAGATATTTACATTGTGCTGAGTAGCATACGTATTTTGTTTGTAGATCACATCATGCCAATCAGTATTACCAAAATAATCGTAATAACCTTTGTCATTAACACGCATTTTCTCAAAAGTCGGGTCTGCATCTCTTTTTACAAGTTCACTATACCAGTCATTCCAGTTCACTGCGTATTTATTAAACACATTGTTAATGGTACTAGGAGCTTGACCTTTGTAATTATAATAGGATTCATAGAAAGAGTTGGTCCATTGCAAACCATTATTTACGATCTCTGGCTCAACAGTCCGGTTCATCAAAGAAACATTACCACTGTATGTAACTTTGGATTTACCTGCCATTGCAGCTTTTGTTGTTACCAACACAACTCCAAAAGAACCACGGGCTCCATAAACAGCAGTGGAAGAAGCATCTTTCAATACAGAGATACTTGCAACATCATCAGGATTAATGGCTGCAAGACTTCCTTCTACACCATCTATCAGCACCAAAGCATCACCTCCAGAGCCAATAGAATTGATAGAACCACGAATCTGAATACCAGCGTTTCGGGTAGGTTTACCATCCACCATCTTGATGGTAAGGCCAGGGATTTCTCCTTGCATGGAACGCACAATACTTGGATTGGACCTATTTTCCAGCACCTTGCCGGACACCTGTTCAACAGCTCCAACAATATCGCGGCGTTTCTGCACACCGTAACCTACCACAACCACTTCATCCAAAGCTTTTACATCTTCTTTTAGCGTGATGTCTAGGTTAGTCTGATTGCCAACAGCGATGTCTTGAGCACTAAATCCACTAAATGAAAAATGAATAGTAGCATTCTCTTTTACATTTATTAAAAATTTACCATCTATGTCTGTTATGGTACCATTCGTTGTTCCTTTCTCAAGAACGTTGGCCCCTGTTACCGGTTCGCCTTTTTCATCCTTGATAATTCCAGTTACCTTCTTCGAACCATTTTGTGTAACAGATTCGCTGTTTGAGATTGACTCTATTCTATTATTCGTAGTCCCCGCAAATACTTCCGGGATCAAAAAGAATAACAAATAAAGCATTACCTGCATTACTTGAAAATAATTTTTGTGGTTTTTCATACATATCATAATTAAACGTTAATAATAACTATTACAAATAAGGAGTTATGAATTGATTTTATGATTAATGCTATTCAACATTCTATGTGTCTCCATAAACTTTTATGGTCTCTTTTACGATTAAATCACGACAGTCAAACTTCAATTTTTGATGGATTTTATTTTCCAGATGATGATATCGTGCTTTATATTAATGGATACTTGACTATATGAATACATTGAGCACTTCTTGGCTTAGCCATTATCGGGGTTTCATATCGAGCCATTAAATTTTCGTATCAGTGTCCTATCATTTCTGTTTTTGATGGTTTATATTTCGTTTTAAGGTCTTATCGTTTCTATTTAGGTGCAAATATATAATATATAAAAAGAAAAGCAAACAAAGAATCAATTATTTTTATTCTCTGACTCAAAATGATTTTTCAATTTTTAACTGTAAAAAGTATATAAACAACAATTTTGCCGATAAACAGAAGCAAAGCATCCTTGTTGACCCCGACTAGGTCAGGACTAAAATCAAAAAAACAATTTGAAGGAAAAAATGTTGGTTGATATGGAGAGTGCTTTTGTTAGCACACCTTAATATAATGCAAGGTAAAAAAACGGAGAAAAATAAAACGGCCACCAAATATCTTTAAAACGAAAAGAAACGAATACAAGCCAGAAAAAAATCCCGGGTACGGATGTCATCCCTTTGAGGGATGACATCCGTCGTTCCAGCTTAGCCCCTGCCACGGATGTCATCCCTTTGAGGGATGACATCCGTATTTTTCCACTTGACCCGTAAAAAAGCATGGCAAAATCCCCGTTCGAATTGGGATAACTGCTAACAAATCACTACTTTTATGCCATTAAATCTATCTCGAACAAAAATCTAAATATCTAAAAATGAAGAAACTTATCTTATTCTTACTATTATCAGTAACTCTCCAGACACTTCAGGCTCAAGATTTTAAATATACCGAGGCCAGTAAGCTTAATCTAATCGGCAAGCCATTGCCGAACACACCCAATCCTTATCACCGCGTGGACACTGTGATTTTCAAAGGTTTCACTACAACTGAAAACCGTCAGGTACGTTGTCCTGTAGGAATGGCAGTACTCTTCAGAAGCAATACCAGCAATATTTCCATAGCCACTGAATGGGGATATATATACAATACCGTCTCAACAATGCCCATCGCTTACAAAGGATATGATCTGTACATAAAAAACAACAAAGGTGAGTGGCAGTACGCAGCCAGCGGAGCAGGCAAACAAAACGAAAAAGAACAAAAAGATACATTAAACCTTATAGAGAACATGGATGGAAGCATGCACGATTTCATGCTATACATGCCCATGTACTCAGAAGTCAACTCCTGCAAAATCGGCGTTGATCAGAAAGCTTCAATAGAATCGCTGGAATCTCCTTTCCGTCACCGTATTGCGGTATATGGTTCTTCCTTCACCCATGGAGTAAGCACCAGCCGTTCCGGCATGAGTTGGCCGATGCAGTTTATGCGTCATACAGGATTTCAGATTGCCTCAATGGGCTCAAGCGGACGTTGTTTGATGCAACCCTATTACACAACCGTTCTCGAGTCCATGGAGGCCGATGCCTTCATATTCGACACTTTCTCCAATCCCGATGCAGATATGATCCGGAAACGTTTACTTCCTTTCATAGATAGGCTCATTAAGGCACATCCCGGCAAACCACTGATTTTTCAGCGCACAATCTACCGTGAAAGAAGAAACTTTGATACAGCCCTGGAAAAAAAAGAAGCAGAAAAAGCAAAGGCTGTGGAAGAAATGTTCACCGAGCTTAAAAACGGCAAGGATAAGGCCAAATATAAAGATGTCTATCTAATAACACCAAATGCGTCCGACAACCATGAAACATCGGTTGACGGAACACATCCAAACAATTATGGATATACATTATGGAGCCGTTCCATAGAAGAACCGGTTAAGAAAATATTGAAAAAATACGGGATTTACTAGATTCCCCTATCTTTAAGTGTTCGATCCGTTAGGTCGCGAAATGAATGTCATCCCTTATGCATCAGTTACGGATGTCATCCCTTTGAGGGATGACATCCGTAAAGAATAATCAAATATTTTGCGCGTGGAGTTGACAAGAACAGAAGTTCTTATTAGAAGATATCCCACATATGATAAAATTCACCTCCATTGCCAGGCGTTAAAAGAAGATTTATCGTCCATATTTACTCATGACCAACAGCGTTTAGATAAACCGGAAGGTTGGCAAAGCTATATCGACAACCATCACCAAAAAAAGAATAATTTCTTTAACTTTGGGTCTATGAGTAAATATAGATCTTCGGGAGATGATACCTTCATTGTGAGGTCTTTTTGGCCGAAAAAGGGATACAATTCACGGTACAATGATATTTGTATTTGATCTTGTACCGCAAAAAAGTCGAACCTATTTTAGTTTATATCCAATTGGATTCCGTTTCTCGATGCTTTTCTTTTTGTTGGCAAGTTGAGTTAATGCAATGTAAATTTCATCAAAGCTGTTTTGGTTTTCTTCGCTAATTGACTCTAATGAGTCAAGTCTTGCCTTAATTTCTTCAATTTCTTTATTGGGAGAATGTTCTGCCAAATATTTTCGTACAGAAACAAAGGCCCTCATTATTGATATATTAACTTCTATTGCCACATCACTATTCAGTATACCAGATAACATTGCCAATCCTTGCTCAGTAAATGCATATGGTAGCCAACGTACTCCTCCCCAACTTGAGGTCACAAATTGTGACCTCAAGTTGGACCATTCTTCTTTAGTGAGTTGAAACATAAAATCCGCAGGGAAGCGCTTAAGATTGCGCTTTACAGATTGATTTAAAATTTTTGTTTGGACCTGATATAAATTAGCCAAGTCGAAGTCTATCATAACTTGTTGGCATCTTATTTCAAATATTCTACTTTTAATCAACTCTACATCCATAACAATTATTTTAATATTGTATAAATATATTAATAATATTAAATAAATTTATAAAGACATGCTGTTTTTCCTATTAATCTTTTATGGCCCATACTTCATGAGAATGTAGATACTTTTTACGGATGTCATCCCTTTGAGGGATGACATCCGTAACGAAAAAGCGTTGCAATCAGCCCGACTGCAACGCTTTTTCAAAATTGGTTTTGTGATCCCGTGGAGACTCGAACTCCAATCGATGGAACCGGAATCCACTATTCTATCCATTGAACTACGGGACCAAAACTGCTGCAAAAATACAATAAAAATCCGGATTACTACAAACAAGGCCTCACATAAAAGACCTTTTTATACTGATATGTATATAAGATAAAATACAGTATTTAAATGGGCTTTGGATAAAGAATCTAAAATAATGGCTATAATTTCCTGCAAATCGCTTACATTTTGTCAACTTTAGTTATCTTTGCACAATTTAATTTATTTGGCCTAATAATCTAAAAATATGAGCTATTTAATTCTGCCTAAAGGTTATCAAGCCCTGATCGATTTAAAACAGACAGAACAGGGAATCAAACAAATCAAGGATTTCTTCCAACTGAGCTTATCCTCAGAATTACGACTCCGTAGAGTGACTGCACCTCTTTTTGTCCTTTCAGGTACCGGCATCAACGATAATTTATCCGGTCACGAACGTCCGGTTAGTTTTAAAATCAAGGATTTGAAAAACCAGGACGCTGAAATCGTCCATTCCCTTGCAAAATGGAAAAGACTGACGCTAGGGGAATACAACATCGAAACCGGTTATGGTATTTATACCGACATGAACGCCATCCGCGCAGATGAAGAGCTGGGCAACTTACATTCGCTTTATGTCGATCAATGGGATTGGGAACTTTCCATAGAAGAAAAAGATCGTAAAATCGAATTCCTTAAAGATATTGTAAGACGTATCTACGGATGCATTCGTCAAACAGAATATTTGGTTTATGAGCAATTTCCAGATATTCGGCCAGTACTCCCCGAAAAAGTAACATTCGTCCACGCTGAAGAGTTGGTAAAAAAATACCCCAACCTGAGTCCGAAAGAAAGAGAGAATGAATTCACCAAAGAGCACAAAGCAGTATTCATCATGGGCATCGGAGGCAAATTATCCAATGGGCACAAGCACGATGACCGTTCACCGGACTATGACGACTGGACTACACCCAACGAAGATGGATTCCTTGGCTTAAACGGAGACTTGTTTGTTTGGAACGACGTTCTGGGCAGCTCCCTGGAACTTTCATCCATGGGTATCCGCGTTGACAAGAAGGCACTACTCAAACAACTTGAAATTAGCGGATGCGAAAACCGCAAGGAACTATATTTCCACAAAAAATTATTGAATAACGAACTACCATTGAGTATTGGTGGAGGTATCGGCCAATCACGTCTGTGCATGTTTTTGTTGCGTAAAGGTCATATCGGCGAAATTCAAGCCAGCATCTGGCCGGAAGACATGCGCCAGACCTGCCGTGAACATGGCATGATGTTGATCTAAGAAAAAAATTATAGCTTTTGAAAGCCTGTTTCTATTTTGCTACGGTAATATGGAAACAGGCTTGTCTTTTTTCTATCACCACCTTACAACGACCATCCTCACTTAATTCGGTGAGCACCTCAGCCAAAGGATGACGCATCATGTCATGCCTGCAGTAACCTTCACGGGCCTGCTTTCCATGTAAAGGCAAAAATTCCTTGTAAGAAATATCGAAAGTTGTCCCAAAAATATGCGCCGAAAGAGACGTCGCATTGTGATTTCGTTTACCAAGACCATTCTGACTTTCATTGGTCCGAAGCACGGAACTAATCATCATATAACATGGCTCAATCTCCAATTGACTGAGTTTTTCTTCAAACCTGTTTCCAATTTCATTCAAAAGATCTACAGCTTCAGGTACCAGATACGGATATGAATGAGTCAGCTTCTTTACTTTGTAGGTATCCGTATCCTCCAGCTTTTTCAACTTTCCGTCAGACAAAAAGGATTCAATATTAGCCTCCAAAGCAGCATTTGTCTGAAAAGGGCTTATCCCCATCCTCTGTGCAGACTCCAGATGTACAGGATTAGCATCATTCAAAGGACCAATTTTCCAATGTTTGGTTGAAATCTTACTGCAGTCCGGGCAATGTCCTACCGGGTAAAAAACAGCCTTTTCACTTTTCTCGCAGAACCCACTCCAATTCAATTGATTAAAAAAACGGACGGTACCAATTAAAAATAAACAGGAGCAAAAGCCCAGAACAAAAAAAATGATACTTAAACGTTTGGCCCGTCGCATGATTAAAAAGTTTGTGTAGATTTGCAATTAGAAGATAAAACCAATTTCAATTCTTATTAATAATGGACGTAAAGATAGAAAAATCATGGAAAACTCAGCTGGAAAAAGAGTTTGAAAAAGACTATTTTTTAAAGTTGACTCAATATATACATACCGAATATCAACAACAGACAGTTTATCCCGAAGGAAAGCTCATTTTCAATGCCTTTGACCAATGTCCGTTCGACCAGGCAAGGGTCGTCATTCTGGGACAGGACCCCTACCACGAACCCGGGCAAGCACATGGTCTTTGTTTTTCGGTTCAGGAAGGCATCGCACTCCCCCCTTCTCTTCAAAACATATTCAAGGAAATTCGACTTGATGAAGGTTATGAACCAAACAGAAATGGGAATCTGGAACGCTGGGCCAAACAAGGTGTACTACTGCTCAATGCCACCCTGACCGTCAGGGCGCATCAGGCAGGTTCCCACCAAAACAAAGGATGGGAAACTTTTACAGACACAGTTGTTCACAAACTGGCAGAAAACCGGTCTGGATTGGTATTTATTTTATGGGGATCCTATGCACAAAAGAAAGGGGCATTCATTGACGAGAAGAAGCACCTCGTCCTAAAATCGGTGCACCCCTCCCCGCTTTCGGCACACCGGGGATTTTTTGGAAACAAACATTTCAGCCAGGCCAATGAGTACCTGATGTCTCAGGGACTAACACCTATAGATTGGCATTAATAGCCCCAAATGGTATTGTCGTTCGGATTTTGATGCTGCTCATACTTCAAATCCTGCAACAAGGTAGATTTCACACGAACCGAAAAGTTATAAGACTTGTATCGGCCAATTGGAATGATACTGGCCGACATTTCCCAACAATGTAAATCGCGGGTAACCGAACAGTTCATGGTTGCAAGCTCTTTAGTCTGAAAATTATAGCTGGTTGATGCATTTATTTTCCACTTGTCCGTAAGCGCAATATCCCCACTGATGCTCATGTTTTGGTTAAACTCATGCTCATATTCCAAACGTTCCTTATTGAAAGAGGAACGGGCATACCTGAGCGTATAGCTCAGACTAAGACTCCATGGCATTTTAAACGGTTCATATAATGCAGCTTCAGGATCGGTTGGTCCCCCTTCTGCAGGCAACGTTTTTGTTGTTTCCGGATTTACGGAGCCCAATTCATCCGAATTTTCCCCGGCATTGCCAGCCTCACTTGCCTTCTTCTTGTCTTTTTTCTTGAAGGTATCATTGTTGAGGGTATAGGAGAAAGATGTGCCGGTACCTATCAAACGTCCCGGGATGCCAGATTTTTTAAACTGTGTCGTATTAACCTTTACAGGATTCCCGTTTCCGTCCAGTTTGTAAGTATAAGGATCAAAAGATCCGCTCAGGTTCAAAGTATATTTAGGGCCTAATTTCAGACGGATATTGGCTGAGATATCGCTCCAGTTCAAACTATCTGCAGCCAGATTATAACTTGATCCGAAAGAGAAGTTGTCAATCAGACTAACTTTTTTGGAAATGGTGGCAGTATCGGTTTCTTGCTTTACTTTCATTTCCAGATTGTTCGCAATCGAAAAACTGACATTTCCGGATTTTCCCTTACCTGGAGTGTCATACAAAGCATTCCCATAATGCGAATAATTCACAGTTTGTTCAACTCCTTTACTGTCAATATAGCTATAATCACCATAATACCCATAGCCCTTCGTCCCAAAATCCGGTCGGTAAGAATAGGACACAGAAGGCGTCAGGACGTGCCTGATGGCCTCAATCTTGCCCCCAAAGAGCTTAGTGGAAGGCAGATACATCCCATACAACTTTGTAGAGGCTGAAATTCCGATCGAATAATCCCAAACACGGTTAAATCCCCAAAGTGTATCGGTAACCTCCTTGTTTAAGCTGTCATCAAAATATTTATTGACAGAACTGGTATACCAACGTTCCGTATAAGTCAGATTCGGAGTTAAATTAATATATTTCAGAACATTGAAGGTTGCGGAAACCGGGATATTATGTTTAATGCCGTTTCGCCAGTCTTTAACGAAAGACTTCTTCATAAACTCACTCTCCTTGACCGAACTAATACTGTTTGTAAAAGTTCCGGAATAGCTCATTCTTATTTTTTCATACCAACGTTCTCCGCCAATAGGATCTTTGCGCTTGAACGGATTGATGCTGGACATATTCACGCTCAAATTGGGCAACGAGACGGTCAGGGTAGAATCCGAACTTCTTTGAGAAACGCTCATGCTGGAGCTTAAACTAAAAGGACTCTCCGGAAAACGTTGTGTAAAATTGACGGTAGAACTTTTTGTATTGTTGGAGAAAGCTTCAGGATTGTAATACGACTTCAAATCACTTCTGGTATAACCGCTGGTCTGAAAGTTTACACTTGCAGAAAACGTCCTGTAAGGGTCTGCCTTGGCATCCTGAGAATGGCTCCAGGTTACACTCAGGTTCTTAGCCTTGGAATAGTCGGGAAGATTCTTTTCGCTCGAAACCGTTTCCAGATAAGAGGCATTGAAACTTCCTGCATATTTGTATTTGACTTTATAAGAAGATCTGGCATTCACCCCCCAGGACCCCTTAGAGTAAAGTTCGCCTGTAAGAGCCAGATCCATATAATCGTTAAAAGCAAAATAATATCCACCATCCTTCAGGTAGAAGCCCCTGGACAGCTCATCACCATAAGTTGGCGTCAGCATCCCGGAAGAATATTTTCCTTTGAAAGGGAAATAACCGAAAGGCAAGTACAAAGGAAGATCCACATCCTCAATCACCAGATGAGCAGGGCCTGAAACGATGTAACTTCCGGGCTTTACTTTAGCCCTGCTTAAATCCAGATAGAAATGTGGATGATCATGATCATCGCAAGTGGTGTATTTTCCATCCACCATACACATGATATCGTCTGCCAGTTTCTTGGTTTTACCACTCACCACATAGCCTTCTCCCTGCTGCGTGACCGCCTGGGAGATCATGCCTTTCTTTGACTTAAAATTATATTTCAGATTTTTAGACTGATATTCACCACCTTCATCCTTGAACACCGGATCTTCAATGATGGCTCCGGTAGAATCCGGACGGCCATTGGCAATTAAAAGACTACTGTCCATTTCCATCTGAATATAGCCCGCATCCAGATTCAATTTTCCGTATACAACTTTACCCTTACCATACAATTTACCTGTTCCACCGGCCAAAAAAACCAGCGAATCACTGGCCGAATAGTCAACAATTTCGGTAATCGTTTGTTTTTTTTGCGTACCAGTCGTATCCTTTTTTACAGAATCCACAACAGCAAGTGAATCTGGCACAGTCGATCCGATTTTTTGGGGCGCAGCCTGTAATTGCGCCCGGGTAAAAATAAAGGTACAACAAAACAGCACTAAAAGTCCTGAATAGAAGTTTATGGAATTACGACGAAAAAGAGTCATGAGCTGCCCTTAGATTAGAGCGCAAATGTACGCAAAACAACTTGGAATCAAAAAGTAGATAAGTGAAAAGTATTTAACATCAACTTCATTCATCAAAAAAGGCTGATTATTAACGATTCAAAGAAACAATTCGCTCCATGTATCAAAGCGTTTTACACCCTCTTCTCCATATTTTTCAAGTTTTGAGCGCACCACAGACCAAGGAATCTCTTCATTCAGCCTGGTTTTTGAGAAAAATTTATCGGCAAAACAAATCAACTGCTCCTCGAGACTGACGGGGCACATGTCCCGACGAGGCAATGGTAAATCATTTCTTACTATTTCCGTTAAACTTAAACCTGTTCCCGTATGCCTTTCACAAACCAAGGCATGACGCAAAAAGCCTTCCTTTTCAATAATCTCCCGTCCCAGATAACCATGGCAGATGTATGGCAACTGCCCATAGCACTGTATATCAGGAGCATTTGTTTTAAAAACACCAATATCATGAATCATAGCCGCTTCTTGCAAAAATGTTGTATCAATGGACAATTCAGGGTGATTTGAAGCAAGCAGCAAAGCCTTATTGGCCACACTGCAACTATGCGTATATACAATATTATAGAGTTCAGTTTCCGAATCCAGGTAACGCTGAAGAAACTTTACAACATCCATCATTTGTTGCAATTATTAAAGAATTAAATTAAACACACATGACCTTAGTAATAACAAAGGAAAAGAAAACTTTTGGCTTCTTGGCATTTTTCCGT
>Ga0172378_10006639_pt1 | contig 10795 bp, 6 predicted proteins | sample GrowelOW332metaG_FD_119755 | JGI IMG/M metagenome (GOLD analysis project Ga0172378, IMG submission 119755) | Groundwater microbial communities from an aquifer near a municipal landfill in Southern Ontario, Canada - Pumphouse #3_1 metaG | ecosystem: Environmental > Aquatic > Deep subsurface >... | reverse complement strand
CCATTTAATTCAAAAGAGTTACTCTCCAGGGTAAAAACTCATCTTGAACTGAAAGACAGTAAAGATCAGTTAAAACAGGTCAATTTTTGGCTGGAAAAGAAAGTTGCAGAAAGAACTCAGAAACTAAAGCAGGCGAATAAAAAACTTCTTCAGCTTGATACTGCTAAATCTGAATTTTTAAATATCATAAGCCATGAAATAAGAACGCCTCTTCAGGGTATTGTTGGTATTTTTAGCATTCTTAAAGATATACAGGCACCTGATGAAATGACTGAATTACTGAAGATGATGGAGGAATCGACCATTCGTCTGGAAAAATTTTCTTATAAAGCTCTTGATATTTCGCTTTTTAATACCAAAGGCAAAGATGCTCTAAGCTTAAAAGAATCCGATCTTAATGATATAGTGAATTCTGTTGTTAATAAGTCAAAGCAAAAGGCAGAAGAAAAAAATATAACTGTTGTATTAAAGAATGAAATGACCAATTCTAAATTGATGCTTGATGAGGAATTTATAGATAAGTGTTTTTCTTATATTATTGATAATTCTATAAAATTTGGCAACAAAGATTCACAGGTACATATTACTATGTTTTCTTCTAATAAAAAAGGATTGGTGACCATTGAGGATGAAGGTAAATTGTTGCCTGAGAATTATGATCTTTTAAATATTAAGCCTTTTGATACAAAGACACATATGGATGATAATCCGTCTTTATCTCTTTTTTTGTGTAAACAAATCATTGAATCTCATGAGGGGCAGCTTGAGATTAGCAATACAAAAAAAGGTGTTATGGTAACTGTTTCCTTACCTGTTGCATAAAAGCTTAAAATATTGTTTCTGTTTATTGTTAATTGCTTCTTAATTGGTTATATTATGGAGAATTAAGAAAATATATCTTGAAATAAATTCACTTTTTCGTAAAAATAAATATTTAATAAAACAAACATTATTATGGGAAAACAAGGAATTAAAATTTCATCAGTTGATGTACAGGATCTTCTCAAACAGCTAAATGGTGCTTTATCAGAAGAGTGGCTGGCATATTATCAATATTGGATTGGAGCCAGATTAATGGAAGGTCCAATGCGAAGTGAAGTAGAACCGGAATTGCTGCTACATGCTGACCAGGAATTAGGTCATGCCGTATTAGTTGTTAACAGGATTGTACAGTTAGGAGGGACTCCGGTTATAAATCCGCTTAATTGGGCTAAATTAGCACGTTGTCCTTATGATGAACCATCAGATCCTTATATTGAGGTTATATTGCAACAGAATCTTAAAGGAGAAAGATGTGCTATTGAACGCTATCAGGAGATTGCAGATTTTACCAATGGTAAAGATCATTCAACATATCAGATGGCTGTTCAGATTCTTAATGAAGAACTTGAACATGAAAATGATCTTGAAGATTGGTTGCAGGATCTTAAACGCATGAAAGACGAATTAAAAAAAATCAGAATGTGAAAAATCTGAATAACAAAGGAAGATTTTGTAAAAAGGCTTATTGTATGGTAATGTAAACAATGCAATGAGTCTTTTTTATTTTTATTTGTGCAATATACTGGATGGTACAGATTGAGGATTACCTGGTAAAATGACTGTTTTTAAGTTAGTTGTATGAGTAATAGATAATTCTTTGAGTATATGAATGAAAATAAAACATTAATGAAATCAGTTAGTAAAAGAGCCGGATATAAGCGTAAATTTAGTATAAGGGGATTATATCGTTCTTTAAAAATAACGATTATGAATTGTATAATTAAAAATCTTTGTTTATTATTTTTTATTTGTAGTTTAAGTTTTAACAGTTATGCTAAAAAAATGGAAAAAATATTAGTAGGAAGTACTGTTCCCTCATTTGAATTAAAAGACCAATATGGTAATCAGTTCAATCTTGATTCTGTTTTGGGTAAAAAAAATTTAGTGATTTATTTTTACCCAAAAGATGATACTCCTGGATGTACTGCCGAAGCTTGCGCTTTTAGAGATCAGTTTGAAGTCTTTAAAGAAGCTGATGCAATGATTATTGGTATAAGCGGGCAATCAGTTAAAAGTCATTTGAATTTTGCTGAGAAGCACAACCTGAATTTTACTTTGTTAAGTGATGAAGGTAATAATGTTCGTAAGATTTTTGGTGTGCCGACAAATCTATTAGGTTTAATTCCCGGCAGGGTTACGTATATTGTTAATAAGGAAGGTATAGTACTTTTTATTTTTAATTCCCAAAATGATGCTAAGGAACATGTTACTGAAGCTTTACGTATTTTAAACGATATAAAATAACAGTATTCGTTAACTAATTATAGACCAAAATTTTTCAATTCATATTTTAATTATGAGAATCTGGTCGCTTCATCCAAAATATTTAGATGTTAAGGGTTTGGTAGCGCTTTGGCGTGAAACCCTGTTGGCAAAAAATGTTTTACTTGGTAAGACAAAAGGCTATAAAAATCATCCGCAACTAATAAGGATAAAAAGAACAGAGAAACCTATTGATATAATTAATCAGTATTTATTGGGAGTATACAAAGAATCACAGCGGCGGGGTTATAATTTTAATAAGGATAAAATCAACTGTAATTTCATTGCTTCTGAAATTTCTGTTACCACAGGTCAGATACAATATGAGAAAAATCATTTGTTAAAGAAGTTGGAGGTAAGGGATAAAGGAAGGTTTTATAAATTATTTAGAGAAACAGAAATTCAAAGTCATCCGCTTTTTAAAATAGTTGACAGAGAAGTAGATAATCCGCTTGCAGCTATTCAAATGGGACTTATATATGTAAATCCTGAAGGACCTGATGGTAATCCTGATCCACTTTTAGCAGCTAAAGATATTAGAGATACTTTTGCACGTATGGCTATGAATGATGAAGAAACAGTAGCATTAATTGCAGGAGGTCATACTTTTGGTAAAACACATGGTGCTGGAGATCCCTCTCATGTGGGACCGGAACCTGAATCAGCTGGCATTGAAGAACAAGGATTAGGATGGAAAAACTCTTTTGGTAAAGGGAATGCGGAAGATACAATCTCAAGTGGTCTGGAAGTAACATGGACACAAACCCCTGTAAAGTGGAGTTATTATTTCTTCGATAATCTTTTTAGATATAACTGGACGTTAACAAAAAGTCCTGCAGGAGCCTATCAGTGGGTTGCTGAAAATCAGGGAGAGGTGATTCCCGATGCTTTTGATCCATCAAAGAAACATGCTCCAACTATGATGACGACAGATCTTTCTTTGCGTTTTGATCCTGTTTATGAGAAAATTTCACGTCGTTTTTATGAACATCCTCTTTAATTTGCTGAGGCATTCGCTAAGGCATGGTTTAAATTAACTCACAGAGATATGGGTCCCATTTCCCGTTATTTAGGTCCGGAAGTACCAAAAGAAGAGTTTATATGGCAGGATCCTATTCCAAAAATAAATCATCCTTTGATTGATGAAAAAGATATTGCAGAGCTAAAAGTAAAAGTATTGAATTCAGGACTTTCTATTTCGCAATTAGTTTCAACTGCATGGGCTTCAGCTTCAACTTTCAGAGGTTCAGATAAACGTGGAGGTGCTAACGGTAGTAGAATTTGTCTCTCTCCTCAAAAAGACTGGAAGGTCAATAATCCGTCTCAGTTGGCGAAAGTCTTAAAAAAACTGGAATTTATCAAGGATGAGTTTAATAATGCGCAGACCGGAGGAAAGAAAATTTCATTTGCTGATCTTATTGTATTATCTGGTTGTGCCGCTATTGAGAAATCTGCAAAAGATGCAGGAGTCAATATTAAGGTTCCTTTTACTCCTTGTCGTATGGATGCTTTGCAGGAACAAACGGATGTTGAATCATTTAAAGTGCTGGAACCTGTTGCCGACGGATTTCGCAATTATTTGAAAAAGAAGTTTAAAGTTTCAACTGAAGAATTATTAATTGACAAATCACAGTTACTAACTTTAACTGCTCCTGAAATGACTGTTATTATTGGAGGTATGCGTGTATTGAATACAAATTTTGATGGTTCTGAATATGGCGTTTTCACAAAACGTCCTGAACTTCTTACTAATGATTTCTTTGTAAATCTATTAGATATGAGAACCGTATGGACGCCTTTATCAGAGGATAAAGAAACATTCGCGGGACGTGATAGAAAAACAGGAGAATTAAAATGGAAAGCTACCCGTAATGATCTAATTTTTGGTTCAAATTCGGAGCTTAGGGCATTATCTGAGGTTTATGGAAGCTCAGATGCACAGGAGAAATTTGTTTATGATTTTGTATCTGCATGGAACAAAGTAATGAATCTTGACCGTTTTGATTTAGCTTAATTAATTGTCATATAAAAATTAATGTATAAATTAGACCTTGAAATTATATAATTCCTGATACTTACTTTCAGGAGCTACATTTTTTCCAATTCTCTAACCAGACGTCATATAATGGTTTTTAGTTTTCTATCAGTACTTAAAGATTTTTTCTGTTCATGGGATGATTGCGGAATCTTTGATTCCGTAATAACTTCTTTAAAGTACGGGTATAAGCCTGGTGAATAGATAGGGATTCTTTGTTTTCTTCTTTGCAAATCCTGGTAATTTTCTTTTAAAAAGGTTACTACTATTAATTAGCTTAATAGTAGTAATTTAGATCTCTTTTAAGGGACGAATAAATAAAAAAATGCTACATCGAAATTAACACTTTTTACTTCCTGACTTTAATTAAATTATGTGAAATGATATTAGTAGTTTTAGATTTATCAATATTATATATAAACAACTTATTTCCAATCCCTTTATAAATTCCATTTAAAAAACTACAATCAGAGATAGGCTCTTCTATTTGAATCATAGAGGAACGGTCTCTGCTAATAATATTCATTGCATGGATATTATTAATTTTTCCTGGTTGTGAGTTTTTACCATATCCTTTTCCACCTATAAGCAATGCATTATAACCTCCTTCAGACATTAGCCCATTAATATTAACGTTATTAATACTGGCAATATCGTTTGCCCTGATAGCAATAGCACGTGTAGAACTTTTACAGGTAATACCGTTTATGAAAATTTGTTCTGTATCATCTTCTTTCCCTCTCCATCTTTTAGTGGTAACCATAGTCGAATTTAGAGTTCCTCCTTCTGTATTTTTAGCGTAGATTCCCAGTGTTGAAAGGGCAATAAAATCGTCCCCGGTAACTCCTGAAATATTTTCAATATGAAAATTTTTACACCCATGACGAAGATCGATTCCGTCACGATTAGCTACAAACCTTTCCTTGCCATCAATCATTTGCATTTTAGGACAATGGATATTGACCCCCGAAATTTCAGCATTGATAGTTCTTTCAAAACTAACAGCCCAGGCATGAGCATTTATTATATTTATATTCTTTAGTTTAAAGCCATTCACATAACCCATCAAGATCATGATATTACGCCAGTCGCCTTTCTGTTTAACTTTTTTATTTCCTGCATCACTGCCATAACTGACCCGCCCTTTTTGTGGTGATGAAACTAATGTTCTGCTTCCATCGCCGGTAGCCCTTGGATTGGTTGCTCCTTTTAAATAAACATCTCCAATTCCGATAATACAAATATTCTCGCTCCAAACAGGTTCAGTAATGCCAATACCCACGTTATTGCTCCTAAACATATTATCTCTGCACTGGTCTGACAATTGAAGAGTGCAGTTATTCAAAATTACGGTTATATTTTTTGGTAACAGAATGGCACTATCCAGCAACCAAATACCGGAACCGTTTGAATTAAAGTCAGGAATAACAACTTTACCGGTGGTTAGTGAGGCTTTATCCACTGCTGCTTGTATTCTTCGGGTATCACTGCCTTTAAATTGATTTGGTGTAATATCGCTTTCAGCATGTTCAGTACAGCTAATTAATAAAACAGACAGCATAAATAAAACAGAATATATACTTTTCATACAAAAATATTTTTAAGTGTAACTATCTGATAATAAATATATTTAAATTTGATTCGTTCTAAAATATTTTGATTCAGACATAATAAAAGACAGTATTCATTTTTTGAACAAATATCCCGGTTATTAGCAAGAAAAACAGGTAAGATACAATTAGAATTTCATACGCATGTTGATAGCAACAATCATAGGTTCTTATCTGATTGATGTCAGTTCCATATCCGACATAGGCGTATCTCTAATACCGTGCATCATTAAGAATCGACCTTTGTTTTTGATCTACCGTTATATTTTACAGCTTTTTTACCAGCAGCTCATTATTGCCAGGCTTATGACTTATTCAAAGCTTGCTTTTTCCATTACTAGTTGAATTAAAGTTTATACATTATATTGAATATCAATACAATTATTAAATTATGTCATTACTTCAGAACGCTCTACATTTTTATTTACCTGGTGTGAAACATTTATATAGGATTAATACCTATATATGGTTCTTACCCATTTAAAAATCTCATATTTTTTTAGTAAAACTTTGTCTTATTACGTCTTTATGGCGAGATTTTAAAAAAAGGAATCTCAAAATTATTCAAGAGACTCCTTTCTTTTTAAAAACTAATATCCGGGATTTTGCCACATATATTCTTCAGACATGTTATTTAACTCATGTAATGGTATTGCAAAAATTTTGCGATACTCTTCCATTTTATATTTCCCGCTTCCTTCTTCGGTACGAGTGAAAAATGTATTCATTACACTCATTGCTTTATCTGTCCGTAACAAATCGAACAATCTCATAAACTCGCATGAAAATTCAACGCGTCTTTCTTTAAATAAAGCTGTTCTGAAATCTTCCTGTAATGAAATATCAGAAGAAGTTAACGCTGACAATCCTGCCCGGCTCCTTACTTTGTTTATGATTTCAAAAGCTTCTCCACTTGCTTTATAGCCTTCTTCATTCAAAACCTCTGCATACATAAGCTTTACATCCGTATAACGCAGAATCGGTAAATTTACTTCATAATCACTTCTATTTGCTGGAATTGTTCCATGAGCAAATTTTATATAAAATAATGTTGTGGGATCATATATTCCTGTATTATCAGTATATCCTTTCTGAATACTAAAATCGCGTCTAAAATCTCCATCTTCATATGAATCATATAAATCATAGGATACCATATTTGCGCCCGAACATCCTCCTGAAGGGAATAATTCAGATCTATAGAACTGTGGCACTTCTTGTGACACAAAATCATTCCCTTCATTTAGATCACCGGATATATATTGAATTTGAAAAACATGTTCGGAACTGTTATCATATTTATCAAGGAAGCAATCTTCATAATTTGTTGCCATTTTATAATACCCTGAATTTATAATACTTTCCAACAAAGGTTTGGCATCAGAATATTTTTTCTGGAATAGATAGAGCCTTGCAAGAATTCCCTGAGCAGCATATTTAGTCGCTTTTCCCAATTCATAAGACTTCCATTTTTCAGGAAGAAGGGAAGCAGCATTTTCTAAATCCGAGGCAGCAAAATCAAGGGTTTCAGTCTGAGTACTCCTTTTTGTCGTTTTTATCTCATCAATTTTCATCTTATGATCTATAATTTGAGTTCCTCCATACTGCCATCCTAAACTAAAGTATGCATATCCCCTCAAAAAATAAGCTTCCCCTTTATAGTAAGATCTGTACTCTTCTTCTTCGAATGTTCCGTCATCAATCTTATCAATTATTTCATTGCATCGGTCAATCATCATCCAATAATATATCCATAAAGAACTAACATCAGAAGTTGTTTCATTGTCTAAGAAACGATGCATAGAATTATTAGAATAATTATTTTGAAGATCGTCCTGAACATTGTCACTACGAGCCTCAAGATCAAGAGCAATTTTAGAACCTAAACTCTGCAAAATATCATAAACTCCGTTAGATGCAAGTTCAAAATCTGATTGAGTCTGATAAAAGCCTCCTGCACTGTAAGCTGAAATAGGATTCAAATCTAAACTATCATCACAGGATACAAGTGTTATTATTAAAATAACACATAAATATATTTTTCTTTTCATAACTAGTTTTTAAAAAGTAAGATTAATACCTAAACTGTATCTCTTTGCAAGAGGATATGCCCCATAGTCCAAACCCGGCATAGTAGTATTATTCCCGTAATTATTCGCCTCTGGATTTGCACCAATATAATTATCCCATGTGAAAAGGTTTTCTCCCATAAAATATATACGGGCTTTTTTAAAGCCTATATGATTGCATATACTCTGAGGAAAATTATAACCTAAGGTAACATTTTTAATTCTAACAAAAGATGCATCATAAACATTCTGATCGTTAAATGAAGGATTACTTCCTAATTTATTTCTGGTCTTTCCATCAAAGGACATATCAACTTTGTCAAAATATGAATTTTTTGGAAATGGATCTTCTGAAAACTCTGGTTTGTAACAGCGTATCCAATGTTTAAAGGAATTCATCCCGGTTGACTGACCATTATCCATGTGTCGATATCCTAAAAAAAACAATTCTGATCCATGAGAACCCTGCAGCAAAATATTCAGATCAAAACTTTTGTATGAAAAATGATTGGTTAATCCCCATATAAAATCAGGCTGATTATTACCTACAATCGTATAATCACTTCCATCGATTTTACCGTCCTTATTTACATCTACAATTTTAACATTTCCCTTTTCTTCTCCTGCGACAATCGGAACTAATGCATTACCACTTGAATCATAATCTTCGTCTAAAAGAAGACCGTCTGTTTTATACATATAAAAACTACCTATAGATTCTCCAATCTTTGTTATATGTGTAGGATGTCCACAGGAAGAACTTATAATAGGAGAATTATCAGGTCCTAGTTTTTTTACTTCATTAACGTTTCTGGAAATATTAAAAGAGGTCTGCCATTTAAAAACGTTTTCTATGTTGTGTGTGGTTAATTCAAATTCCCATCCTCTGTTTTCTACTTCCCCTAGATTTTGTCTCATGGAACCATGGCCTGATATATAAGGAATCGTAACATCCATAAGCATATCTTTTGTTTTATCTGCATAATAATCCATATTAACCTGTATCCTGCTGTTAAATGCTGCAAAATCAACACCTACAGTTTTTGAAATTTTGGTTTCCCAGCCTAAGTCAGGATTACCGAGTGAGGAAGTAGATAATCCCGATTGAATATTATTATTAAGATTATAATTAGTTAGTCCCAACAGAGCTATGCTCTCGTAATTGCCAATACTATTATTACCGGCCTTACCAATAGAAAGGCGAAGTTTAAGCAAATCAAGCCAGTCGTTTTCTTCCATAAAGCTTTCTTTATTTATCTTCCATCCTATAGCTGCAGAAGGGAACCACCCCCATTTTGTGTCTGCACCGAATTTAGAGGAACCGTCTCTACGAATATTAACTGTCAATAAATATCTGTCTTTTGCATTCAGATTCAGCCTTCCAAAAAACGAGGCCAAAGATTTTTTTTCTTCCGAAGTAGTTGCAGTTGTAGGAGTTGATGCAACATTTAATGTATAGATTATATCATTTGGATAACCATTAGCGGAACAGTTGCTATAGTATATTTTTTCTCCTTCCGCACTCTGCCCTAGCAATAAATTCATATTTATTGCAGAACTTATTTCAGGAGAATATATCAATGTGTTTTGCAGAGACCAGTCATACCAGTTATGTGTGGAATTACTTCCTGCGGAGGGGCTACCCCCTTTTACATTTGAAGGTCTAAAATAGGAACTATGTACTTCTCTGTAATTATAACCATATTGTGACTTAAATGATAATGACTTTGTTATGGAAAGTTCACCCCACATATTCGTATAGATCTTATTGTTTTTTGATTCATCATGTGTCTCTTTTAATGCTTCCAGTGGATTTACATGAGAAAATGCACCTGCAGTATATCCCCATTCTTCTGTGTTTGATTGCAATCCTACAATAGGAGCCATATTTACAGCATAATGAAGAGAACTTTCTCTTCCTTCGTCATCAGGATTATTACTTGTTGAGAATGAGGGAGCGAGATTCATTCCTATTTTTAAATGTTTCCCAACGTTTAGTGTTGTGTTTAACCTAAAAGTAGCTCTACGATAGCCAGTTTCTTCTACAACACCTTTTTGTTCCATATAAGATCCGGAAACCATATAACTACCCATATCTCCACCTCCGGAAGCAGATAGCTGATAATTTTGAATAGGAGCCGTCCTGAAAATAACATCTTGCCAGTTTATATCCGGTAAAGATTCAGGATCGCTCTCCCATACTTCAGGATATTGATAGGAAGACGGTCTGGAACTCATAGGATCACTCAGACTACCACCCCTTCTTAAATAGTTCGCATTTTTTGACCATATATTATAGCAAATAAATTCATCCCTATTCATAACGTCAAGAATTTTAGCAGCTTTTTGTAATCCATAGCTAGCTGTAAAATTAAAAGACGGACTCCCTTTTTTTCCTGTTTTTGTTGTAATCAGGATGACGCCATTTGCTCCTCTTGCCCCGTAAATAGCAGCGGATGAAGCATCTTTTAAGACTTCAATAGATGCGATATCATTAGGATTAAGATCCAGCATGTTTGTTCCTGATGGGATACCGTCAATTACATAAAGCGGAGCATTGGATGCATTAAGAGTGCTGACTCCTCTGATTCTTATTGTCAGGTCTTCCCCCGGCTTTCCACTAGACTGTTGCGCTCTTACTCCGGCCAGTTGTCCGGCGAAAGCTTCTCCCAGAGTAGTTATTGACCGTTCTTTCAATGCATCTGATTTAATACTTGAAATACTACCGGTAAGGTTCTGTTTTTTTACGGTCCCATAACCAATTGCTACCACTTCAT
>Ga0172378_10006638_pt1 | contig 10798 bp, 4 predicted proteins | sample GrowelOW332metaG_FD_119755 | JGI IMG/M metagenome (GOLD analysis project Ga0172378, IMG submission 119755) | Groundwater microbial communities from an aquifer near a municipal landfill in Southern Ontario, Canada - Pumphouse #3_1 metaG | ecosystem: Environmental > Aquatic > Deep subsurface >... | reverse complement strand
GTCCTTATCATAAACCCAAGAAACGGGAGAAGATACAGACCCAACCGCCAAGGTGCCGCTATTATCAAAACTCACAGTAGAACCGATAACGGCAGGTACCGCAGTACCAGCATGCACCCCTACCAATTCGCAGGTGATTCCCGTAACGCCACTGGGAATCGTAACGGGAGGATATGTGACCGTTGCATATTCGGTATCATCGTCGAGAAGATAGACATCGATTTTTGCCGAAGAAGGTGTGTATTGCCCCGCGCCTGTCAAACTGGCACTGCCTATGATTTCCCCGCTCTGCGTGTAAGCCGTGATATCGAAAAACGACCATCCAGACGGTACATGCAACTGCGTATTTCGAGTGAAGTACATCCCCGAATCGCTTATAACACGATATATGATGTTTCCATCAGGCACCTTTTCCAACTTCCATCTAACATATCCGAACGCATCGGAATACGGAATCGTCAAAGTCGTCGGAACCGCAGGTAAAGCATGATAATCACTACGCGGTTCGATAGAATATCCCGAAATCCAATCATCGGGCGAACAAGACGAAGCACGAACACGCAACTGCCCAGTCAACCCAGGAAGACTGACTCGCATATAAGGTTTATTCGGCAAATCATACAACTGATACCATTTATTCCCGCCATCAGGCGAGAATTCCCACATGATTCCAGAAACATTGAACAAAGCGTTGTCAAGATAAGCCCGGGGCATAACCTCCGCAGCATACTGCCGTTCCTTATACAGTCTGAACTTCAAACCGACCGATTTAGTCGAATTACCTTGTGCACTGTAATCCCGCATATTCTCTGTAGCAGGTATGTAGTCAACCACGGGGCGTGTCCAATAACAAGTCTCATCGGGATACCAAAACACGGTTTCCCCACTTGACATACGAGGGCGTGCGGATAATCCGCCATTTGTAACCGTATGGGTCACATTTGAATCATAAACAGCATTTGGACGCGTGAAATATCGCAAAATCTCATCAACGACGATATTGTCGTTGCCCCATTCATCAACACCGCCCGATGTGTAGCCGATGGTCTTATAGGATAGAGTTGACAGCATACGAGGGCCGTAGCGAAACTCCGTCACAGTCGCCTGACCAGTTGCATCGGTTGTGCCATACAAACGCAATGTCATAGTGTACGCCACACTCCATTCTCATAAACATCGACCTCTACCGCTTCGTGCTCGGTACCGTTAGCCTGTACATTGGCAATGCCTTCATGCCAGATTCCGTCGGCGTAAACATACATAATGCCGCCATAATAAACGCATGTGCAAACAGCACTCGACATCAATTCATGTCTATTGTTATAAGCTCCAAGCACGATATCAACAGCCGTTCGCGGCATACCGCGCGGTATCGTCAAAGTAGCTTCATTCTCAGATGCAGAAATCGCACCAGCGGCCAAAGACCAAACCGGTTGCCCCTTGTAATATCGACGATATCGCACCATTCCATCATATGCAGGCAATGTGATATCAGATTTCAAATCAGGTAAACGATACCCATCTACTTTTCCGGCACTCGGATAACCAAAATGCACACCATCACCCGTCGTATGCTCATATCCGTCGCTTATCAAGGGCGTGAAAGTGTCATAGGGCGCATAATAGGTAAAACCAGCGGAACCATAAGATTCCAAATACCATTTCTGCGTGTCACTTCCGTTGTCATCATATAAAGCGATATTCGCGCCGTTATACAAAGTGCCATAAGACACATCCAGGCATCTTCCCGTGGAATGCTTGATTTTGTATTGTCCATATCCTAGCGGGACGAACATCCATTTTTGCGATGCGCTGCCATTAAAATCATACAGGCTCACATTAGCGAAGTTAACATCATTATCGCCATAATCCTCAACAGCCTTCTTCCGATTCAAAGCCGATAGGATGTAAAACTCCCCAGCAACCCCGGTTGATTTCAAAACGAATTGCTGCGCTGATGTTTTGTTGCCATACCAACATCGTATATTGGTCAAATTAGCCGTCTTGCCATCCTGAACATCCATATACAAATTGTTCACCGCTGACCGGAGCATGTAAGTCTCGCCGCCGACAGAAAATTGCGCCCAATCGCGTAATTCACCCGTAGGAATCGATTCAGCCCCTACGCCGATACGATATTCGGATATCGGATAACTACCCGCCGTAGAAGGACTTGCCCATTTAAAAGTCATTTGCTCGCCAGAACACACAACTTCATTGATAGAACTCGGGTTCCATTCCGTCTTGCGGCCATAGCCTGTTAAATTCCTGGGGGAACTCGGCAATGTCTCCGTATATGTCAAATAAGGGGTATATAAATACGAATTATCTTGGCAAACACCGTATTGATCTACAGAAGCGATACCAAAGCGGAAACGGTCTCCTTCCTCAAACCAATCACCATATTCACGATGCAGATTGAACGCATAAGACAGCATATTGCTGTTTTTAGCCGTGATGGGAACCCGGTCGAGATAAATAATTCCATTTGGCTTTTCCAAGACCCCTTTATAATAAGAAGCCTTTGCGACAGAACGCCAAGAAACCGTGATATTATCAGTGCCCTGTTTGCCAACATCATAAGAAGAAGGCGATATATAGCGTCGAGAAGGCGCGGCAAGGTATGGATATGGACCGATATCGATAACTTCATTACGTGCGCGGCCCATACCGGCATCATAATCGGGGTACCCACCCCAGACATTATCATGCGACCAGGCATGTTGGTTCGAGTCATCTGACATCGACCACCAGCCATACTCATCCATTTTTTGCTGAATAGAAATGCCCCCGGTATTCGGACGGCACAATTCCAATTTTATCGGCAAAGAACTCTCAGTATATTCGAGCGCGACATCGGCATCGAAAACCACAACCGTATGCCAGTCATTTCCCCACCAGAAGAAATCGTAAGACCAGGGCGCCCAATCCCCCTCATGTTTTATGGGAACCTGATTGGTTTTCCCCTGGCAACTTACTCGTGCATCAACCCAAAAAGAGAAATAATTGCTTTCTTCCCACATGCGGATAGAGGCACGTACAGTCACATGGACGGTATGTGCTCTTCTGTTAGTGACACTTACAGTAAATCGATACGGCTGCCCAACTTCCCAATCGTCAACATAGGGGTTATATCCAGTAAGCCCGGCGGTACCATCAAAATAATATGTGCCCATTACAACTCCTAGTCTTGACACTCCCAATGCCTAAAGGCAAGAGGATTCCTGCTTCGACGAGGATTGCCTGGGTTGAAACAACCACAGGGCTTATGCCCTCTCCACAGGCTTTTTGCGCTTCTGCGCAGGTTCCCGTGTGCCCCACGGTACCTTCATTGAAGTATACTATTTGCAATGAATCTCTACAAGTTCCTTATATCCTCATTGTTAAAACAAGGGGGTACGGCGTTTCTCAATAATACCGGATATAAACGTCGCCCTCGGCAGCGGTTATCTTATTAGCACCCATATAAGTGGCCGCATCGGTATCACCATAGAAAATACGCCGTAGATATTGCCCACCATCGACGATATCCGCGCGTTGGTGTTTATGCACCAAATCAACGTCCTGCACAGTTTCTTTATCACCGACATACGCGCTAGAAGTGGTATTGGTCAATCCATTGTTAATGGTATAACTGAATCCATTTAACATGTAATCCGCGACGATATCATCAACAATATCGTCAAGCACGTGGGTGTGCTTCAAATCAACATTCTCAACGTCTTCGGCATCACCGGTAAAAACATCGGTCGTCCGAGTGTTCTTACCCGCGTTGACGGTATAAGTAAAACCCCGTGTAAGTTTTTCCGCCGCACGTGCCAGCGTAGCGACATCAGCCAGACGTGCCAAAGTCGCCAATTTAGCATGGGGCACCAAATCAGGCACTGGATGCGTATGAAGAGTCGTTAGATAATTCGTTCCATTGGCATAATAATTATCGGTATTTTCATCTTCCGGGTCTTTGCCGGAGGCTTCAACATCGCCAGCCGACGGTGCCGTTCCACCGGTTCCAAGAAGATTTTGCGCCTGCAAATACGTCCACAATGCTTCATCGAGCAACTTTAAATTGACATAAACATCCTCCGCCGAATCATGCTCACCCGGCATCGGAGCTTTCAGAGCATTATGCTCATCACCCGTGCCATCGACATAAACCCAGCCTTTATCAGTCAATGTAGCACTCATCAATAGGTCCCTTCGTCATAAACGACACTTGCGCCGTCAGTCAATCCATACACATTGTCTATGTCCTTCAATTCTATCGCATCGATGCCCGACACGCCACCGTATGCGCTATTATCATGGAACCACATGCGAATTTTTCTTATGCCATTTGCGTCTCTACCGCCCCAATTGGCCACCGCACGATATGTCGTACCTGGGGTCATAACGGCATTCAATGTCGTTCCGCCCATACCCATGACGCAAGAATTGCAGAATCCGTCACGTTCATTGATTCTAAACATCAAATCCTCGCCCCACCAATAGCACTGGATACCGAATCGCCCGTCATCGCTTTCGTAATCGAAAACCTTATATTTGCTCGGTTCATGCAAAACACCATCGCCATTATAAGCATTAGCTAACGCCTGGGGCACCGATGCCATGAATGTGACATTGCCAACACCCTCTGAAAGATGTTGATTACGCAATTCCGTATGGTCAGCTGTCCGGTAAAAAGGAACGGAATTGAAAACCTTGGTATAATCCACCATGGATTCCAAAACGATATTGCCGCTGTCATCGCGCTTGCCGTAATCGAGCATCTTCTGCGTCGGAGACGTGATAGTGCCGATTGTCGATTGATTGCCGAAATACAGATAATAAGCGCCATAATATTTATTATTGACGGCATCATACACCCCGTCAGCACTTTCTCCTGAAGCTAGAGATTGCTGCAAGGGGAACCAGAATTCCTGCGAACCCGTCATATCAAGATGAACAGGGTTGTTTTCCGTGCCATTGAAATAAACGATGGCGATATCGTCGATATTCAATTGGTAAGAACCGCTTTCCCCGACCATTGTGTACGTTTGCGTCAAATCAATATTCGGGAAAAACACGGGGGTACCCTGTGCAAGATTCTGGGGCGCCTTGATATCCAACTTGACCCTGAAAGCATAAGCACTATCCCACCAAAGGCTTGAGGGTTGCGGAGAAAAAGTAACTCCAAATTCATTCCATTTCCCACACGCAAGACTTTTCTGACAAGAAAAAACCTGCGAAGAATCAACAGAGTCAAGACATTCGAATATCCATCCGTCGCTTGTCCCGGCTCCCGGAATATAAACATTGGCCTGCACGGTGGCGACACCGCCCGCTTTCACGAGATAGGTGTCAGATTCAGCGCCGATTTTTGTCGCCGTACTGTCTTCCGGCACAATTTCAAGGACATTCCCCGAATTACCGAACTCCGTGCTCAATGCAGAACTTTTACCGCCGACGGCATAGGCATGCCATTCCTTCGACATATCGGAAGGATACTCGAACTGCTGCTCGGGTTCACGCTGCTTAGTGACAAAATCAAAAGACCTGAAAGCATTAGGCACCGAAAAATCAACGCTTTCGAGATAGGGGACATCATTGCCGCCATTCGCCCACATAGCACCAGCATCTTCAACCCAGCCGCCATTCTCGGAAATATAGCGTTCATCAGCTGCGGAAACCACGAACGTGCCCATTTGCGCCGACGTGCTGAATCCCCGTTGGCCTATCACGATGGTTTCAATGCCGACCATATAAGCGATATCGGATGTACGCTGCATGACCTCAGTGCGATAAGAATGAGGTCCCGACAGAAAACGCCGCTTCAACGTATCATTTTGGTTAAAAACGCTGCTCTTGCTCCTAACGGCCTCCAACGAATTCTCACGCACCACTTGCGAAGACGCATCGGTTAATCCAGCCTGGGCGACATATTCGTTGGACAGCAAACTCGTCGGCATGCTGTACTCATCGCCCGTGAATAGGGCGTTGTCAGCGCCAACGGATGCAGTATTGAGATTGAAATCTGACAAATCGGTGCCATAGCTATTGGAAATGCCGAGTTGCAGAAATTTATCAACCGAGGAAGAATCGGTTTGAATAGCATCAACGCCGTCCATTAAATATGTCCCCACGGAGGTTTGAGAATAAACCGATTCAGGCAACTGCTTATAATATGCTAACAACGAATTCGGCCATTTCAACTCTGTGATATGAGAATTGCCCACGCGAGTATATGGCACAGCCGCCAAACCTGTGAATTCCAATTTCAAATATCGAATCACACGAGGTTGCAGATTATAAGCCCCGCCATACAATACATAGCTATTCGGATACGGTTCCCAATCGACGCCGTTCACAGACGAATAAATATTCATCTGGCAACCACCGTGAATCGGCTGCAACTCGACGTAATCCACCGATTGCGCAGCGCCCAAATCGCAAATCATATATTCTATGGCATCCTCATCCACATTCGGCTGACTAAGCCAATATGCACCATCAACCGCAAGGTTTTCGGGGGGTGTTTTCATCACCCCCATTTCAACCAAATTGCCATAGGAATCTATAAATGTGCAATCTCTGAAATCAGACAGTGAATAAATGTCATAATAAAATGAGGCATCGGAAATCTCAACGGAAAACGGTATCTCCTGTGGAGATACATTACCTAAAGCATCAACCGATGCAAATAATTGGGTTCCCCGCGTTATCTCAAATCGGAACGAATCCGTTGAAACAATCGGAAACTCGAAATCAACTTCAAGCATATCCCCCGCCAATGAAGCACCGCCCCAAGAGGAATAACGGTATTTCAATGTATAGCCATCGGCGTTCTTCAATTCCTGCCAAACACCGTCAACCAGCGCATATGGCGTTATCGTTTCCGGTTTGCGATATGTACGCAGATGAATCCTGTTTATAGGAACTGCGCGTTCAAGAGACACATCGAGCCATTCGGATTCATTGTCGCCAGGGTATTTTTCAGCTGAGGACCACACCCGCCGCTGCCGCGATGATTCAAGATTCTGATATGATTCGGCATACGCCTCAATATAAGACCAATCGACCACACCATTCAAATCATAATAATTAGTTGTATATGTCGCCGTCGAACTCGGGGAGATGGCGTAATCCGCTTTTTGCAATGTTTGCATCGACTCTTCAGCATACGAGGTGTAAACCCGTGTCAATAACGGGCTATACGGGCCTATATGCTCGGATGATGCAACGCAACCGGACACAAGAAAAGTAAAATCCACAGAATCTTCGCGATGATTGACAAGCGCCTGCGTCGGGGCCTCTGCCTTGACAGCAGGCAACACCCACATATTGCTCGCGCGATTATATTCATAAGACCAATCAGCGGCACCGGTGACATAGCGAATCACTTGCCACCAGGATGATGAAGCCTCAAAAGAAGCATGGTATTCCTCATCGCCGTTAAATGTCGCACCCGTGCCATTGAAGAAATCATCTTTGTCAACAATGGTCGCAATAGCATCTTGCGGCATCAAACGAGATATTGCGCGATAAATGTTCTTCCGCTCCTCATCCGTTATATCTTCCAGCGGCACGACAAGCACCTCGGAGTAATCGGCAGTACCGTATACACCAAGATGATTATCGACGCTGACTCCGGTGACCTCGGAAGAAATATCAGCTCCTTCGGCGATGCCGTTGGACTGATAGTAATCATACATTTCCACAACATGACAGCTTTTGCCGCAACCGGCCTCTGCTGCCAATTTAATGCCCCTTTTTGTTCCACCGTATGCAAACGAAGAAGCATATTTCCAAATACGTGCACGATAATGAGCGTCTTTTATTTTAGCTTCTGCAAGTTCATCTGTTGTAACAAGTTGCATCTCTGGATTGTAATCATACGATTCACTGGAAAGGCGGGGAAAATCGAACACGACGCCGTACAAAGCGTCGAGATTATTAAAATATGTCTCATCTATCGAGGTTTGCAAACGCCGCAACATACCGATTTTACGCAACGTCCCGACCCCGGCATCACTGCACAACGCATCAACGAATCGCCGCAGATGCGAAGTGTCAGAAAGGTCGTAAACCTCTTCAGGAAAACCCTGCAAATATGAATCGTCGCCTGGACGAATTTTATTGATATTGCCCATCGGTTACCACTTCTCTTGCGTTCGAGAATACATTATCACATCTTGCAATGTGAAAATCTCATTTTGTCGCAAACGAAAATCCGAAGTATGCGGCATATCCGATACTGGGGTTTCCCCGTCGGAGAAAAACTCGATGATGCCGTAATCATTCAAGCTATCAGCGGTTGTCGCTATCCTCGCATTATCCACGCCGACGGCACTCGCCACGACAGATTGGATATCGCTCATCTGAACCCATGCACCGAAGCTCAAAGAATTCGCCCATGATGTCAAAGCTGCTTTTATTCGCGCTTGCACCGTTGCTTTCGGATACGCAGAATACATCACCGCGACGCAAATTGTGAAATATCGACGCGCCGATTCATGCACCAGGACATCGGTCGCCACAGTAGTCTGCGCGGAAACCAAATCTTGGCACAGATATGGCACATTATTATACAAATAAGGGATGTTCAACGGATACCCATCTTTGATTTTTTCGTCAGTGTCTACAATCGAGGCCTTTATCTCGATGCCGTCTTGAGCACGAACCGAACCTCTTAGGTTTGAAATGTCATGGACATACCAGAAATCAGTGCCCTCGCTCAATGTCAATCCAGTGCCGTAGTTGACGACATTCGGGGTATCGAGACCATTGCTATGATATATGGGTTGATAGCTCAATGGCACAAAATAGTTTGCCGCCAACGGTGTTGTTCCATCGTCGCGTTGGTATGATGACACATTCTGAAATGTATTCATCTTATATGCCGTGTTGAAATAACCCAAGTCCGAAACGGAGACGTATGTCTCCCCATCGACGTACAAATCAACGGCTTTAGTGCCATTTCGCTTTATATTCGAAACGTAATCATATTCTATATTGACAAAATCACCCTTGTTGACGGCGGAATACGAATATGTCGCCAAATAAGTTGTAAGTGTCGTATTCAAAGAACCGACCGCAGACCAATAAGCATTTGCCGTGACGATTCCATTCACAGTATCGACGGAATAATACCAAGGCGCCTGACGCACCCCAGCCAAAGCAAGCGTGACAGAAGGCGCATATATCTGCGAGCTTTGAATATGGTAGAAACTGCCACCATGATAGATAAAATACAAAGCTCCATTTGCCGCAGCGGTTGCCACAGCCCCCGGAAACATGCAAGGCATTGCACTTGCCGTTCCGTTATCAGTCGCGGTGATTGTCATCGTTGCAGATGCAGACCCCCCGCGAAAAACTATTTTCACTACTGAATAATCACTGACGGTCAAAACCGTATCCGGGATTTTCGCCACCGTTGCCGCTGCTGTGGAGACAGCTGCTTCAAGAACGGCATTCATCACAATCTTGGAATGCGGCAAAGAAGCATTCTTGCCGTTGAACACCAGATATTCACCATCCGTGGCGGTGATATCATGGGTTCTGAACGTCACCTTCGGAGCCGTTGTTCCACCGGAAGTGGACACTGTATAATCGGAACCGTTCACATACAATGCTGTTGATTCAACTGCATTGACCCACAAACGCTTACCTGTGTCTAAAATGCTCGCCCATTCATCATTTGTGCTGGTGACCGTGAAATCATCTTCAACAGTCCCGACTTCGGCCCAGCGGGAAGACATGCCCATGAGATTCGCACGGCTATTAGCAGCGGCGGCGAGCACCAATGCCATATATTGATCTTTCGTGCCCGAGACATTGCGGAAAATCGTATTCAAGAAACGTGTTCTGAAAGCAGCGTCTGTTTCCGCATCTTGACCCCCGGTAGTCGCACTCGGATTAGTGATAGCGTAATATCCGCCTATCGTCCCCGAAGAGACAATGGTCTTCGCATTCACATTGCCGATTGACCCTTGTGTGGTTGCTATAATGGGAATATCGACAGAAAGCTGTCCGATTGGCAGCAATGCGTAATTCGATGCTTGAAAATACACCGCGGTATTCGATGTATCGGCAGGCTTGTAAAACTGAGTCGCATAAGAAAATGAAACCGCTGCATCGCCATTATCGCGAGTAACCGTCACATACCCCGTGGCAGATTTAGCCTGTTGGCGGGTGAACCCGAACATTGCGCAAAATTTATCGAGATCGGTGCCAGAATAAGCATCGATACTCATAATGGTGGAAGAAAGCGATGTGTCATTGACATAGCTATAGATTTCCGCTGCGGCCGCATCGAGGATTTTCCGCTGCGGCGTTCCAAGCGCAGTCGAAATCGTCGGGTCGGTAGAAGCCAACCTGCTAATCATCGAATTCATGATATCGTTAATCGTAACAGCCATTACGTGCCCTTTCTAAAACAACGGTTACGTTCATTGTGCCGCATTTGCACAAAAATGGCTAGACAGTCTGAGTTGTCGCAACCTTCACCCCGGACGACAAAACGACTACCACCGAGACAGTGATGGTCGTTCCAGAAGCGGTGACATCGATAGACTGCAAAGATGAAATCGTATCATCTTTCGTCCACATATCCGCCGTCGAGCCAGAAGTCGAATTCATTGAAGAATTGATTTGATTGCGCTGATAGGCGATATAGTTGTCAACAACACGTTTGACCTCCGAATGTATCTCGGACATCATCGCGCTATCAGCCACGCCGCCAACCATCCCGTCCAATTGAGAACCAAATTTCGAATGCCATTTATCAGTTCCAAGCGGTTCAAGAAGCCATGCGGCGAGTTCT
>Ga0172378_10006636_pt1 | contig 10800 bp, 8 predicted proteins | sample GrowelOW332metaG_FD_119755 | JGI IMG/M metagenome (GOLD analysis project Ga0172378, IMG submission 119755) | Groundwater microbial communities from an aquifer near a municipal landfill in Southern Ontario, Canada - Pumphouse #3_1 metaG | ecosystem: Environmental > Aquatic > Deep subsurface >... | reverse complement strand
TATCAAAAATTTCTACCTTGTAGCTGGCAGCGCCATTCAAGGGAATCCAGCTATAAACAGGATAAAGAAGCACTGTACCATTGCCAACGTCATAAGTTGCTTGAGGCACCGGTGCATTCATGCGTGGTTTCGTATAGCTGGTATAGAGCGGTTCGGGAACTGAGAAAAGACTAAGGGGCTGATCTTTTAGTCCAACGGCACGAACACGCCAGTAGAGAGGTTTTCGGCCAATAAGATTTATTGCAAATTTTTCCAGTGGTGGATTGTACGCATTTGTATAAACGTTGGCTGAATAGTAAACATGTGCTGCAGAAAGCTGTGTGTTTGAAAGATTTTGTGGCAGGCTATCAAAAAATTCAATTTGATAAGAAACTGCATTGAGATTCGCTGTCCATTGAAGCAGCGGGGCAGTTGAGGCCGGTGCGCTTTTGGGGTAATGTGTAAGTGGAGTTGATGCATTATCCCATTCGGCTTCACCAAAAGAAGAAAATGTAAAAAACAGAATGAGAATAGAAATGATATATTTCAAATTAAGACCCTCTTTTGCAATTTTTTAATAAACAGTTTTTTAAAGCACATGTTCATTGATAGCAAAGGCAACGCCGCTTTCTGTATTTGTAAGTGTTGTGAAGCGAGCAGCATTTCTGGCAGATGGGATTGCATTGCCCATAGCAACTGAACAACCGGCATAGCGGAGCATTGAAATATCGTTATGGCCATCACCAATAGCCATAACATCCGGGCTTTCGATGTGAAGTGATTGGCAGAGATGATGTAAAGCAGTTCCCTTGCTGGCTGTCGGACTGTTGATTTCAAGATTATGTTCTAGTGAACTAGTGAGGGCGACATCCATTTTATTCAAAACAGCAAAAAGCCTATTTCGCTCATTTTCATCAGTGTAGAACATGTTGATTTTTTCAATTGGTTTTTGCCAGTTCTGTAAAAAATCAGAAAGATCCTGCAACGGAGTGCGACTTTGCTGAATAAGCGAGATTAAATGTGGTTCTGATATAAAATCAGTGATGTAATCATAAAAATGTTTATTAGTATAGATGTGATTGTTAACATAGATTTCAGGTGTGACCAGATAATCTTTGGCAATATCTATAAGGTTTGTGGCAACGGAAAAAGGAAGGAAGTCTTCGAAAATATTTTTATCAAGTGTTTTGTCATAGATTTTTGCACCGTTGCCACAAATAAAGTAGCGAATTTCAGGAAATTGCTTTAGAATAGGAAATAGCTCCGTATTGGAGCGGCCAGTTGAAATAACGACCTCTACGTTTTTGCTGAGGGCGGCTTTAATCGCTTCTTTGTTCGCAGGGGTTACCTGGTGTTCTGTATTGAGTGTAGTGCCATCCATATCAAGGGCAATAAGTTTGATGTTCATAAAAAACAGTTCCTTTCCTAAACAAAAGAATAGTATAGCTTATAGCGTATTATAACTGTATTTAGTGGGTGGGTCAAATGAATAGAAAAGGGCAGTAAAAATTGAAAGATGTTTTATAAAATGAATCTATAGTGAAGAGATATTGAAAATAAAAACTTTTGCAGCGTACATGTTTTTGGCAAAAAATAAAAATGACATACTTTGGCCATGATTTGTTGTTAAACCATATAGTAGAAACAGGAATGGAATCGAGATAATTATTCAAAAAAAGGATGGTAAAAGAATGAGACATACGCTCTCAAATATGAGTCGCCGGGAAATGTATATTGCCGGAGGTATCTGCTGTTTGTTACTGGTCGTTATTATGTATTTTTATTTTTTGCAGCAGGGAAATGGCAAAAAGGCAAAAATTGCCAAAGGCAATCCTGTCGTAGAAACCTATACGGTGGTTCGCAAGGATATGATGCGTCATGTTTCGTTGTTCGGGCAGACCGTAGCGGATGCAAATATTGCGATTGCACCGAAGTATACGGGGCGAATCGTGGCAGTGAACGTAAAACTGGGCGATAAGGTAAAAGCAGGGGATGTATTGCTTGTTCAGGATACAATGGATCTTGAACTGTCAATTCGGCAGAATAATGCAGCAACGCGTGTTGCTGCTGCAGATGCCGTTGAAGCTGAGTCCACATATAATGCAGATTATATTAAGACAAAGAATGCATATAGACTGCAGCGGACAAAGTATGAACGCAATCAGTATCTTTTTACAATTGGAGCGATTTCACAGGATACACTCGATACGATTGAACAAGAATATATGGCGAGTAAGTCAGCCTTTGATGCACTTGATAATCAGGTGAGCGGCGAAACACCTGCTGTTGTGGAATCAAAACGTGCTGCTGTGGACAAATCATATTATGGAACACAGGCACTGGAAAAGCAGCGAGAGGATCTCATTCTTACAGCACCGCGTGATGGTGTTATTGGCTATCGTGCTGCAGAAGTCGGAGCTATTGCTTCGGCTGGAACTAAGGTGTTTGATATCGTTGATAACAGCCATATTTATGTTGACTGTCTATTGTCTGAAAATGATGCGGCAGTGCTTAAGCCGGGGCTTGATGTCCAGGTGTCGATTGATGCAATGGGAGCAGTCTATAAAGGAAAGATTATTTATGTGAGTCCATCTATGGACGATTCGGCAAAAACGTATACAGCACGTATTGTTCTCGATGAAGCAGATGTCAATATAAAGGCTGGTCTTTTTGCCCGTACGACGATTGATATATTACAGCGGGCACAGACGCTTTATGTGCCAAAAGAAGCTGTCCAGACAAAGAATGGCCGTACGTCCGTTTTTGTTATTCATGAAGATAATACGGTTGAGCAGAGAGACATAAAGCTTGGTCTCATGAATGATGAAACAGAAGAAATTATTGATGGACTTGCTGAGGGTGATCTTGTAGCGACAAGTAACCAGGATAAGCTTAAGAATGGTATTGTAGTTGACCTTGCGAATGCGGGGGATGGAGCATGAATATCACACGCTTTTCTATAAAGCGTCCGGTCGGTATCTCCATGATTGTTGCGTTTTTTGTGGTTCTTGGACTGTACAGTTTTTATCGTATTGGGGTAGAACTGCTTCCGGCACTAAATACACCCTATGTCAGTATTACGGTCAAGTATCCCGGGGCAAATGCGGATTCTGTAGAGCAACAGGTGCTGAAACCGGTTGAAGATGCACTTTCATCTGTGTCCAATGTCAAGAAAATGACATCAACTGCAAGCTACGAACAAGCGCGTATTAATTTGGAGCTGGAGTTTTATGCGAATGCAGACTCGGCGGCAATTGATGCAACGAAGAAAATTAATGCCATTCGCAGCAAGCTGCCGGATGAAATTAACGATCCGGTTGTCATTAAGCGTGACATGAATGCCAAGCCGATTGTCGAACTGGCAGTTATGGCAAAATATCCACTGTCGACGATTTACTCTAAAACGGAGAATACGTTTCAGGATATTGTACAGCAATCTTCCGGTGTATCGGAAATTGAGCTTAATGGCGGGCGTGATAAAGAAGTCGCTGTAGAAATTGATAAAGACAAGATGGCAGCGTACCATCTGACGCTGTCAAAGATTGTTACGGCAATTAAGGCGGAAAATCAGTTGCTGCCATCCGGGTCGGTTTACACAGAAAGTACAAAATCAGATGTACGTGTCATTGCGCAGTATAAATCTGCTGCAGATATCGAGAAAATCGAGATTACAAATACAGATAACAAGAACATTCCGCTGAAATCCATTGCGACGATACGTGAGCAGGATGCACGTGTCGATCGTTTTGGCCGTGTAAACGGGCAGGATGCAGTCTCAATGGAAATTTATAAAAATAGTGATGCGAATCTTGTATCAACGGCAGAAAATGTATTGAAAAATGTAAAGAAACTGCAGCAGGACTATCCGGACTATCAGTTTGTCATTGTTAGCAACGATGCAGACTATGTCAGCACATCTTTGCATAATACCATGGGTACTCTTATTGAAGGGCTTATCACAACGGGACTTGTTCTTTTTTTCTTCCTGCGTGGCTGGCGATCAACGCTGGCTGTTATGATTGCAATACCGACTTCACTTGTATCGACGTTTTTTGTCATGTATGTGGCAGGCTTTACGTTTAACATGATGTCACTTATGGGGATGACGTTATGTGTCGGAATACTTGTTGATGATTCGATTGTCGTGCTGGAAAACATCAATCGACATTTAAAAATGGGCGAGGACTCGATGACAGCAGCCGAGAATGGACGTATGGAGATCGGTATGGCAGCTGTTGCCATTACGCTTTGCGATGTTGCGGTATTCATGCCGGTTGCTTTTATGAAAGGTATGACAGGGCAGTTCTTTCGCCAGTTTGGCCTGACGATTGTTTTTGCAACGCTTTTTTCATTGTTTATTTCGTTCACACTTACCCCAATGATGGCATCACGATTCTTTAAAGGGGGCTTTAATCCACCCAAATGGCGTATTTGGGCATTGATGGACCGGATTGAGGCAGCTGCCATCGACCATTATGAGGGAATACTGCGCTGGAGCCTTGACCATCGTAAGCGTATATTGCTTATCGTGCTTGCTGTTTTTGTTGTGGCAATCAGTTTTATTCCGCTTGGACTTGTTGGTTCGGAATACATGCCACAGACGGATGAAAGCAGTTTTGAGGTCACGGCTGATCTGCCCGTTGGCAAGTCGGCAGAGCAGACAGATCTTGTTATGACAAAGCTTGAAGAAAAATTGCAAACTATACCGGAAGTAAAATACTATCTTACACATGCTGGTGGGCAAAGCTCAAATCAAGGACGTAGTAAGGTACAGCTTTATGACAGGAAAGAACGCAGCCGATCTGTTTGGGAGATTACAAATGAATTGCGCGTTTTTGGTGCGGCGATAAAAAATGCCGATATACGTGTAAGTGAAACGCAATCTTCTGTGGCTGGCGTATCCCAGGGCGGATCGCGTGGCGGTGGCGGTAAACTGCAGTTGGAACTGCGTGGCAACGACTGGGAAACACTTATAAATGCATCGGAAAAAGTACAAAAACTTTTAAAGACAGACGTAAAAGGCGTTACCGATGTCAACAGTTCCTATACGGAAGGCATGCCAGAATTGCAGCTTACAGCTGATCGGGAAAAACTTAGGAGCTATGGCAGTTCACTGGCTGATGTGGATACGGCGTTTTCCTCGGCAATATCAGGGCGTTCTGCTGGTGTAATCGCCAATGATAAACTTAATGATGGACAGGATACAGATATCAATGTAAGATTTAAGAATAGTGATGGTTTTAAAGCCTCGGATATTGCATCAATCCCGCTTAATGTAAGTGGAAAGACCGTATTTCTTGGTGATGTTGCGATTATTAAAAATGGGGTCGGACCTGTCAGTATTCGCCGTGTCAATAAGCAGCGCTCCATCGTTATTGGCGGCAACCTTGATAATCGTCCGTTGAATGATGTCATGATTGATGCAGCGAAGGTTATGAAAGGTGCTGATCTTGGTGATGGCATAACCTATACCTTTAGCGGTCAGGCAACACAGATGCAGGATACGTTCGGTGAGTTATTGTCAGCACTTTTATTGGCGCTTATTCTTATCTATATGCTGCTTGCTGTACTCTATGAGTCGACAATTACACCGTTTATTCGAATGTTTTCGCTGCCGCTTGGTCTTATCGGATCGATTGCGCTGCTTTTCATTACGCATAATACGCTGAATCTTTATTCCCTTATAGGAATACTTGTAATGGATGGGATTGTGGCGAAAAACGGGACACTGCTGCTTGATTATACGCTTACGCTTATGGATCGGGGTATGGTAGCATACGATGCTGTTATTGAGGCTGGACGTGTCCGGCTCAAGCCAATCTTCATGACAACGATTACTATGATGGTTGGTATGCTGCCGACGGCAATGGCCATGACGGAAGGCTCGGAAACACGTGTAAGCATGGCCTGGGTCATTATCGGCGGACTTTTGACATCAACGGTATTTACACTTATCGTTATACCGATTATTTTCCTTTTCTTTGAAAAACATCCAATACCAAGCTGGTGGGGAAGCTTCAAAAGATTAATCGGGAAGGCTTGAGTAAAGATGTAATTCAGAAATAAGAGTGTCATGTAAAAGCGGCACTCTTATTTTTACGGTGAAAATTGGTGGTGTATTGATTTTTTCAAAGCTCGCGTTTTTTTCTTATATCCGATATAATATATTTTATAGACGTGGAGGGATCATATAAATGAATCAAATGAACAGGGTGTTATTGTGAGAAGATTGTTTATGACTTTATGTATGGCAGTTGCTGGAGGTCTGGTGTTTAGTATGCTTCCAATTCCGCTGCCATGGACATTGGGACCGATTGTTGCGGTTTCACTTGCAGCACTAAAGACGGGAAAGCGTGTTTATTGGCCAATAAAAATCAGGGATACGGCACTAATTCTTCTTGGCTATGCTATGGGACGGCCGTTTACGATTGAGACAGGTCAGGCAATCATGTCACAGCTGCCAATTATGTTGTGTGCAACGCTGCTCACAGTTACGGCCGGGATCTTGACAGGATATATTACATACAAGCGCACGGGAATTAATCTTACAAGCTGCCTGCTTGGCTGCGTGCCTGGTGGTTTATCGCAGATGGTTATTCTGGCAGCGGAAATGAAGGATACGGATGCGACGGCCGTAACTATTATGCAGACTGTGCGCATGTTGTCGGTTGTATTCGTAGTGCCGTTTCTTACGATGCACATAGTAGCGCCGTCAAATGCGGGGGGCACTATGGTCTCACAAGTTTTGCTTGCGCCTGATACAACAACAATTATGATTTTTGCAATTGTGGCAATTGTCGGTGCAGTCGTGGGAAAGCTGATTCATCTGCCTACAGCAACGCTTCTTGGACCAATATTGAGTACAGGTGGTTATATTCTCATGACGGGGAATGTGGCACCGCTTGTGCCGGATGTTTATCTTGATGTCGCTCAGATTTGCGTTGGCACTTATATTGGTTCAAGTATAAATCTTGCTAAGGTGCGCCAGTATCATAGTATGGGGGGGAGTCTTTTTGGTGGTGTAGGTTTTGTGCTGTGTGTATCGCTTTGCATGGGGTATGTTGTTGCTGAGATTACAGGTGCGGCCTTTGCTACGGCATTTCTCAGTACGGCACCGGGCGGACTTGCTGAGATGGGGATTACAGCACTTAGCGTTGGGGCAGATATTTCAACCATGACGGCATATCAACTCGTGCGGCTGCTTTTCATCATGCTGGTCTTTCCTTATATAGCAAAAGGCATTGTTATGCTACATGAAAGGAAAAAACGGCAAATTTCTTCGTAAAATTAATTAATAAAAAAGACTTGCATTTTTTTCTGAAATAATTTATAATAATTAATGTTCCTTAGTTGAAGGAACGCAAGCATTCCTTGATAGCTCAGTTGGTAGAGCAATCGGCTGTTAACCGATCGGTCGTAGGTTCGAGTCCTACTCAAGGAGCCATGGCGCGCTGGTCAAGCGGTTAAGACACTGCCCTTTCACGGCGGTTTCATGGGTTCGAATCCCATGCGCGTCACCATTTTCGGGCGATTAGCTCAGCTGGGAGAGCGCCTGCCTTACAAGCAGGATGTCGGCGGTTCGATCCCGTCATCGCCCACCATTTGAATAGTATGCTGTCAAAATAACAGCATGAAATAATTAGAAAGCAGGGCATTTATCTTTAAAGATAGATGCCTTGCTTTTTTGTATGAGAATAGTTGAAAATCATTGATTTTTTATTGAGGCATAGATACAATGGAAAGAATGGATGGAAAGGGTGTATTGAATGAATACAGAAGAACGCCGTGTGAAATTATTGGAACGTTTGGAAGGTGCGACACAGGCCCTTACCGGGACATTACTGGCAAGTGAGCTTAAAGTAAGTCGGCAGATTATTGTAGGTGATATTGGTATTATCCGAGCGATGGGGAAAAATATTTATGCGACACCACGGGGGTACATCATACCGACGGAAGAAAAAGAAAAGAAACGTATCGTTGCAACAATTACGTGTCGTCATGATATGGAAGGACTTCGCCGTGAACTGGAAGTGATTGTCGATAATGGCGGTAAAGTGCGTGATGTTATTGTTGAACATCCGCTGTATGGAGAAATACGCTGTGATCTTTTTCTTTCAACGCGGCGTGATGTCATAAGCTTTTTGCGTCGCATGGAAAAGTGCAAAGCAACGCCGCTGCTGATCATGACAGGTGGAGTTCATCTGCATACAATTGAAGTTCCAGACGAAGAAACAATAAACGTAATCCGCCGTGATCTTCGGCAGGAAGGTATTCTTATCGAAAACGAAAATTGAATGGTGTAAGGAAGCAAAGCGTACGGCAGAAGATGTGGTACGCTTTATTTATAATTCTATGGTATACAGTAAATACTTGCAATTGTCTTGACAGGTGTATATAATGATATCGTGACAAAATAATTGTAAAGACAGGTGTATTGTAAATGGGACTTATACAACGATTGGAACGTATCCCTGTAGGGAAATTTCATTATCAGCTTTTATTTATTACGGGTCTTGGCTGGATGTTTGATGCGATGGATACGGGTATTATTGCATTTGTTTTGCCGACACTGGCAAAAGAATGGTCTTTGACAACTGCACAAATGGGCTTTATCGGCAGCATGGGGCTTGTCGGTATGGCGGTTGGCGCGGTGTTTGCTGGTGAGCTGGCCGATCGCTTTGGACGCAAGCGCATGTTTATGGCAACACTTGTGCTCTACTCGGTGGCGACCGGCCTTTGCAGCGTGGCATGGAGTCTTGAATCGCTTCTGGTGTTTCGTTTTCTGGTAGGTTTTGGTCTTGGCGGGCAACTGCCAGTGGCTGTGACACTCGTTACAGAATATGCACCATCAAAAGTGCGTGGGCGTTTTATTGTTTTGCTCGAAAGCTTCTGGGGTGTGGGCTGGCTTCTTGCAGCTTTGATTTCATATCTTGTTATTCCACGGTTTGGCTGGCATGCAGCATTTATTCTTGGTGCACTTCCGGCACTTTATGTGTATCATATTTTTCATCGTGTACCAGAGTCCGTACGTTATCTTTTGAGTAAAGGACGCATAGCCGAAGCCGAAGTGATTGTCTGTCATATAGAAGAGTCCTGTGGTGTTGTAAAAGTTCCGGATGAAGTGTTTGTGGAGGAACCACTAGCAGAAGTGAACACTGACAGAAATTCGTTTCGTGCGCTTTTATCAGCGGCTTTTATCAAAAGAACACTTATGCTTTGGTGTCTATGGTTTGGTATCGTATATTCATATTATGGTATTTTCACGTGGCTGCCATCGCTTATGGTCAATAATGGTTTTACACAGCTTAAGAGCTTTGAGTATGTCATACTTATGACGGTTGCGCAGCTGCCTGGCTATATTGCGGCTGCTTATTGTGTGGAACGTCTTGGTCGTAAGGGTACACTTGTCGGATTTCTTGTGAGTTGTGCGATTTGTGCATACTTTTTCGGGCAGGCGGACAACCTTACCGAAATTCTTGCCTGGGGCTGTGGTATGTCGTTTTTCAATCTTGGCGCCTGGGGTGTCGTTTACAGCTATACACCAGAGCTTTATCCGACGCGTATTCGTGCGATTGGCTCCGGCTGGGCCGCTGCAATCGGTCGTATTGGCGGAATTATTGCACCAACGGTTGTTGGCATTATGCTGGCAAAACAGGGAAACTTTGGGGATATCTTTGCGATGTTCACAGGAGTCATGATTGGAGTGGCTGTTATTGTTGCTTTGTTTGGAACGGAAACAAAGGGACTCAGGCTTGATGAAATCAGCAAAGAATAACTGTTGTTTTGAAATGGCAGGAAAAAAACCAGGAGACGTGCTTTGTAGTTTCGTCCCGCTTTTTCTTTCGAGTGCGATTCTTATATGGTATAATGGAGTTATAAAATAACTTTTGAATCGTATGGAGGGGAATTATGTCATTTTCAATTTTGATCGGTGCACTGGTAGCCCTGTGGGTTTATCGTGATGCAAAAAAGAAATGGGGCTATAGTAGGAACACGGCATTACTCTGGGCGTTGGGCACCGTGGCCTTCTTTTATATTGTTGTTCCGGTTTATTTCATTTTCGGTCGCAAACTGCAGATGGTAAAGTCAACACCGACCGATACGAGTACCATTGAGGGTGAGGCTGTTGATGTAAGTGAAAAGACAGATTGCCCGATGTGTGCAAGCAAGGTTCCGATAAGCTTTGCTAAATGTCCGCACTGCGGTTATACGCTTAAGTTTCTTTGTTCGAAGTGTGGACGTGATATCGAACGCGGCTGGAAAACGTGCCCGTACTGTGGCGAGCCAGCACCAGAAAAGTAAATGCTGCAAGTGGACATGCCAGAAAATCTGTGATATAATAGCTTTTGTTATGTATGATGTGCGCCCGTGGCCCAGTGGATAGGGCGTTAGCCTCCGGAGCTGAAAGCGTGAGTTCGATTCTCACCGGGCGCACCAATAAAGATTTAATTTGTATCGAAATGATTTTCTCTATGGTTGGATAAGTCATTTTGCTGCTTGGTAATATAGTCTTGGCCCTGCTTTTTTGAGAGCGGGAGAATAGAGCTGTTTTCCGATTTCGTGCTAGTAACACGAAGGGAAAACAGCTCTTTTGTTTGTTGATTGCGTGCAGTATGTATCCGAAATAAATCAGGAATAATTTAGTTCGATTTGTTATTGCGATTTGTGGTAAAATAGTTTCTGTACATTCAAATATTTGTGCGGACTTTTTATTTTATAAGGGGAATTATTTCACGGAAGAGATGGTTTTTTGATTAAAATATCTGGGGTATAGTGAATGTTTTGCCGGAAATCAATAAGAGATAGTAACATAATATTCAG
>Ga0172378_10006635_pt1 | contig 10800 bp, 8 predicted proteins | sample GrowelOW332metaG_FD_119755 | JGI IMG/M metagenome (GOLD analysis project Ga0172378, IMG submission 119755) | Groundwater microbial communities from an aquifer near a municipal landfill in Southern Ontario, Canada - Pumphouse #3_1 metaG | ecosystem: Environmental > Aquatic > Deep subsurface >... | reverse complement strand
TTAATGATTTAAAATTAAAAATGCAAAGAGATACTTTTGAATTTGAACATCACTATTTAAAATTTAGAGAAGATAATTTAAATACAGTTGATGAAATTGAAAATGAGTTTAAACTAACAGAAGAAAAATTAAACCAAAAATATAACAGTCAAAAAGAAAACTTAGAATTACAAAAAATGGACATTGATCAAGTTAAAACTGATTCAAATAAAAACAAAGATGATGATCAATCACTTATTACTTCTAACAATAATGATTTATATATTGGTATTAAACAAACTTTTAATGATGCTAGCATAGCAATTAATCAAAAAATTAGTGTTCTAAATAAATCATATCAACAAGCTTTAAAAAAAATAGATACTTTATTAAGTAAACTTAATCAACCTATTGCTACTGATATTTTACATTTAAAAGATACATATCAATTAAAAATCGATGAATTAAAAGCTGAATATGTAAATCATTTACAAAATTTTGATTTAGATTTTGAAGCATATACAAATTTAAATAAACAAAAAAGAGAAAAAATATCTCATGAACATGCTGAAGCTATCAGTATTTTTAACTCTAAATTGACAAATAATCGTGATTCTTTTGAAAAAGAGAAAAATAAAATTGTTTATGAACACAGAAGTCAAATGAAAGATTTAGATGAATCACAACAACTTAGGGTTGCAAGTGCAATGAAACGTAAATTAAATGCGCTTGATCATGATTTTAATAAATTAATCATTCAAACAAGAAAAGATATCACTAAAATGAAACGTGATTATCAACAACGAATGACTGAAGAAGAAAATAAATTTTTACACGAACGCTTTGAATGGCGAGTCAATAAACTATATTTAACTAATCAATTTCATCAAAATTTGAAAAAATTAGAAATCAATTATAAATATAACTTAGAATTTGCAAGTCAAAAACATCAATTAAACAATGATCAATCATTGGTTAAAAAAGATATCTTATCAGACACTTTAAGCCAAGATGCATTACCTTTAGAAACACAATTAGCAATTCAAACATTAGTTCAAGAACGTGAACTTAATTTATTGAATAATGATCAAGAAATTGCCATGAATGAACTAAAAATTGAATTATTAAATATTGAACTAACTTATGACACTGCTTTTCAAGAAATTACTTATCTTGAACAAATCAATGAACTTGATTTAGAATCTGAAATACTTGTTTTAAATTCAAATAAACAACTTGAATTAGAAAAATCTAAAATTAAACGGGAAGAAAGTCTTAAAGATTATCATTTACGAAAAACCCTTGCTGAATCTTCTTTTAAACTTCAAAAAAACACATTAGACCATGAATTTGAACAACATAACATTCAATGGACTGCTGATGAAGATATGGAAGAAGTTTGGATATTAGAACAACAATTTTTAGCTGAACATGAAGAAACGCTAATGTATCAAAAACGTTCATATTTCATGCGTGATGCCGATTTAACTACAAAATCCCGGATGCAACAAAATGAAATCATTAAAAATATTAGAAAATACCAATCAGATATTGAATTTGAACAAAAAAATGGCAATTCTTATATTAATACTCTTATATTTGTATATGATCGCTTAATTCAAGTAAAGAAAATGATAAATGATTTATATCATTTACCAGCGCATCCTGAAGTTTTTAAAAATGTTTTAAAATTATTTAAAGAATATATTGAATCATTAGACCAAATGATTTTAGATTCGCTTGATTTAAAACAAAATCAATTACTTACATATCTAGAAGAACAAAAACTAAACAAAGATCAACATAAACAAACACTTAAACATGAAACTTATCAGTTCTTCTATCAAAATAATATTGATCAATTTGATACGGATATTCATAAATTTGAAGCAGAAATTAAAGTATTTGAAAATTCAATATTGAGTGAACAAGCAATTGTTGAAAAAAATAAAGCATTTATCAATCAATTAAAAAAGATTATTAAAACATTTAAAGATGGTTCTTATAATTCGGAACAAAATGAAGTCAAGGAAAATTTACAACTTATTAAAAGACATGAATATAATATGCAGGCTGCATATTATCGAATTAGAGTTTTTGAAAAAGAAATATCTAGAAATCATAAAATGATTAATCGCTTATCTTTTAAGAAACAACATTTAATGCGTGCAATTAAAAAAGAAAATATTCACTATAAACGTTGTTTACATAAAGATCAAAAGATTTATGACCTTTTTATTAAAAAATTTAATACATTGTATAAACAATTTAAAATACAATTAAGCATTAAAAATTTTAGCACTACATTATTTGATCATATTATATTTCAAAATTCTTACATCACCGAATCACAAATGAAACATGTCATAACTGATTTTGATAAATTACTTTTAAACTATTCAAATAGCATAATGATTAATCAACAAAAACAATTACGATTTATCAGTCAATACTATCATATGCATTTAGATAAAGAAGCTTTAATGATTCAAGCTATAAAAGCACACGAACATAGAGCATCTCATATATTAAAACATAGTGAAAAACTCTTTAAAAAGACAATTAATCGTATTATGAAAGAACAACAAAACTTAAATAAACATGCTTTAATTACTATTAAATACCATCAAACTATTGATTTGTCATCTTCTCAGATACAAACAAAAAAGGCAGAACAACAATTAAAAATAGTTATTAAAAATCATGAAGATCAAATTTCTAAATTATCTAAATTTGTTGATCAACAAATTAAAACAATTAATCAAAATCAACATGAAATTGCCCTTCAATATGAAAATGATACGAATGAAAAACGTCATAGTTTTTATGAACAACATCAAAAGAAATTAAAATTGATATCATTTCAACATCAAAAACATATTGATGATTTCCAACATTCTGTTAGTCAAGTAATTAAAAAGAATCAATTATTACTTGAAAAATTTAAAGAACATGAAAAACAAACACTTAATACACATCAACAAAGACTCTTACAATTGAAACATAAAAAGGAAGATTCACTACAAAAAATTAATAATCTTGAAAATCAATATCTTGTAAATCAAAAAAACTCACTTAAATCACGAAATGCTACTTTTAAGCAATTAAGTCTTGAATTAAAAGCTCAAAACTCACAAATGCTTAAAAAAGAAAATAAAGGTTTAAAATTAGAGTTAAATGAAGAAAAAGCAAGTTATCATTTTAAAATTAAATCACTTAATTTAGATTAAAAAAATGGAATGCGTCATTTAATGAGCATTCCATTTTTTATTTCATTATTATTCTATAAATTCAAATTCATATTTAAATATACGCACTGTATCATGGTTTTTACAACCTTTTTCGCGTAATGCTTCATCAACACCTATACTTCTAAGTTGTCTAGAAAATCTTTTAATACTTTCATCGTTTGAAAAATCAGTTCGATTGAAAAGTAATTCGATTTTTGGACCTACAAGAACATAAACGCCATCTTCAATTTCAACATCAAAGGTTTGTTCTTCTTCAGTATCTTTAAATGTATAGATAACTTCTTTTTCGACATCATCTAAATTGATTTTTGGTGTATCCTCTAACATCTTTAATGTTAAATCTAAAAGATTATTAATATTTTGTTTAGAAATTGCTGAAATTGCGATAATTGGTAAAGTAATTTTTGTTTTTAATACTTCAAACTTTTCCATAGCTCCAGGCATTTCCATTTTATTACATACAACAATTTGTGGTCTAGTAATTAATGTTTCATTATACATTTCAAGTTCATGATTAATTTTTATAAACGAATCATAGGGATCTTCTGATGTTAAATCTAAGACATGCAAAAATACACGACATCTTTCAATGTGTTTTAAGAAACGAATACCTAAACCATGACCTTGATGTGCATTTTCAATAAGTCCTGGTAAATCAGCTAAGACAAAAGATGTATCATGAACATAAACCATACCTAAATTTGGTTGTAGTGTTGTAAATGGATACTCAGCAATTTTAGGTGTTGAGTTTGATACGACTGAAAGGATGGTGGATTTACCAACACTTGGATAACCAATCATACCTACATCAGCTAATACTTTGAGTTCTAAGTATAACTTAAAGTATTCACCCATATCACCTTTTTCGGCAAAATCAGGTGTTGAATTTTTAGGAGTTGCAAAAGCAATATTCCCACGACCACCTTTACAACCATGGGCAATGATCAATTCTTGCCCTTGTGTTAATACTTCACCAAATTTATGTGTCTTATCTAAATTGTAAACCACTGTTCCTAAAGGAACTTTAACATACATATGTTCACCGTTTGCTCCATGTTGACCTTTACTACGGCCATTAACACCATCAAACGCTTTAATATGTCTTCTATATTTTAAATTCACTAACGTGGATTCGCCTTCTTCACCAACAAAAATAACATGTCCACCATGACCACCATTTCCACCCCATGGTCCGCCATACTCAACATATTTTTCTCGACGATATGATGCCATACCGTTTCCACCTTTACCGCCATACACTTCTATTACTATTTCATCTATGAACATATGGTTACCTCCAATTCATAAAAAAAGGATAACTTAGGTTATCCTTCGTAAACTGAAACTTGTGTTTTGCTTCTACCGAGTCTTTCGTATTTCACAGTACCGGTTACCTTAGCAAATAATGTGTCATCGCCACCGCGACCAACATTTGTGCCAGGATGTATTTTAGTACCTCTTTGACGGTATATAATTGCACCAGCTTTAGCGAGTTGACCATCTGAAAGTTTTAAGCCAAGGCGTTTAGAATCAGAATCACGTCCATTACGAGAAGAACCTGTTCCTTTTTTAGATGCGAATAACTGTATATTTAATTTTAACATGTTATCCCTCCTTCTTGATTTTTATATATTTAGGATATTGACTGTTTAAATTATCAAGGCTATATACCAGATTATCGATTAATGCATTTAAAATGTCATTATGTTTGTCGATAACCATAAAGAAATAACCTTCTTCGATATCGTACTTGACTTGATCAAGTACTTCTAATTTTTCTAAGGCATTGATTGTAACAATAATAGCTGTTGAAACAGCTGAACATACAATGTCTTTACCTGAATCATCATATGATGCATGACCAGACACTTCAATCTGGTTAATTTGATTTAAATCATGCTTTATATGAACCTTAATCATAATTATAAAACGATTGATTCAATAACAAGCTTTGTATATGGTTGACGATGTCCTTGTTTTTTGTGATAGTTTTTTCTTCTTTTAAACTTGTAAACGATAATTTTCTTATCTTTACCTTGTTTAAGCACTTTCGCAACAACTTTCGCACCACTAACAACAGGTGTACCAATTTGTGGATTGTCTCCACCAATGGCTAATACTTCAGTAAATTCATAAGTGTCGCCAGCTTCTACGTCTAATTTTTCAACGAAGATTTCTTCACCTTCAACAACTTTTACTTGTTTACCACCAGTTTTAATAACTGCATACATAATTTTGTTTCCTCCTTTTTAGTTTTGAAGACTCACTATTGAGGCAGCCTAAAGACATTTAAACCTCTTCTACGTGGTACAACATACATATTTTAACGTAGTTAGGCCCAAAAGTCAACAAATTAATTATTTTAATTCATTTTTTATGAACATTAAATTTTTAAGATATTTTAATTGATATATTCTTCTTTTAATTCTTTAAAAAACACTTCCACTATAAATTATAGGGAAGTGTTTTTTAACTGTTTTAACGTAAAGCCTTATCGTATGGAATACCTTCAGCTTTTGGTGCTCTTGATTTCTTAGATGTAAAGATTAATACGATCAAAGTCGCTAAATATGGAAGTATTTTATAGAATGTTTGATCTAATCCTAGGTTATCTAAGAATGGAATAAGTGGAATTGAATATGCAAGTGCTCTTAAGAATGCAAATAAGAGTGCTGCAAAGAAAATTCTAATTGGTTTCCATTGCCCAAAGATCATAACAGCCAATGCTAAGAACCCAAATCCAGCGACACCACTATGTCCACTGACATTAGCATCAGTGATACCTACTGAATAAAAGAATCCACCAATACCTGCTAATGCTCCAGATAACATCACACCAAAGTATCTCATTTTATAGACATTAATACCAACGGAATCTGCTGCATGTGGGTGTTCACCACAAGCTCTAAGTCTTAATCCAAACTTTGTCTTATATAACAATATTGTCAATACAACAAGTAAAATAAGACCAATATAGACTGTAAGATATGTATTTTTAAATAATATATCCCCGAGTATCGGTATTTGACTTAAAATTGGAACCTCATTGATGTATAAAATGATATTTGTTGTAATACCATCACTTGAGAAAAACATTTTTGAAAACAATAAGACAACTGCAGGAATGAACATATTCATTGCTGTTCCGACAATGACTTGATTTGCCTTCATATTGATCGAACCAAATGCTAATAATAAAGAATAAACCAACCCGGAAATCATAGCAACAATCATCCCTATTAAGAAAATGATTTGTGGGTTCATTGATGATGCTTGTGTGAAATATATAAATAAGACCCCAAAATATGCCCCAAATAGCATGATACCTTCAAGTGCAATATTGATTATCCCACTTCTTTCACTAAACATACCACCAAGTGCTACAAGTAGTAATGGAATGGCAACAGGAAGCATTTTTTGGATTAAATAATATATGGTATCCATTATTTGCCCTCCTTGCTTATTTCATTTTTAAGTTCTTTCTTTTCTTTTCTTGATTTTAAATATTTACCTATTGAATGACTCATCAATAATGCAAAAGCAGAGAAATAAATAATAATTGAAATAACAACATCAACAATTTCTGGTTTATATCCAAATAAACTGGTTTGTGTCCCACCTCTTTGAATATGTGAAATGAATAAAGCAGAAAATACAATACCAACAGGATTTGAGTTACCCAATAGTGCAACGGCAATCCCATTAAAACCATTTGCTGCAATGATACCAACAGGTTCATAAGTCATTGATGCACCTGCAATGTTTGAAGGTGCCAATATTGCAAATGCGCCACCTAATCCAGCAAGACCACCAGATATAAGCATTGCAATAATTGTATTTCTTTTATAGTTAATACCTGCATATTCACTAGCATGTTTATTCATACCAGTTGCAACAAGTTCGTAACCAAATGTCGTTTTCTTTAAAATGATATACATCAGTACTGCAATACCAACTGCAATAATAAAAGTAATATTTGCATTTGATCCTGGAATGCCTAATGTTAATGATTGTACAGATTCTGGTAAATATTTTGTTCTACTTTCAACACTTATAAAAAGTGTACCATTATTTTTAATTAGGAAGTCAACGAGATATACACCAATATAGTTAAGCATAATCGAAGTAATAACTTCATTAACATTTAAATGGGCTTTAAGAATACCTGGTATAACACCCCAAAGCATCCCACCTATCATTGCTGCTAATACTGCAACAATCCAGTGAATACCTGCAGGTAAGTCCCACATTAAGCCAACATATAATGCAAAGAACAAACCCATTGTGTATTGTCCAGAAGCACCAATGTTAAATAATCCCATCTTAAATGCAAAACCAACAGCAAGACCGGTCATAAGAATAGGTGTCGCAAAATACAAGACATCACCGAATTTAGTAAAACCACCGAAAAGGAGTTTACCAAAACCTGCCATCGCATTTGATGGATTAGCAATAAGCATAACAAGCAATCCAAAGAACATACCAATCATAATTGCCATTAATGTAGCAAAAAAAGATGAACTAAATATATCTTTGTAATTGTGTTTAATTTTATTAAGAAGATTTGAGATGAAATTATTCATGAGAAACCTCCTTTATTTTTTGTCTTTTAGCTCCAGCCATATATAAGCCTAACTCTTCAACAGTAATTTTCTTAGGATCAAAATGACCAACGATTTCGCCTTCATACATAATAATGACACGATCACTTAATGTCATAACTTCATCAAGTTCTAATGACATGATCAGTACAGCTTTTCCAGAATCTCTTGCTGCAACGATTTGTTTATGAATATATTCAATTGCACCAACATCTAATCCACGTGTTGGTTGAGCCGTGATAAGCAATTTACATTCTTTTTCTAATTCTCTTGCAATAATTGCTTTTTGTTGATTACCACCAGACATAGAACGTGTTAACGAAGTTGCACCCTGACCACTTCTAACATCATATTTTTCAATTAGTTTATCAGCATATGAGCGAATTTCTTTATGATTTAAAAATCCATGTTTTTGAAAAGGCGATTGCCAATATCTTTGTAAAACAAGATTATACTCTAAAGGAAAATCAAGGACTAAGCCATATTTATGTCGATCTTCTGGTATATGTGAAATGCCATCTACTGAGCGTTGACGAACATTTTCATTGGTAATATCTTTATTCTCAATATAAATTTTACCTGAATGAACTTTTTCTAAACCTGTAATTGCTGAAATAACTTGAGATTGTCCATTTCCTTCAATACCTGCAATACAGACAATTTCACCACGTTTAACATCAAAAGATACATCATTAACAATATATTTATGACTTATTTGTGATAAAACTTTTAAATGATCTATTTTTAATATTGTTTCAGTCGGTTTTGCTTTTTTCTTTTTGACTTCAAAATCAATATTACGACCCACCATCATTTTAGACAATGCTTCTTTTGTTGTATCTTTAATATTAACTGTACCGATATATTTACCTTTGCGAAGGACAGTACAACGGTCAGCTACATTTATAATTTCATTTAATTTATGTGAAATAAATAAAATTGATTTGCCTTCTTTTGCAAAACCTCGCATAATATTCATTAATTCATCAATTTCTTGAGGTGTTAATACAGCTGTTGGTTCATCAAAAATTAATATGTCATTATTTCTATATAGCATTTTTAAAATTTCTACTCTTTGTTGCTGACCAACACTTATTTTTTCAATAATTGAGTCAGGATCAACTTGTAATCCATATTTTTGACTGAGGTCAACAACTTTATTTCTTGCCAGTTCTTTATTTAAAAAGCCATGATTGTTCGGTTCAACACCCAAAATGATATTTTCAAGCACAGTAAAAACTTCAATCAATTTAAAATGTTGATGGACCATACCGATACCTAATGCATTTGCATCATTTGGATTATTGATAGAAACGACTTGACCATTCTTTTTGATTTCACCTTTTTCAGCTTGGTAAAGTCCAAAAAGAACACTCATTAAAGTTGATTTACCTGCACCATTTTCGCCTAATAGAGCGTGTATTTCGCCTTTTTTAAGTTGTAGTGTAATATTATCGTTTGCGATAATGCCAGGAAATTCTTTTGTTATATTTAACATCTCGATGATGTAGTTTTCCAATGTTCTCACCTACGCTTTCAAATATAAATATAAATAAAAACAGAGGAGATAGGGTATTAGCCAATCTCCTCTAATAGCCTTCTTTTACTTAGAAAGTATTGACGGCGAATAATTTAAATATTAATTATCTAACTGTTACAGTAACATGAGTTAATGATAAACCACTAACTAATTCAGCAGCAGTTGCAGCGCCTGATTCAGCAGCAACAGTGATTGAACGAAGTGGATCAACTGTACCATTTACCAAAAGAGCAAATGCAGCAGCATAATCAACAGCATCAAATGAAGAGAATCTATCAAATGAATTAGCAGCATCATCACCAATTACACTTGTTGGAAGACCAACACCATCATTAGCAGCATTGAAAGTTGTAGTTTTACCACCATAAGTTGCAAATGAATTTGTATTATAAATTGAATCTAATACAGCTTGAACTGAAGCAGCTAAACCCTTCATTGCTGAAGTTATAACTGTTGGGCTATCATATCTTTGATCAACGTCAACACCGATAACTAATTTATTAGCTTCTGCAGCAGCTGACATAACTGATTTACCTACTGAACCACCGCAAGCAAATACAACTTCAACGCCTTCTTGGAACATTGTAGCAGCAGTCGCTTTATTTGTATCATTTTCAGCAAAATCGCCAGTATAATGATAAGTTACATCGATATTAGCAATATTTAATTCAGCAGCAGCATAATCAGCACCTTGTAAATAACCATAACCGAATGCTTGAACAGCAGGAACTGCCATACCACCCATAAAACCTAAGTCAGTTAAACCATCTTTAACAGCAGCATAACCGGCTAACCAGCCTGATTCTTCTTCTGCATACACAATACTTGCAACATTTGATTTAGTTTCATAAGTTACATAATCAGCAGTATGTGGAGCACCATCTAATAAAATAAACTTAACGTCAGGATAAGTTGTTTGAGCAGTAAACATTGGAACTTCAAATAAGTAACCTGGAGTTACAATAACTTTTGCTCCACCAAGAACAGCTAAATCGATAGATGCTAAGTATGCATCTGAAGTGCCTTCTTCTGGTTTGTAATATTGATGAGTAATATCATTTTCTTCTGCAAATGCAACTACGCCTTCCCAAGCGCCTTGGTTAAATGATTTGTCATCGATATTACCCTTATCAGTAATAAGTGCGATTTCAAAAGTATCATTACCACATGCAGCTAAAGTAAATACTGCACTAAGTACAACTAAAAACAACAATAAATATTTCTTCATTTAAATTTAATCCTCCTATTTTTTGGGGCATTCCCCAATTACTTATATTATACATATTTTTTACTTATAGAACAACCCCAAAAACGTTTTTTTAAGGATATTTATTTTAATTATAATTCGTATATTTGATTAAACTTCTTTCTCTAAATTTTTATCATTCTTTTTAAACATATTTGCAAATTTCTTAGGAATTGATAATGT
>Ga0172378_10006633_pt1 | contig 10802 bp, 7 predicted proteins | sample GrowelOW332metaG_FD_119755 | JGI IMG/M metagenome (GOLD analysis project Ga0172378, IMG submission 119755) | Groundwater microbial communities from an aquifer near a municipal landfill in Southern Ontario, Canada - Pumphouse #3_1 metaG | ecosystem: Environmental > Aquatic > Deep subsurface >... | reverse complement strand
TTGATGTCCCATATCCTTCCAAACATTGATGAGGAAATGGCGCATATCCCACAGAAGGAGCTGCAGAGCCATGGAATAGACTTGAGGCTTGGAACTGCCATCAAGGGCATCTCAAAGGTCCAGGATGAGCTGGTGGTGGAAACGACGGCCCAGGCATTGAAGGCGGACATTGTGATCCTGTGCCTGGGAATGGCGCCTTGCAGCGAGCTGGCAAGGGATTGTGGCCTTAAGCTTGGAGTGAGGGGCACAGTGTGCGTGTCGCCTGATATGCAGACCAGCGACCCTGATATCTATGCAGTGGGTGATGTCATAGAGATATCTGAGTTCATCACGGGCAAGAAAAAGAGCATCATGCTTGCAGGCCCTGCAAACCGCCAGGGCAGGATCGCTGCAAACAGCATAGCCGGCATCCCATCCTCCTATAAGGGAACCCAGGGCTCGGCGATTGTAAAGGTCTATGATCTGGCTGTTGCTTCGACCGGCATGACAGAAGTCCAGGCCAGGGAGGAAGGAATTGACTGCGATAAGCTTTACCTGAATACCGGGGCCCATGCTGGCTATTATCCAGATGCTAAGCCACTGACGGTGAAGGTGATCTTTGAAAGAAAGACCGGCCGCATCCTTGGCGGACAGTTCATAGGCGAGGAAGGAGCTGACAAGCGCTGTGATGTTCTTGCTGTTGCAATAAGAGCCAGGATGACTGCATCAGACCTGGCTGACCTGGAATTGTGCTATGCTCCCCCGTATTCGTCTGCCAAGGATCCAATCAACATGGCAGGCTTTGCAATCGAGAATATTGTTTCAGGCAAGGTCCGGAACTTCCATTGGGAAGCCCTAAGCACCCTGGATCCTGCTCAAGTGACTCTTCTGGATGTAAGAACAAGCAGGGAATATGCTCTTGGGCATGTTCCTGGGTTCATCAATATTCCGCTCAATGAGCTGCGCAGGCGCTTTGGTGAGCTGGATAAGGACAAGCCGGTGTATGTCCATTGCCATAGCGGACTTAGAAGCTATATAGCATGCTGCATGCTAAGCGGCAATGGCCTTGTCAGCTACAACATATCCGGCGGGTACTTCATGTACAGGACCTATTTCAGCAGCTAGATGATTCACTGAGCTCATGCTTCATCTGGCCTAGCCTCATTTTCCCTTTCTGGGATAGGGACGATGTGCCTGAAGCAGGACTCAGATTCTGTTGGCATACAGGCTGTTTTGGTTTATCATGATTCCATGGATAGGAAGAAGCTTGCTCTTATAGTTGCACTGTTGGCAGCATCTGTCGCTCTGGTTCTGATGGTGGCTAACCTGCTGGTGAAGTGGACAGTCAGGATTGAGAGCAGGACCGATGAGAATCGCTTTCTGCAAGAGACCTCCGCTTATATAGAGGCTTATGGCCAGGAAGCGTTTCTCAAGAGGGTGGGCATAGTCTTGCCAGAGCCCCAGAAGGCGGATGTCGTTGACCTTGGTGCAATCTATGAGAAGGCATCCAAGGCCGTGGTGAACATATCCTCCACTTCAGGCATGGTCAGCGAGTATCTGGATTATGTTTCATCAGCCTCGGTTGGCAGCGGCTTCTTCTTCGATCCGGATCATCCATACATACTCACCTGCGCTCACGTTGTCGGGGACAGCTCTCGCTTCTTGATCACGCTGCCTGATTCCTCAATTGTCCAGGCTACACTTGTAGCCAAGGATGACGACGAGGATGTTGCCATACTCACGCTTCTTGAGGACAAGGAGCATGACAGCCTTGTCTTTTCAGACTCGTCAAGCCTCAAGGTAGGCCAGCAGATACTTGCCATCGGCAACCCTCTTGGATTCAGCGCAACCCTTTCAGAGGGCATCATCGGCGGACTGGGGCGAGTTGTAAGGGATCCTCAGGGCAGGCTGGCTCTCGGACGCATACAGACAAGCGCCCCCATAAGCCCTGGAAGCTCCGGGGGGCCTCTTCTGGCCGTTGATGGGACAGTGGGTGGAATGTTCAGCTCCATCTATACAACCAACGGCTCATACCAAGGCATGAGCTTCGCCATACAGTCGAACGTGGTAAGGGATATTGCCCTCGAGCTTCTTGCCAATGGGGAGATCCAGCACGGCTGGCTTGGGATCAAGGCCATAAGCCTGACAGCCCAGCTTGTGCAGAGCCTTGAGCTAGGAGAGGACAAGGGCCTTCTGGTCAGCGAGATCACAGACAAGGCTCTTGCTCGCAAGGGCCTTAAGGCTGGAACCCAGGAAGCCCTTCTTGGAGCTCATGAGGTCTTCTTCGGCGGCGATATCATCATCGACATAGAAGGCGAGATGGTGGATAGCTATGCAAGCCTGCTTGATGCTCTGTCTGCCTACCGGGCAAATGATGTGGTAAAAGTGACCGTCAACCGTGACGGCGAGCTTCAGACACTGGAGCTGGGCCTTGTCAAGAGGCCTTCAAATGCAAAGGAGATGATATTCTGATGAGCGTGGACTATACCTGGGGTGGAGAGACCATCAAGAACATTCATGGCGATGTGCCACGGATTGGAGGCAAGCCCTTTGTGCTTCATGCCCCATATCAGGCATCCGAGGACCAGCTTCGCGTAACCGAGGAGATAGTCGGCGGACTGCAGGCAAAGGATGCTTGCCAGACTCTCAAGGGCGTCACCGGAAGCGGAAAGACCTTCACTATGGCCAAGATCATAGAGTCGGTCCAGCGTCCGGTACTGGTGCTGTCCCACAACAAGACATTGGCAGCCCAGCTTTACAGGGAGTTCAAGACATTCTTTCCAGAGAATGCAGTTGAGTACTTCGTCTCAACCTACGATTACTATCAGCCTGAAGCCTATGTGCCAGGCAAGGACCTTTACATCGAGAAGGATGCAGATGTCAATGCCGAGATAGACAAGCTCAGGATGAGCGCCTCCTTCTCCCTTATGGAAAGGCGCGACATCATCGTTGTAGCTACAGTGTCCTGCATCTTCGGCCTGGCCAACCCAGTGAGCCTGAGGGACATGACCCATACTTTTCGAAAGGGAGCTGTATTTTCACACAAGGAGGAGCTTGCCCAGCTTGTGCGCATGCAGTATGAGCGCAATGACCTGGCTCCCGGCAGCGGCATGTTCCGTGTGTCTGGGGACGTCATCGAGGTCTATCCCCCATACCTTTCCACAGCTCTTCGCATCAGCGTAGAGTGGGATGAGATTGAGAGCCTGAAGTGGTTCGATCCTCTAACAAGGGAGGTCAGCGGCGAGGAGGATGAGGTGACCCTTTATCCAGCCAAGCAGTTTGTCATCCCTAAAAGCGAGGTTGACAAGGGCATAGTGAGAATCCGCAGCGAGATGGAGGAGCAGTACGAGCACTTCATCAACACAGGCAAGCCCTTGGAAGCCGAGAGGATCAAGACACGGGTTGAGTATGATCTGGAGATGCTGGAGGAGCTTGGCTATTGCTCTGGCATCGAGAACTACTCCAGGCCGCTTGCAGGAAGGCTTGAAGGAGAAAGGCCTGCAGTGCTTCTGGACTACTTCCCCCCAGACTTCATCACGTTCATCGACGAGTCCCATGTGACCATTCCCCAGATAGGAGCCATGTATGAGGGCGATCACAATAGAAAGATGAACCTGGTCGAGTATGGCTTCCGCCTTCCGTCGGCCCTGGACAACAGGCCGCTGAAGTACCAGGAGTTTGAGGATATTGTAGGCCAGAGGGTCTTTGTCTCGGCAACCCCGGGTCCAGCTGAGAAGAGGCTGTCCACGCGGGTCGTGGAACAGGTCATCAGGCCAACAGGCCTCCTTGATCCTGAGATAACCGTAAGGCCAACAGAGGGCCAGATGGAGGATCTCTTCTCCGAGATTCAGAAGACCATAAAGGCCAATTGCAGGGTTTTGGTGACCACACTGACTAAGCGAATGGCCGAGGACCTTGCAGACTTCTTTGCAAATCGCGGCCTGAAGGTACGCTATCTGCACTCTGAGGTGGATACCTTCGACCGTGTGGAGATTCTCAAGTCCCTGAGGCTTGGAACCATAGATGTGCTGGTTGGAATCAACCTGCTTCGAGAGGGCCTTGACCTGCCTGAGGTATCGCTTGTGGCTATACTGGATGCTGACAAGATCGGCTTTCTCAGGTCCACCACCTCTCTTATACAGACAGTTGGAAGAGCCGCTCGAAACGCCGAGGGCAGAGTCATCATGTACGCTGACAAGATGAGCCCGGCCATGGAGGAGGCAATAAATGAGACCAAGAGAAGACGCCAGATACAGAGCGACTACAACAAGGCTCATGGAATCACCCCCAAGACCATAATCAAGGCAGTGGAGGATATGATCGAGCGTGAGCAGAAGGACAAGGCCGAAGGTGCCAAGACAGACATCTCCATCATGAAGAGCGGCTACAACATGCTCAGCGAGAAGGATAGGAAGGCCTACATGAAGAACCTTGAGACCCAGATGCTTAAGGCAGCCAAGGATCTGGATTTCGAGACGGCGATGGTGCTTCGAGACGAGATAGAGGCCATGAAGAAGGCAGGCGGCTATGGGCTTAAGAAATAGGATCATTGCCCTTGTCCTGCTGGCTCTGTGCCCGATGCTCCTCTTTGCCGAGGAGCCTAGGATCTTCTATGCCCCATCTGCATCCCTCTACGCAGGCTACTATGGCACTGGCGGCCTTACCCAGGCCATGAAGGATGCCTTGATCCTGCCTCTGAGAACAAGCGCCCAGGTTCGGCTGGACACCTCCCTGGTAGGCTTTCAGATAGGGGATGTGGAGCTTACAGCAGGTCCCTCGCTTGCCTGGGTTTCCAAGAGCCTTGTCTATGGCAGGACCAACCCTCAAGCCTTCTGCACCATGGGCCTTGAGCTGTCATTTCTATATCATCTTGATGACCAGCTCAACTTGGGAGCCAGCTATACAATAAGCATACTCAACTTCATAGGAACTCCTTTCCAGTTTAAAGGCGCCTGCCACGATATTCAGCTTACAATTGACTATACCTTCAAGCTTTACCCTCGACTTGAATGGTCTGTCATAGCCCCACTTACCCTAAGCTTGAGAGGGAATGTCTTCGGCCTGCAGGCCTCAGTGGGGCTGAGGCTCTCATACTACAGGATAATGAAGGCTCCGAAGTGGCTTCTGGAGCAGCAGAAGCTGATGCAGAAATAAGGGTGGAAGCCAGGCAGCAAGGTGCGTTGACACTAGCCTGGCTTCTCTTGATAATGAGGCCAGGAGTTAGTCATGAAAAGAATAATCATCTTTGCAATCTGCCTGCTTGCCCTAGTTGGCAGCGCGATTGCCACACCTGTCACTGAAGAGCAGGCCAGCAGCGTTACGGTCTATGCCTATGACTCTTTCCTTGGAGAATGGGGAGCAGGAGAGTCCATTGCAAAGGCCTTCGAGGAGAAGACTGGAATCAAGGTGAATCTGGTTGGATGCAATGGGGCTTCCGAGCTGGTCCAGAGAATAGCCTATGAGGGCAAGGACTGCCCAGCGGATATAGCCTTGGGAATAAGCGACAGCATGCTTGTGGACACCAGCCTTTTTGCCAGTGACCTTGACGCCTTCTCAGGCTATGACATTGACCAGGGCTGCCTGATTCCCTTCGACTGGGGCGTGTTTGCCTTCGAAGCCGATACCCAGAAGATCCAGAGCATGCCGAAAAGCCTTGAGGACCTGGCCAAGCCAGAGTACAAGGGCAAGTTCATACTCATCGATCCGCGCACCTCTTCTGTGGGGCTGGGCCTTCTGCTTTGGACCATCGATGCCTTCGGTCCCGATGGATACCTTTCCTGGTGGAGAAGCGTCAAGGACAATGCCCTGACAATCGCCGATTCCTGGTCATCAGCCTACGGGCTTTTCACCGAGGGCGAGGCTCCGCTTGTGATAACCTATACCACAAGCCCTGTCTACCATGTGATGTGGGAGGACACTACACGCTATCAGGCCCTGGAGTTCACCAATGGCCACATAAAGACCACAGAGTACTGCGCCATCCTCAAGAGCTCACGCAACAGGGCCAATGCCGAGCTCTTTGTGCAGTTCCTGCTCAACGAGGGCCAGGAAAGCCTGGCTGTAGCCAACACGATGTTCCCTGTCAATGAGACGGTAGAGCTTCCGCCAGCCTTCGACTATGCTCTTAGGCCATCGAGAATCGTCAGCTTCGACAGGCAGAAGATTGTCGACAATCTAGACAAGTGGATAGCTGACTGGGAGAAGATCTGGTAGTGAAACGAGTCGAATCCCGATCCATAAGCCTTGCGTTCATATTCATGCTTGGGCTCTTCATAGTGCCCATGGCATTCACATTGTCCAATGCCTTCATCGTGGATTCCCGCTTTTCGCTGTCAGCCCTTGCAAAGGTTGCAGCCAATCCCTACAACCTTCGCATTCTTGGCTTCTCGCTGCTTCAGGCCTTCCTGAGTAGCCTTCTGAGCCTGTCTCTTGGAATAATCGGAAGCTATGTCCTAGCAGCCTACAGCTTTCGCTTAAAGAGCCTTGTCAGGGTTGTCTACTCAGTGCCCTTCGTCTTGCCCTCCATTCTTGTTGTGCTGGGCTTTGTCATATTCTGGGGCAACAGCGGCTTTCTGAACAGCCTGCTGGAACGTCTGCTTGGCACTGATGAGCCAGTCATCAAGGTTCTCTACAGCTTCCCGGCCATCCTCATGGCCCATGCGTTCTATAACTACCCAGTGGCTGTGAACATAATCTCCAGCACCTGGGAGGCTATGGACAACAGGGTGGAGATGGCAGCCTCCTCTCTGGGCGCAGGCAGGGTGAAGGCCTTTCTGACAGTTACGCTTCCCAGGCTCAAGGCCTCCATAATATCAGCAGGATCGCTGATATTCCTCTATTGCTTCACAAGCTTTGCAATAATCCTTGTTCTAGGGGGAGGTCCTAGGTTCACCACCATGGAGGTGGAGATCTATCGCAAGGCGAAGCTGTCGATGGACATTTCCAGCGCCAGCGTGCTGTGCCTCTTCAGCCTTGTCATTTGCCTTCTTGTGCTCTGGATTTACAACAGGGCCCAGCGAAAGGCAAAGATGATTGAGAGCTTTGAGATCTCAAGCCAGAAGCTTCCCAAGATCAAGAAAAGCCTTCACAAGAGAGGCCTTGAGGCCTTCCTTGTATATTCCTTCATAATCCTGTCTCTCATCTACATACTGGGACCTCTAGCCAGCATCTTCCTCAGGGCGTTTCTTTCTTCCTCAAGCAGGTCGGCTTCCAGGATCCTGAGCCTCAAGGCCTATGAGAAGATATTCTCTGCAGGATCGGCGAGCCTGCTTGCAATCGCCAACAGCTCCCTGATTGCCTTGGCTTCAGCAATCATGTCCACCTTGCTGGCTCTTGAGCTTTGCGCCTTCATAACCAAGGCTCGCACAGCTGCCCTGGAGCTTGTGTCCATGCTTCCCATGGTAGTGAGCTCGGTCATGCTTGGGCTTGGCTACTGGATGCTCTCGCGCTATATGGGCTTTCTGGACAAGAGAGTCCTCATAGCCCTTTCCCATACGATACTGAGCCTTCCCTTTGCCCTGAGGACCTTGCTCCCTGCCTATAGAAGCCTGCCTGCAAATCTGCGCAATGCTGCCCTGACCTTGGGAGCGGACAGCAGGAAAGCCTTCTGGCAGGTGCATTTCCCCTTGCTTTGGCCTAGCGTGCTTGCAAGCCTTCTCTTTGGCTTTGCCATATCCCTGGGAGAGCTCAATGCGACCTTGATGCTTGGAGATGGCAGGCTTGTCACAGTTCCTGTGCTTCTGTACAGGCTCATAGGATCCTACGACTACCAGAGCGCCTGCGCACTGGGATCAATCCTTATAATCGTCTCTCTCATGGCCTTTGGCCTTGGAGAGCTTCTCAAGAGGAGGCGTCATGCCTGATTACGGACTTGAATGCAAGGCCCTGAAGGCTTCTTATCCTGGCTTCAGGCTTAATATAGACATGGCGGTAGAGAAGGGTGACTTTGTCAGCCTTATCGGACCGTCTGGCTGCGGCAAGTCCACAACGCTCAGCCTTATAAGCGGCCTTCTGGAAGCCGAGAGCGGAGAGGTGCTTTGCAACGGCAAGAACGTGAGCTCCCTTAGGCCTTATGAGAGAAGAATGGGCTTTGTCTTCCAGGACTATGCCTTGTTCTCCAACATGAATGTTGGACGGAACATCAGCTACAGTCCAAGGCTTCACAAGGTCCCAAAGGCTGAGATAGAGAAGAAGGTTTCAGACCTTCTTGAGGTCTGCCATCTATCTGAGAAGGCCAGAAGCTCTGTCAATGAGCTCTCTGGTGGACAGAAGCAGCGGGTGGCTCTTGCACGAGCCATTGCCAGCGAGCCCGATGTGCTTCTTCTTGACGAGCCTTTAAGCGCCCTGGATGCCAAGCTCAGGACGGCCTTGAGAGGCGAGGTGCGAAGCATCTGCAAGCGCTTTGAGCTGACAACTGTCTATGTCACTCATGATCGCCAGGAAGCCTTTGCTCTTAGCGACAGGATCTTCCTGATGCGAGATGGCAGCATACAGGCCAGCGGGACTGCAGAGGACCTGTACAGAAAGCCAAACAGCCTTTTTGCCGCTTCCTTCACAGGGGATGGCTCCATACTGGATGCAGAGACCTCAAGGGCCTTGGTGCGAAAAGGCGATTACGATGACATCAGCCTGCCAGGCTCAGGCATCCTCTTCTTCCGTCCAGAAGCGGTGACGATCTATGAAAACGGGCAGGAAAGATCCTCGTTCTTCTCCACCATAGAGATGGAGAATGCAAAGGTTCTTGGCTTTGAATACCAGGGCGACAGGTATCTGGTGAGCTTTGAGTATAATCAAAGGCGCATACTTGCCTATAGCGGACACAGGATAGAGGAAGGGTGGAGAAGCCTCTCGGTGAGGCTGGTGGACCTTCTAGCCTACGACAAATCCAGCGACCAGGAAGCCTACTGAAGCGATTCCGGCCTCTATGAGGCCATAGGGCATCTGGCTGGCTGCATGCTCGAAGTTGTTGCATCCGCATGCCGAGCTAGAAAGGATCGTGGCATCTGAGTAGAAGCAGATGTGGCTTCCCAGCACTCCTGCAGACAGAACTGCAGAGACTGCAAGAAGGGTGTTGCCGCCAACAGCCTGGGACAAGGGTATGACTATGGGCAAGGCTATGATGTACATGCCCCAGTTTGTTCCTGTTATGAACTCTGTCATCCCAAGCACCAGGAAGACAAGCAGCGGCATAAGCTGCGGGGTGTTCTTCATGAGAGGCACTACAGTGTTGATGACGCACATTGTGAAGTTGATCCTGTCTGCAGCATAGCTGAACAGGAAAGCAAGCACCATAAGCAAGAGAGGCAGCAGCATGCTCTTCATCCCCTCAACGCAGGTATCTGCAAACTCCTCGGCGCTCATCAGGCCCTGAAAGACATAGAGAAGGAACATGAAGCCAAGGGTTATCAGGACTCCCTTCTGCATGTCCATATCGCTTAGAATGGTGGAGACCACAAGACAGATCATGGGAAGGGCAAAGTTCAGCATGCTGGAGTCTTCTGGGACAGAGGCTTCACCGGAGCTGTGAATATCTATCTTCTCTGATCCAGCTGGAGCCAGAGGGCCGCCGGAGAGAGCCCTCCCTTCGGCTTTCTTCATCTTGCCTATGAGAGGAAACCAGCCAAGCACCACAAAAAGCACCAGCAAGGCAGCAGCCCAGGAATAGAAGTTGAAGGGGATTGTGCTGATGAAATATGCCAGGCTGTCCTCTTCGCTGCTTAGGCCATTGATGTAGATGAGCCTGCTGACGAACACAGACCATGTGGATAAAGGAACCAGGACGCATATCGGAGCTGCTGTTGAATCCACTATGAATGACAGAAGCTCACGGGATACCTTGTTGCGGTCTGTCCCCTTGGTCATGCAGGACCCGACGGTCAGGCTGCTAAGATAATCGTCTATGAACACCACCACCCCAAGAAGCCAGGTCCAGACCAAGGTGCCTTTTCGTGTCTTGGCATGCTTGCTGACAAAGCTGCCGAATGCAAATGAGCCGCCTGCCTTCTCAATGAGAGCTATGATGGATCCCATGAGGCCGCACACGATGATCAGCCAGGCCATGTCCTCGTCCAGCATGACACTGACAAGGCCATCGTTGAAAGCTGAAAAGAAGGAGCCCTTGTCTGCCATTGCAAAGCACATCAGGGAGGCAAAGGTCAAGGCTTCAAGAATCCTCTTGGTGATGAATATGTAGGTTATGAGGTAGAAGGCAGGAACCAGGGAGAACAGCCCGAACTGGGAAACATCATCAGGAAGATAAATTCCCAGCAAGAATGATAGGATGATTGTGAGCAAAAGCCCAATGGAAGATGATTTGATTGAAGCTATCCTTTCCTTAGTCATATTGGCTGCCTCCTGTAGATCAAGACAAACAAGAAGACTATACCTTATATGGTTTTATCAATTCAAGTGCGGCAAGGATGAAAACGATGCGCTCTTGATAAAACCGCATCTGAAGCACGTGGCAGAGCCCTGTTGAGATCCTGCAGCAAGAGTGCTTTCTGCCCTGTTTCCTGGAACGTTTTTATTGACCCTGCACAGCTGTTGAACTAAGATGGGCTTATGCAGAATCTAGTCCATTGCGCAACCATGTTGTCCATCGATAGAACAGCCTCAGCCTTCATGCCGGAGAACAGCCTTCTGGAAAGGGCTGGGATGGAGGTATGGAACCAGGCCCGGCCCTTGAGCAAGGCTGCCAAGGTGCTTTTCATAGCAGGTCCTGGAAACAACGGTTCCGATGCACTGGTTGCAGCAAGGTCTGCCTTTGTTGAAGGCTATCTTGACATCCTGGTCCTGATAACAGCCAAGGGCGCCAATGCAATTCA
>Ga0172378_10006631_pt1 | contig 10802 bp, 11 predicted proteins | sample GrowelOW332metaG_FD_119755 | JGI IMG/M metagenome (GOLD analysis project Ga0172378, IMG submission 119755) | Groundwater microbial communities from an aquifer near a municipal landfill in Southern Ontario, Canada - Pumphouse #3_1 metaG | ecosystem: Environmental > Aquatic > Deep subsurface >... | reverse complement strand
TAAAAATACAGTGATTTTTATGTGGTCGGCGAATTACCTACCACAGAATTTCTAAAAAATTTGTGAAATTCGTTTTGGTGATCGTATATCAGGTTACATACACTGACCAATTCCACCCTCTACCTTCACCAAACGGATTTACCACATTGCTAATCGATTTTCTCCATATTCATTTGATAACGTCGCTTCAACTTATATTAAAGAAGGTTAAGCAGCATCCTCACCGCAGTATACACCAACAACAACGACAGAACTGCATTGACAAGTCGGCGTGTAGCTTCAGTCTTCAAAAGCCGGGAAAGGCCCAATCCAAAGAGGGCCCAGGTGGAAAGAGCTGAAAAACTCATCAGGGTAAAACAAAGCGCACTGAGTATCAGATTGATGGGTGTACGACTCATATCCTTCAGGAAGGTTGCATATACCGTCAAACCAAGGATGATGACCTTCGGGTTGAGCAGCTGCAAGAGCAGGCCGTTGCTATACCCAAGTGGTTTGACAGCCGTCTGGGAGAATGCATAGGAGCTCGTGAGCACATGATAGGCCAGATAGAGGATGTACAGGCTGCCCGCCACCGTGAGGAAGGACACCATTCGGGGCATCACTTGCTGAAAAAATGTAGCCAAAGCAGCGCTGATCAGCATGATTGAGAAGAAACCCGTAGCAATGCCGAAGAAATACGGCAAGGACCTGCGGTAACCATAGTTGAGCCCCATCGCATGACTGCTGATCGTATTCGGACCCGGGCTGAAGGTTGTGATGAAGGCAAACATGAAGGTGGAGAAAAGGTCGATCTGCATATCAAAGGATTGTATCAGCAAAAACCTGGTTGGACTATTGAAAAAAGGACCCCGGGATGATTTTGTCTCCCGGGGTCCTGATGGATTCAAGCGTTTGGGCTTAGTACTTCTTTACTCCATTGGCGAGAGCTTTCTCAACCAAGGCATAGAAGTCATTTACGTGAACGCTGGCTCCGGCGATGTCGTCGGTATGACCGGCATCGTCCTTGTAGGTGATCTTCTTGGGATCCTGGGTGGAGAGGAGATGGTTCTGAACAACCACAGCCTGCTCGTGCCATTCCTTGCCGATCTTGCTTGCCTTGAGCATGCCGTAGCCGCCTTCAGCAGCAACTGTCTGCTTGTCACGGTTGTCCTTGTCCACGGCACTCCAGTATACGTTGACGAGGTTGCCGTTGCTTACGAACAGTGAGGCAAATCCCTTCCAGCCCGATGAGCCGAAGGCTTCCTCGGTGGCATAGTATCCGCCGTTGGCAAAAGAGCCGAGACCGACAGGACCGTTGTCCAAAGCCTTCTTGACGAGGTCGAAGAGGGAGTTTACATGAACCGATACTCCTGCGATATCATCGGTGTGGCCGGCATCATCCTTGTAGGTGATGGCAGTGAGGTCCTGGGTCTTGAGCAAGTACTCCTCAGTCTTCTGGGCCTGAACATACCACTCATCCTGGGCCTTGCCGAACTTGACCATGTTGTACTTTCCAGCCTTGTCGTAGGCCTTCTTGTCGTCGCCATTGCGGTTCACAGCACTCCAGTTAACGCTGGCGATGCGGCCGTTGAGAACGGTCAAGGAGACATATTCCTTCCAACCGGAAGAGGGATAGCTTGCATCGATGGCGAAGTATGCACCATCGGCATACGATCCGCGACCGACAGGACCGGCAGCCAAAGCCTTGGCGGCAAGTTCAAAGAAAGCATTCACGTGTACAGAAACGCCAGCGATGTCATCGGTGTGGCCTTCGCTGTCCTTGTAACTGATCTGTGCGGGATCCTGGGTCTTCAGCAGGTGGGCCTCGGCCTTCTCTGCCTGTTGGTACCACTCAGCCTGAGCCTTACCAAACTTGACCATGTTATACTTTCCAGCCTTATCATAGGTCTTCTTGTCAGCACCGCCGGAAACGTTGACAGCGTTCCAATCAGCTTCGACAATCTTCCCACCAGAAACGGTCAAGGTCACAGTTTCCTTCCAACCTGAAGAGGCGAAAGCATCGTCGGCGGCAAAATAGATGCCATCAGCATACTTTGCAGCGGCCACAGCCGGGGCAGGTGCTGGTGCAACGGGAGCCGGTGCGGCCACAGCCGGGGCGGCAGCGGGAGCCGGGGTCGCGGTTTTCGCTTCAGACTTCGAACAGCCGGTGAAGACGAACAGAGAGATCAAAACAACTGCTGCAAGAACAGCAAACACGTTCTTTCTCATGGTCATGTACTCCTAGGTAATATCAACATTCTTACATATAATCATATACAGATTTATTACACCTTTGCAATATCGTCCTAAAATTATCAATATACATTCGCAATTACTACTATATCTTGTTAAGTAATTGTAATATAAAGAGTTCCATAAAGAAGTAATCCGATTACTTTACTTTGATATAAAAATATCGATATTTTTTTTTCATGGACTTTCATAATAAATTGTTTCCCAAAGAGATTTTTTGTTTTTTTACCTCCTACAGTATGGCGCTAATGAAGAAAATGTGGAAAACTATATTCGATAAAAAAGGACACAATTGCATAAAATCCTACTTCTGTGCTAGAGTGTTTTTCTGCCAAAGCAAAAAGGTTCCGTGACTGTACATCCGAAAATGAGCCTGGTTGCAACGCAATACCGAAATTACCATATTGCAAGCCCTTGCCTACAAGGGTCATTAAGGAAGGAACAATGGACAAGAAACAGATTGTGGTATTAGGCGGGGGGTACGCCGGAGTACACGCTGCAAAAACCTTGCACAAAGCATTCAGGAAACACCAAGACAAGGTAGAGATTACCTTGATCGATAAGGGCCGCCACCACATTCTCATGACGGAACTGCATGAAGTTGCAGGAAACCGAGTCGAAGAGGATTCAGTAAAAATTTCCTTCGACCGCATATTCGCCGGCAAAATGGTCAAGGTAGTACAGGATACCATTGCCACCATTGATTTCAAGAATCAAACCCTCAAAGGCGAACGGGCCCATTACTCCTATGACCAGCTGATCATCGGTACCGGCGCCACCACTGCCGACTTCAATATTCCCGGTGTCAAGGAGCATGCCTTCTACCTGTGGAGTCTCGAGGACGCACTACGCATCCGCTGCCACATTGAGCAGGTAGTCAAGGATGCAAGCCGCGAAGCGGACCCTGAGAAGCGCAAGCAGATGCTTACCTTCGTTGTAGCCGGAGGCGGTTTCACCGGCATTGAGCTGGTAGGTGAATTGATTGAATGGCTGCCCATCCTGTGCAAGGAAAATGGTATTGACTTTAAAAAAGAAGGCAGGTTGATCAGTGCCGAGGCATTGGGAAGCATCCTGAATATGTTGCCGGAAAAGCCTCGTGCCAAAGCCGTCAAATACCTTGAGAAGAAGGGTGTGGAGATTAAGCTCAACTCCCTGATCACCCAAGTCGATGCAGAAGGCTTCTCGATCAAGAGCGGCGAAGTGATCAAGACCAAGACACTGGTCTGGACCTGTGGAGTTCGCGGCACCGAATTTTGTGAAAAGCTTCCCCTTACCGATGGAAAAATCGGCAGAAAGCTTGTGAATGAATATATGCAGAGCCCTGACCACCAGAACGTCTACTTAGTCGGTGATGGTATGTGGTTCTTGGAAAACAATCGTGCAGTGCCCCAGATTGTCGAAGCCGCCGAGCAGACTGCAAAGACTGCCGCCGATGGCGTTGCCTATGCAATAAAGAGTGAACTCGGCCTGAAAACCGAGCATCCCAAACCGTTCAAGTCAAATTTCCACGGCTTCATGGTCTCCATCGGGGGAACCTATGCAGTCAGCCATACCGCAGGAATGTCTTTGTCAGGGTTCTTTGCCATGGCCCTCAAGCATATGGTAAACATCTATTATCAGAGCGGAGTCTGCGGCGTCAACGGTGCATGGGCGTATATCAAACACGAAATTTTAGAAATCAGACACAACCGTTCCCTTATCGGAGGCTTGGCCACCTACAAAGTTCCCTCCTACTGGACGACCTTCCTCAGAATGTATCTGGGTGTGATGTGGTTCATCGAAGGAATCGGCAAGATCAAGGAAGGCTGGCTTACCGACACCACCGGTTCAAAAGTTTATTGGGGTGCCCCAAAAGCCGATGGCGTCGCCGATGCCTGGGCTTCAGCAAGCCAAAGTGTTGCTGAAACAGTTGCCTCGGCAAGTCAGGCTGTCGCCGATACCGTAGCCTCCGTAAGCCAGACTGCTGCATACTCCAGTCAGCCAGTGGTGGAAGCTGTAGCTTCTGCCAGCCAGAATGCAGTTGAAGCAACATCGTCGGCCACCCAGTGGGTCGTGGAAACTGCCGCATCCGCCAGCCAGACGGTTGTCGATACCGTCGCCTCTGTCAGCCAAGCCTTGGCTGAAACCGGCGCTGTCAAGCAATTTGCACCTCCCCTGCTTTCCGAGCCGTTGGCTATCTTTACCTGGATCAACGATACCTTTGTGGCTCAGGCTCCGTATCTGTTCCAATTGATGATCGTACTCGCTGAAGTCGGTATCGGACTTGCCCTCTTTGCAGGCCTGTTTACCTTCCCTGCAGCCATTGTCTCCATCGGCCTATCGATTATGTTCCTCATTGGAGCTCTCGCAGGCAAGGAGATTCTTTGGTATATGGCAGTCTCCATTATCATGCTCGGAGGAGCTGGTAAGGCCTTCGGTCTGGACTATTGGGTGATGCCCTACCTGAAGAGGCTGTGGAATAAGACTCCTCTTGCCAAGAAAACCTACTTCTATCTCGATGAACCTGAGTTCACCAAACGACAGATGGAACGGAAACTCGGGAAAAAGTAGGAAGGCATGACCGATTTCTGGGATGACGAGCAGGAACTCAAAAAAAACCTGATGAACGTAAGCAGTACCATCGAGAGCACGGTGGCTACTGCTCACGGCTTTATCCGCCCCATTTTGCTTGACCATGTGCAATCGGTGGGGAAAATGTTGCGTCCCGCCCTGATTCTCATAACCAGTGCCTTGGGTGAACAAGAAGTAACAGAGGATGCCATACGAGTCGGATCCATTCTTGAGCTGATTCATCTGGCTTCCTTGGTCCACGACGATATTATTGACTCCGCTGCCAAACGCAGGGGAAAATCGACGGTGTTCGCTAAAGTGGGAGCCAAACAGGCAGTACTCGCCGGTGACTTCCTGCTAGCGAAAGCCTTGATGCTAACCAGCGGCAAGGAACGGGGAATGGACAGCAGGGTTGTCTCTCGTGCACTGAGTCGGCTTTGCGAAAGTGAACTGGAACAGGATGCAGGCCAAGGCGACTTTTTTATATCCCATCACACGTATCTGCGCCGGATAGCAGGGAAAACGGCAAGCCTGTTTGCCTTAAGTTGTTACGCTGGTGTCGCACTGCAGGAATCGGAACCGACCAGGCAGATGCTGTGCCATCGAATTGGATACTGCATGGGAATGGCCTTCCAGATCCAGGACGACATCCTTGATTATGCAGGCAGTTCCTCAAAGTTGGGAAAACATACAGGCAATGACCTCAAGTGCGGGATCCCCACCCTGCCGCTCATCTATGCGCTGAAGCAGGAACGAGAAAACGGACAAACACGGTTGCGTGATCTTTTGTATCAGGCTTCGACTCCTCTGAAGGAAAAAACCGTCAAACAGGCACTTATTCTGGTTGAATCGTTGGGTGGTGTACAAAAAGCTCAAATTCTTGCAGAATCATACAAAAAGAGAGCCTTCTCCGATATCAAGCGCCTCGCACACCCCCAGGTGGAGAGACAACTCAGCACTCTTTTTACCAAATTATCTACACGATCAGTATAGGAACAGCATGAACAATACACACAATGATTACGATTCAGACCTCACTGGAGAGGAGCAGGCCTTCCGTGAAGCATATGAAACTACGTTGCTTTATTTGGAGACCAGGCAGAAAATAAGTCCGCTGAATGTAATCGACCTCGAAGGAGAATTTCACCACCTCACCATCTATGAGGGACAGGATTGGGGCGGCAGGGGCGTTTTGAAGAATGCGGAGATCCAGGGACAAATCTATGCCTATTTGGCATTCATCAACCAGCTGAAACAACCAAAAGGGCTGTAGGGAGAGTAGCCAGTACTCTCCCCCAGAGCTCGTCTGCTTAACTGAGCAGTGTCTTCTGTCCTTCCAAACTCCTCAGTGAGGAAATTTCTTCGGTCACTTCGACAACACCCAAATACTCTTGTTTCTCGTTTCGTACGGCAAAATAGCGGATGAGGATGAAGCTGGTCCCTTTCTGGATCCAAAAGGATTCACTGTCTTTCAGGCCGGCTTTAAAATCCTCCACCAGTTTTTGTACAACTGCAAGGCTCTTGGGAGGATGGCAATACGCTACTTCGCGACCAACAATGCTGCGAGTCCGCGGAAATACCCTGTCCTTGCCCTCGCTGAAATACCGGACTTTGTCATCCACTCCTACAAAGGTAACATCACCAGGAAGCGTGTTGAGCATCCAAGTCAATTCCTCGAGGTTAAAATGCCCACTGGGTAATACGATTTCACTGCTGTCCTCCTGCTTCACAGCAAAATCCTGCTTACCGCTCATGCTTGCATTCCAACGATACCAAGTAAGAGCATCTGAAGGGCTTGCCCCCTCAATGCCACCGTTGAAACAGTAACCGATATCGGCGCTATCACGGGCGACAGTAAGCCATGCATCACCATCCATGACACCCTGCAGCATCGGCATAAGGATATTGTTCTCCTTGTTGATCATGCTGTGCACCTGTTCTAGTAGCTTATCCAGCACAGATTCCTGCACGCTGCCATCAGTTTGGAGGCTATGGATAGCAGCTTTCCACAGATCCCGAATTTCATCATCCACTCCCCACATGACCTTCGGAGGGGCGGTTATGCCGGCCTTCTCCATATACGGGAAAAAGAGATTCTCCTTGCGGGCATAGTGTTTGTCCAGCTTGCTCAAACTCTTCAATGCAGAAAGAAGATTGGCTTTAGCATCATCACTTTTCTTCTGTTTGTAGGCCATTACGGCAGTACTGAATTCAGTATCGAGGAACTCAGTCAAACCGGCATTTTCCTGGATGAAGACAAAAGCGGGATGGCCCGGTGTCTTGTCAGCCTGCTTGCCTTGGTGAATCTCCTCTATGCTGGAGCCAAAGACTGAGGCGTGGACATCACACAGCTTTTGCACCTGCTCCACTTGGATGGCACCGCTTTCCATTAGCTTGCGCTCGGCTGCAGCCAATTCTTCTGCACTTACGGTGCCGAATTCAGCTTCAAACTCAATCTTCACCGCATCACTGGAGACTCCGCTATGCAGTTTCTCAATGATTTCTTTCAGTCTCGCAATTTTTCTATCGTCCATGATTTCTCCTTATACCATAATTCCTACTATTATAGTATGATAAAAAGCGCCTCACAAGGGAAGCGCTTTTCTGTAAAAATTGAACAAACTATCTTTGAGCTTAGTAAGCATTTGTGATGTAATGCTCAAGCTCTCCAATTTGGAAATCACGTTCGTCCAAGGCAGCCTTAACGACATCCCCGATGGAAATCATACCAATGACTTTATCGTCCTCGACTACCGGAAGGTGACGGAAGTGTCCTGCAGTCATGAGATGGAGGCAGTCTTCAGAACTCTGATGCGGTTTAACATAGGTTACTCCGGTGGTCATCACTTCCCGCACCTTAATAGAAGCCGTATTCAGATGTTCGAGCCTCTTGGAGAAATGCCGGATAATGTCTCGTTCAGAGAGGATTCCCTTGATGTCACCCTGCTCATTGAGCACCAACAGCGCGCCAATTTTATGCTCGGTAAGTTTCAAAAGGGCATGTGATAGGGCATCGTCAGGTCCAATACTAATAACTAATTTCCCTTTTTGATCCAGAATCGTTTGTACATTTGCCATACATTACCTCCACTATGTCAATTTTTACGCTTTTCCTAATTCAAGCGTACCTCACGGTTTTCAAATACGCAAGCTAATTGTGTACAACAACATAGAAATTCCTACTTAATTACTAGAATAGGTATTTTTCTATCTATAAAGAAAGATTTGATTGCCTGCAGGATTGCTGTATAGTTGCCATTGGCAAACAAATTCGTTATATAGATACCATAAGGAACAAACCTGATGAACATCATCCTCTACAGTGTCACCGCCATTCTGCTCATCCTTTCCTTCGTGAAGGATAAACAGAAAACTCACAAGGCTCTTGTGAAAGCTTGGAAAGCATTTGAAAATATCCTTCCCCAGTTTCTGGTCGTCATTCTGTTGGTCAGCCTGCTGCTCAGTTTGTTGGACCATGCAATGATTCTGAAAATCATCGGCTCTGAATCGGGATGGCTCGGAGTCCTGCTCGCCGCCATTGTCGGGGCCGTCACCCTGATTCCAGGTTTCGTTGCCTTCCCTACTGCCGCTCTTTTGGTCAACGGAGGTGCCGGATACATGCAAATCGGCGCTTTCATCTCAACGTTGATGATGGTCGGCATAGTCACCCTTCCGGTTGAGATACGCTACTTTGGCAAAAAAATGGCATTCTATCGCAACGGCCTTGCTTTCATTTTCTCGTTCTTGGTTGCCTTTGTCATCGGACAAGTCATGGAGGTTCTGGTATGAAGCAAGTTCTCAAGCGATATCGCTCATTCTTGGTAGTATTGATTGCCTTGGTGTTGATAGGCCTCTTCAATCGGGAACTCGGCGAACAGGTACTCAATACAACCGCCTACCAGCTTCGGGAGATGCTGCTCATAATTCCCCCGATTTTTGTACTCTTGGGCCTTTTGGATATCTGGGTGCCCAAGCAGACCATGGTCAAATATATGGGAGAAGGAAGCGGCCTTAAGGGGATTCTCTTGGCCCTCTTCATCGGTTCGGCGGCCGCAGGTCCTCTGTATGGAGCGTTTCCCGTGGCTGCAGTCTTCATGAAGAAAGGGGTAACGTTCTCAAATGTCCTGATTTTCCTCGGAGCCTGGTCAACAACCAAGATCCCGATGATTCTCTTTGAATTCTCGGCATTAGGCATTCCCTTTGCCTTGACCCGCCTTCTGGTGGATATTCCCGGCATTATCATCATTGCCTACCTATTGCAGGCCCTGATGGGGAAAAAAGAGATTGAGGCTATCTATGAGAAGGCTCAGCAGAACGATTAGTCGACCATAACAGAGAGACTGACCAACCGCTGCAGGTCCACAATTCGTATCACCTTTGCCCCGATCTGCTCGATCAATCCATCACTCTCGAATTGAGCCAGTTTTCGGCTGAGCGTCTCTCGAGCCAATCCGAGGTAATTCGCCAACCCTTCCCTACTGAGAGGAAGGGTTATTTCTATATAGGGGCCGTTATAGTGTCCGTACGGCTCTTTGAACTCGAGCAATAAGCTTGCAATCCTCAAGTCAGCATTCCTGCCACCCATGCTCTGCATGGCAGTCTCAAGGCGGCTCATCCGATTTGCCATCGCCTCAATGATTTGCAGTGCCACTGAGCTGTGCGCCTCTATCAGAGAGGCAAACTGGGCTTTACTGAGGATGCAGACGTGGGTTTCTTCCAATGCTTCGACCGTATACGGAACACTCTCTTCGGTAAAAAGGAACCGTGCACCATAGTAGTCGTTGGCTGGGAAAATATAGAGAATCTGCTCCCTGCCATCAGCATTGGTCCGGTAGGCTTTGGCGCTTCCTTTCCGTATGACAGTGAAGCCGGTCGCCCTATCCCCTTCACGAATCAGTATTTCCCCTTTCTGAAAGCTTGTATGCTCCATTTGGGAAGTGAGGGCATGTACCGCTTCAGGTTGCAGGGAAGCAAAAAGCGGAACGCTTCGGATGCAGTGGTCATTGACACAACTCTGGCATTGAATGGACGCTTCCATACTATCTCCTAGTGAAATACTCAATTTGTGATTTCAATCACAGTATAAACTTTTTGAACATGGTATATCAAAGCTAAGAAAAGTATACGAGAAACGTGTGAAAGAGGAAACACCATGGACGATAGAGAAGACCAGAAGTACGAAATCAACACGAGAGCTTTCATCGTTGAGCATTACACCCCCTACGATGGCGATGCTTCCTTCCTGCAGGGTCCGACACAACGCACCGTGCAGCTTTGGGACAAGCTCAAGGATTTGCTTGCAATTGAACGCCAACGAGGCGGCATGTACGATATCGATGAAAAGACCATCTCCACCATCACCAGTCACAAAAACGGGTATATCGACCAGGAATTGGAACAGATAGTAGGACTGCAAACCGACCAGCCGCTGAAGCGTGCAATCATGCCCTTTGGGGGCATCAGGTTGGTACACACCGAGCTTGAAGCCTACGGCAAAACCCTGCCCGAGGATGTGGATAAGGTTTTTACCTACCGCAAAACCCATAATGACGGTGTTTTCGATGTCTATACCGATGAAATGAAGAAAGTTCGCCACAGCGGCATCATCACCGGCCTTCCCGACGCCTACGGGCGGGGAAGAATTATTGGTGATTACCGCCGGGTTCCCCTCTACGGAATCGATTACCTGATAGCGCAAAAGAAGGAAGCGAAGCGCACCTATACGTTTGATGCAATGACCGAGGACGTGATTCGTGATCGCGAGGAGCTCAGCGAGCAAATCCGCTCCTTGGTCGAGCTCAAGGAAATGGCCCTTTCCTACGGCTGTGATATCGCCAAGCCTGCGACCAATACCAAAGAAGCAATCCAGTGGCTCTACTTTGCCTTCCTTGGAGCAACCAAGGAACAGAATGGTGCCGCGATGAGCCTTGGCCGTATTTCCACGTTCCTTGACATCTATGCTGAACGGGATTTGAAGGAAGGAACCTACAGCGAGGCGGAAATCCAGGAGTTGGTCGACC
>Ga0172378_10006630_pt1 | contig 10802 bp, 4 predicted proteins | sample GrowelOW332metaG_FD_119755 | JGI IMG/M metagenome (GOLD analysis project Ga0172378, IMG submission 119755) | Groundwater microbial communities from an aquifer near a municipal landfill in Southern Ontario, Canada - Pumphouse #3_1 metaG | ecosystem: Environmental > Aquatic > Deep subsurface >... | reverse complement strand
TCTCTGGGTTTTCTTGGTAAGCAACTAGGAATTGTGCTTTTCCTCTCCAACCTTCTGTCCAATCAAATGAATCATCAGAGTTGTTTATTGAAATGGCATGTTTCAAATTTACGGCACCTCCAAAGAATTCATAACCATCATCATTTCCACCGATAGCTGCTACATACTCTACTGTCGTGCCATTACCAACACCATAGAAAGAAAATCCGTTTGCTTCGTGTTCTTCATCTAACTTTTGACCAGCATACTTTATGATGACATATTTAAGGATACCTGAGTTATCTGCATCGTTGCTACCTCCGTATGGAGAGTCACCAATTTCTGAGGTTGCAGATCCACCTGTGATATTAATTTTTGCATCACCACAGATATGAATACCACCCCATGCACCTGGCTCTTGTACTTCAGCTGTCATAATGATTGGGGCACTTGCAGTACCAATAGCTTCTATCTTTCCACCTTTTTCGATCATAATGTAATCAATAGCTGCATCATTTATTGCTACAATCTTAACTCCTTCTGGAATCTTTAATGTTGCTCCAGCTTTTACTGTGAAGTCGCCAGATAGACTGTATGTCTGATTCTTTTCTAGTACTTTGTCTGACGAAATAGACCCCGTTAGTGTATAATCTGGAGTCTCTGTTTCGCCACCTGTTTTTACATCTGGTGTGTCACTACTCGAACATGAAGAGAGGACTGACATGGACAATAATGCTAAAAAAGCAATTGTAAAAATCTTAAATTCTTTCATTTTTTTCATCTTTTTAATTAATAAAAATATTATTTTAAAAGTAATTTTATTGGTCTCTTTTAGAATTTATAGGTAAAACTCACTGAAGCTACTGTTCCTTCTTTGAATCGTTTTACTGTTTTTTCTTGTTTGATATTGTCTGTGCTATATACAGCTTGGGTAAATACGATTGCTTGATTCAATAGATTGTTGACTTGTCCTTTGATACTTATATGATTATTGAAAGAATATGTGCCTGCAAAATTTAGAGTATGAACCATGTTTTCTTTTACGTCACCAAGACCTTCAATTCCTACTGCAGCGATTCGAGGACCTTGTAGATTGTATAGGAGAGATAAATTAAGTGATCGATCTTCTTCCATGATAGAAGAGTAGGTGATATCTGCATTTGCTAGGTAAGGAGAGGCTCCTTGAAGAGCTCTTGATTGTTCTGTGTAGTTTCCACCATCTTTAGGTAAATCTACATTTGTATACATGTATGAGCCATTCAGTCCTACTTTCCAGTCTCCTATGTTTTTCCGAGCTTCTATTTCTATACCTGTAGCCATCCCCGCATCTGCATTATTAAATGAGAAATAGGCTGATCCACCCATTGATCGTTCCGTCTGTTCGATTGGCTCATCTAATTTCTTATAGTAACCAGTTATCGAAAATAAATCTCCTTGCTTATTGCCATATAGGTCATAACGTAAATCTAGATTGTAATTGTAGCCATTTTTTAAATCTGCGTTACCACGGATTTGATCCGCACCAAAACTTGGTTTATAGAGAAAAGGAGCCATCTCTACAAATGATGGACGAGTAACTGTCTTTGATAAAGAAAGTCTAATGTTATTTTGGCTATTGAGTTTGAATTTGAAATTAAATGCTGGGAAAAAATCGTCGGTGTCTAGATTAGAAGTCTCTGGACTTCCACCATCGGTATAGTAATCTACTGATTGTTTCGAATTTTCATAACGAACTCCTACGTTTATCATAAAGTAGGGGGTGATGTTGTAGTCTAAATCGATAAATCCAGCAAATAAATCATGGGCTGCTTGATAGTTATTTCGTGGTTGAATGTCTTGAGTAATCGTTATATCACCTCCTTGTACATTATTCCAATTTAGATAATTCTCTGTCTCGTAGATTGAGGTTATTGTAGGACGGAAACTGTAGGCGTAATTGTAATAGAAGCGTTGACTTCTATAGTTTCGTGATTTTGATTTTGTGGCTCCCCCAAAACGGATATGGTTGTCTTCATTGAAATGGTAAGTGGCTTTCACATCAGCTACATATTCTTCTTCAGTAAGTGAACCAAAGTAACGCATAGTCGCATTTTGGTTAGCTGTAAAAAGTTTGAGATTTCCAGATTTATCTTCTTGGAAGACCAAGTCTCTTCGGTCTGGCTCATCACTTGAGGTGTGTCCGTAAGATAGTCCCCAATCGAGATCAATTTTTTGGTCAAAAAATTGATGATTACCTAATAACTGATGATTCATGAGTTCATATACATGCATGATATCTGTTGAAGTGACTAACTTATTTGAACGGTCACTCGGGTAGTCATAGGTAAATCCTTTACGTTCTTGATATTTGTTTTCTGCATTGCGAGCATAGAAAAAGGTATATCCGATATGTGTGTTGTTTTTATAAGTCCACCCCATGCTAGCCAAAGCTGCCATCTTGAGTTCTACTGTGTAGGAGTCATAATTGAAATAGTTCAATGTATCGGTTGATGATAATGAAGCGGTAAAAGCATCTTTTACACTCTTAGAATCATAACTTACCCCATATGAAACTAAAGCATCAACTTTATTGTTCTCGTCTATTCTCCATATTTTTCCTCCTGCGATGCTTCCATTCACATTAGGTATTGAAGGATTTTTGGAAACATCAAAGCTTGAAGGAAAAGGTGTCTTATCTGCTTGTTGGAAGTATGAACTAGTCTTAAATGTCTTCAAATCATTATTGATTTTTGGCGTTTTTACCAATGACGTTTTACGTTCCATTTCGTAGAAATCACCAAATACGGTATTTAATTGACCACCTAATCCTAGTGTCAATTCAAAGAAATCTTTCCCTATATTATCTTTGGTCGAAATATCTACATGAGCTCCTGAATAATCTGCATAGGCTGGAGCTTGGTATACTTTACTTACGGTTATGTTTTTGACTACTGTGGTCGGAAAGAGATCCAAAGGAATCAATTTGTTATCTGGATTTGGCGATGCGATGGGTAATCCATTGAGCGTAGTGGTCGAGTAGCGGTCTCCCATACCTCGTACAATCAGCTGACCTGCGTCTGCTATGGATATTCCCGTGATCTTTTTAACCCCATCTTGTACAGTAGAGATTCCCTTAATTGTCATCTCCTTTGCTCCCATATTTTCAATGGCTATAGAGGCTGCTTTGCGTTCTAGTAATAACGTATTTTCGCCCTCTAAATTTTTTTTTGCCACAACCATTACTTCACTAAGAGTTTGCTCGTCACTCTCTAATGCAAAATCGTATCGACTCTTTTGGGTTGTTTTTATCTCTTGTTGGAGGTCTTTGTATCCGATATATTTTATCTCTAATGTGACAATGTCCGGATTCACATTAAGTGAATAATGTCCATTAAAATCGGTTACAGTACCTTTGGTTGTCCCTAGTACTTGGATTGTCGCACCAATCAATGCTTCATTGTTCTTTTTGTCAACAACTGTTCCTTCGATTACTGCTGCCTTCGCCTGAAGACTATAGCAAATAAAAGTAATCAATACTAATGCAATTCTGTTTGTAGTTCGATTCATATTTCTTTTTATCTTGTTTCTTTTCGATTGCAAATTACGAGAATCAATGTGACACTACGTGTTCAAAAGCAAGACATTTAAGAGACAAGTCTGTTTCATTACTATTTCTTTTTCCCTCTTTTTATAGATCCTATAAGTTGAGAAGGATTCAATAATCCAATTCTTGTGTACTATTGTCCATGAATATATAGCGCTTTTGTTCCGGTTCTTTTATTTATCTATATTTACCCCCATAACTAATACTAATACCTATGAGATATCTTATTTCATTACTAATTTTGTGCTGTAGTTTCTCTCTACATGCCCAGAAAATTACACCTAAGGAACAGGCCTTTTTATCTTACGCTAAATATCGTAAACAAGCAGCATCTGTTCAAGATCCCATTAAGCAAAAAGCAATTGAGAGTTTTCGAACCTTTTATGCAAAAAAAGGATATCGTACTCACGAGATTAATAAAACCAAGAAAGCGGCTTTATATGCATTGACACATATTGATGCATCTGGCCGATTTACCGATTTGATTAAACAGGAAGATAAACTCTTAACAGCTGGCGCTTTTGCAAAAAGTACTAAATACAATGAGGAAATCAATTCATATATGACAGAAGTCTGGGCTCGACTATGGAAAATAGCAGATGCTTATAAGAATAAAAAACTTTTTATCGGTACGAACATCAGTCCAATCTATCTGAAATCGATTCTTTATTATACTCAATTGGAACTCCAACGTCCTCAAATTTCGGAACGTTTTCATAGTTCTTGTTTTATGTTGCCTACGGCGGCCGTCAATATGTACTTCGATATGCTCCCTTTGATGGAAAAGGTGGAAGAAGGAAAATCAACAGATCAACTTCTTATGGCTGTTCATGATGCATTGATGGTGATTGGATTACAAGCTTTTTCACAGCCGTACCGTGATGATGATACGCAAAATAATCTGGTTTCCGTAGAGCGTTTTCGTAACCATGTATGGTGGGTCGGAGGTAATGCTATCGGTTTTCGATCTCTTCTTCCTGTAGCTGCTATGTATCGGTCTATTCCTATGGTTGATGTCTTATCTACTGTATTTAAGAGTGCGTTAAGTATGACCACACCTACAACGAATAGTCAGACTTTCTGGATTGAAGGTATCACTGCAGATGGTTGCGGTTATGGACATGGGCGACAATGCTTGATATGGGGATATCCTATTTCTGCAATTTTAAGCGCTACGAGTAACTTGAGTTTTCTTAAAGGGTCACCTTGGGCTAAGCAGTTAGATGATGGCAATAAGTTGACTGTTTTATCTTATTTACGTGGAGCTAGTTTCCATTCAGTAAATGGGTATAGAATTCCTTGTCTAGGACGAGGTTCGATGATGTATAAACAAGAACCTAGTGAGATTGATTATGCTCCGATTGTTCGTACTATGTTGAAGGATTGGCAAGATTCGTTTACTCCACAAGAGATATCAGAACTGAAGTTGCTTGAAAAGAATATGGCTAATAAGAAGATTGTTATGAAGGGTCAACCTGATGGCAGATATCAAGGAACTCGTTTCTTCTGGGCTAACGATAATTTCGCAAAGAAAACAACTGACTTTGATATCTTTGTTTCCATGGCTTCTATACGAGTCGATGGTATCGAAAGTTATCCTGATAAGGCTGATGGTTGGAATTTTAATACTTGTGATGGGATGACGCTATTTCAACGTGAAGGGAATGAATATATGCAAATCTTTGGTATGTGGAATCCACTAGCTGCTCCAGGGACAACTTCTAGGATGGGACTCGATAAATTGACTCCTGTGAAAAACTGGAGAGGTTATGTCAGTAAGGAGAATTTTTGTGGCGGTGTAGCTGATGGTCGTGAGTATGGGGTAGCAGGTTATCTTTTTGATAAAATGAATGCTTCAGATAAGAAAGGGACCAATGACCATGGAGATAATCATGGGAAAAATACAATCTTGTATGGTATCCGTGCTCATAAAGCTTATTTTATGCTACCTGACTATATGGTTGCACTTGGAGCTGGCATTACAGACAGAAATCCATCGGCATTTGATGCTGAGGTTCATACCACTATCGACCAAACTGATTGGAAGCATCATGTATATACTGTAGATAAGGAAGGACATAAACAAGAAATCAATCAAGGTACTCATAAATGGGGAACAGTGGAGTGGGTATGGCAAAAAGGTCAGTTCGCTTATACTGTGCTTCCTCAATATCGTGATGAGGCTGTCATTATGTTGAAGAAGGACAAACAGGATTATTGTAAGATGAATCCAACTAATAAGGATATTCGAGATATTCTCCCTGCGAATGGACAAAAATTACAGTTATGGATCAATCATGGGAAAGCACCTAAAGATGCTAGTTATGGTTATGCTGTCTATACGGGTGATGATTTACCGTCAGCAAAACTTCCTTTCCAAGTACTTCGCAACGATAGTATCGTACAAGCTATCCAATCAGAAAATACCGTTGAGGCTGTCTTTTACCAACCTGATACACAACTAACTATAGGGGGGCATATAATTAAAGTATCTCACTCATGCGTTATGATGTTGCGACAAGAAATTGGTGGCAAGACTAAGATCTATTTGAATGACCCTACACAGAATAATGAGCTTGATGCTATCGTTGTGGAAATCGATGGAACTAGCTACAATGTGAAACTTCCTCATGATGCGCACTGCGGTGATATTGCAACTGATGTTATTGGACAATTGTTTATGTAAACTGTACTCATTGACCTATAGGTAAGTCCAAATAGACCTATCTTTGCCCAATAAACGAACCCTTTTAATACATTTATAGTTTATGACAGACACTAGAAGGAGATACTCTCTAAGCTTTTTAGCCTTGTGCGTAGTTTGCTTATGCAGCTGTAGCTCAAACATAACTAAGGAAAAACTTTGCGTTGATAACCTTAATTTTTCTACTCAGCAACTTAAGTTGCAGTATGAACTCGCTTCCGCAGCGAAAAGAAATCCACGTACAACCAATGTTGATGGTACCATGCATTGGACCAATGCAACAGCTGATTGGACTGATGGCTTCTTTCCTGGTTCTCTATGGTATCTTTATGAGTATAGCCATGACAAATCTTTCATGAAGGCTGCACGTGAGATGGAGAATCTATTTATCTCCAACAGATTCAGTACCCAATCTCATGATTTGGGCTTCATGTTTAATTGTTCTTTTGGTCAGGATTTACGTTTGACGGGTGATGCTGAAGCAAAACAAGTACTGATTGATGCTTCAAATAGTTTGATGACTCGTTTTCGCCCTGAAGTTGGTTGTATCCAATCTTGGGACGTCAATAGTGGATGGCAAGCAAACAGAGGTTGGAAATGTCCTGTAATCATCGATAATATGATGAATCTGGAAATGCTGTTCAAAGCTTCTATATTGACTGGTGATTCTGCTTATCAAAAAGTGGCAGTCTCTCATGCGCTGACAACGATGAAAAATCATTATAGACCTGATTATAGTTGTTATCATGTGGTAGACTACGATCCGGAGACAGGAGCGGTACGAAGCCGAGAGACAGCTCAAGGTTTTTCAGACGATAGTGACTGGTCTCGTGGACAAGCTTGGGGATTATATGGTTTTGTCATGTGTTATCGTTATACTAAGAATCCTGTATTCTTAGAAGAGGCTAAAAATATAGCTGCATTTATCATGACTAATTCAAGTATCCCGTCAGATAATATCCCTTATTGGGATTATGATGCTCCTGATGCTCCTAATGGACGTCTTCGTGATGTTTCTGCTGCTTCTTGTACTGCAAGTGCACTTATTGAACTTAGTGATTATGCTAAAGGGGATTATCTCAATTATGCTAAGACCATACTAACAAGCTTATCTACACCAAATTATCAAGCAAAATTAGGCGAAAACAATGATTTTATTTTAATGCATAGTGTCGGAAGTATTCCTCATAATAATGAAGTTGATGTACCTCTGAACTATGCTGATTACTACTACATTGAAGCCTTGATTCGCTTAAATCAAATCAATGAAAAAAACTGATCTCTTTATATCAAATTTTAAAATAAGCCTTACTTAAAATAAACCTAATTAATAATAAACTAGAATGAATATGAAAAACAAATGCATTTATTTATCAATGCTGGCTATTGTTGTTACGATGTTCTCCATGTACAGTTGTACTGAAGATTCATATGTAAAAGCAGGCCGTTCTTATTCCGCACCAAGCAATTTACAGTATATGGATTTGCTCAATGCGCGAGACCATTCCTACATCAAATCAGCTCGTCCTACAGTGGATTCACAGAATTTGATGGCTTCTTTTGTAGTAACAAGTGTCACAGATGATTCGGGCAATGAATTGTCTGATGATAGCAAGGCATTTGTTTCTGTAATTAATCCTATCTCTGTAAATGTACCTTTTGATGAAGATAAGTGGTATGTAGAAGCTGTGACTGGGGATACAATAAAATCTGCAGCTGCATTTAATACACTAGAAGCTGGTTGCATCGTGATTGCCGATGGAAATGATTTTGAAGCAGGTACTTATCATTTTGATGTAGCTGTAACTACTACAGACCCAAGTGGAAACGAATATTCAACTACATTTGACAACGCTTTCAACTTAACTATTCAACCTCGCTTAGTTAAGACTCTTATGTATTGGCCTGTTAGCCAGAATTTAGTCCCTGGAAATGCTCTTTTTGCCATGACAACTAAAGCGTTGCCTTTAGATGGTAATAAAGAAGCTATCTCTTATCAATTGGGAGATTCTCAAGATGTATTGAAAATTGACCCTGTTACAGGAGTTCTTAGTTTAGTTGATGGATTTACTACAACTGAACGTTTAGAGTTACAGCCTCAAGTTCAAATAGTAAATAATGTGACTCAAGAAGTACAGTCATTTTCTGGTTCTGGCGTGATTACTGTTGTTGTCAGTCCATCACCAGTGTCTGATCTTCCTACTCTTGAGTATATGAATGCGTTTTATCCTCCATTGACTTATCGCAATTCTGTATATGGATTTACTTATAAAATAGTCAAACAAGGAATTGTTGCTGAGGCTAATTTTTGGAAAACTGTAGGAGTAACTAACTATCCAAATGCTAGTGATGAACGTCCAACTGATATAGGTACAGTTAAAGCTGTTTCGGTTCCTGTTACAGTAGCTAATCAAACAAATACGCCTATAGATGTTTGGATGTTTATGAATGCACAAAATTTGACGATGTACAAAGCATTTCATCAAAAAGCAGTATTCTATATGCAGACAAAATATCTTGAATATATGCCTGATGGCTCAGAACCTACCGAAGTAGATGTGATGGTTTCTACCGACTATATAGACAATTTAGATGAGGCTACTTGGGTAAAAGTTAATGATCAGATAACATGTGAAATGGGTAGTTCTAGTCAAGTTGGAATGCCTTATTATGGTGATCTGACACATACAGATGGAGAATCAGCGGAAATCGCAGCATTGAAAGATGCGAATCAATTTACGAGTGATGGCAATTGGTTTAAATGTACTTTCGACCTTGATGAATTTGCTTCTTCTAGTAATGTGACTGTTGCTTTTCGTGTATACAGTACTTACGAAGGTGAAATCGTATCTCCAAGTACTTCTGGAAATGGAAGACCTGGTAACTTTACGTTCTCTGACATTCACTATGTAGTCGAATTCAATTAAACTTTAAATTTTTACAAATGAAAAAATATATAATATTATCACTTTTGATGCTGTGTTCTAGTTTGACATGGGCGCAAAAAAGTGTATCTGGTATCGTTATAGATAATGTAGATAAAACTCCTCTTTTGGGCGCTACATTAATGATTAAAGGGACTACTAGAGGTACCGTAACAGATTTTGATGGACATTTTACATTGAGTAAAGTTGGGAAAAATGCGACATTAGTTATTTCGTATTTGGGATATACTACTCAAGAAGTGAAAGTAAATGGGCGTGATAATTTGATGATTACTATGAAAAGCGATGCTAATCTACTCGAAGATGTGGTTGTCGTTGGTTATGGTTCTACTAAACGAAGTGATTTGACGGGTTCTGTTGTATCTGTCAATGCTAATCAATTAGTACAAACAGCCACATCTAATTTTGATGAAGCGCTTGCTGGACGAGTAGCTGGTGTTGAAATTGGGGCTAGTGATGGTACTCCTGGAGAAAAACAAAATATTGTTATACGTGGTGGTAACTCTATTACAGGTGACAATACTCCATTGTATGTCGTTGATGGCATGGCTTTGGAAGATTTTGATCCTGCTACATTGAGTACTAGTAATATTGCTGATTTCCAAATCCTTAAAGATGCGTCTGCTACTGCTATATATGGTTCTCGAGGAGCTAATGGTGTTATCATCATTTCTACTAAGAAAGGATCTACTGATGGTAAATCTACCGTTAATGTAAGTCTATCTCATCGTTATGATTGGATACCACAGCGTGTTCAAGTTCTTGGCGCTAAAGATTTTGTTGACTATTATGGACAAGCGCAATATGCAAGAGATGGCTTTGTCCCTTCTACTTATTACAAGAGTTTCTTATATTCTTTAGTTTCTTCAGACCTTTATAGCCAAGATGATTTTATTGATTGGCAAGATAAAGTTTTCCGTGGAGCTTCTACTGATGATGTGAAAGTAAGTGTGAGTAGTGGTAATAAAACGACTAGCTTCTATTATTCTGGTGAATACTTGAATCAACAGGGTACTATGATTAATACGTCTTTCAAGAAACTGAACAATAGTTTACGTGTCAATCATAAATTTAGTAGCAAAGCGAGCATTGATATGAAATTGGAGTATTCAAATCTTAGTCGTAATGGATTGAGTGTACGAGGCAATTCATATACTTCGGTTATTCGTGATGCGCTTCAGTTCCGTCCTGTTGAAAATAAATATAATAAAATAGATGAATCAGGTTATGACCCTAACGATCCAGCATTTAAGTATTATTTCGACCCAGTAAAGAATATGGTTAATACTGATCGCTCAAACAAACAGGATGTGATTCGTGGTAGTGCAAACTATAGCTATGATATCATCAAAAATTTGACTTTCCGTACGATTAATAGTTTCCAATTAGATAAACGTAAAGAATCGATGTTTAGTAAGAAAGATACTTACAATGGAACTCGAGGAATTAATGGTATCAGTGGACAACAAACAAATAGAGAATATACTATTTTGTCTAGTTCCAATACGTTATCTTATAATGGTCAATTTAAAGGTGGACATAAATATTCTGCTATGGTTGGTATGGAAGTTTCTAACCGTGTCTATGACTA
>Ga0172378_10006625_pt1 | contig 10812 bp, 5 predicted proteins | sample GrowelOW332metaG_FD_119755 | JGI IMG/M metagenome (GOLD analysis project Ga0172378, IMG submission 119755) | Groundwater microbial communities from an aquifer near a municipal landfill in Southern Ontario, Canada - Pumphouse #3_1 metaG | ecosystem: Environmental > Aquatic > Deep subsurface >... | reverse complement strand
GGGGTGATTCGGGATCGTAATACATTGCTGGTCATGACCCCGGAACGCTTCAAAGCCAGATTCAATATCGATGTCCGTGTCCGTTGCGAAGCAATCTCGATTGACCGGGCTGCCAAAACGGTGACTTTGCGCAATCTAACTTCCGGCAGCGAAAGTAGTGAGCCGTATGACAAACTCGTTTTATCAACTGGAGCTTTGTCCTGCGCAATCAACTTCCCCGGAAAAGATCTTCCCGGGGTCTTCCGTCTTTGGACACTGGATGATCTGGACAAGCTGAATACTGCATTATCCAAGGCTCCTCGAAAAATCCTTGTCGCTGGTGGTGGCTATGTCGGCGTGGAGCTGGTGGAAAACCTTCGCGAACGGGGTTGTGAAGTAACCTTGATCCAACGTGGAAAATATATGTTGCCGACGATGGATCAGGAAATGAGCAATCCTCTGGTTGATGAACTTCGCCGCTCAGGTATCGGAGTGGAGCTGGGAGCCGAGTTAACCGAAATCAGGAAAACAGATACCGGCTTGGAAGCCGTTCTGGCCAATGGCAGGCGCCTGGCAACGGAATTCGTAGTGCTTTGCGTTGGCGTGAAGCCGAATTCTGAATTGGCCAGAGCCGCAGGATTGGCTTTAGGAAAACAAGGCCATATCGTTACAGACACACAATTGCGCAGTAACGATCCGGATATCTATGCCGTCGGCGATGTCATCGAAGTCAAAGACCCCATTTTTAATGGGCAAACCGCGATTTCTCTGGCTGGCCCGGCCAACCGTCAGGCCAGAATCGTTGCCGACAATATCTGTGGTCGCAACAGTCACTACAAAGGAACCTTGGGGACTTCCATCATCAAGGTTGGTAATCTGACCGCCGCCAGCATCGGCTATTGTGAGCGACATCTGAAGGGAAAGATTAAAGACTATCATAAAATTTATTTGCATCCTAATTCGAATGCGTCTTATTATCCGGGCGGCTCCCCTCTCCATATGAAACTTCTTTTCAGCCCTGAGGGCATGATTCTCGGGGCACAAATCGTCGGCAATAAAGGGGTGGACAAACGAATGGATGTGCTGGCCACGGCCATGTGCCAGGGAATGAAAATTCAAGATCTGGCCGCTCTGGAACTAGCCTACGCCCCACCTTATTCTTCCGCAAAAGACCCAATAAATTTCGCCGGTATGATTGCCGAAAATGTACTTTCAGGGCTCAGCGATATCGCGCACTTTGACAGCCTCCCCCAAGGAGCTTTGCTGTTGGATATACGGGAAAAAGAAGAACATGAACTCGGTTCAGTACCCGGTGCCATCTCGATTCCACTGGCGAAATTGCGTAGCCGTTTTGGGGAATTGCCCAAAGATCGCCAAATTCTGGTTTTTTGCCAATCCGGTGTACGCTCTTACATTGCGGAACGTATCCTGAAGCAGAAAGGTTTTAACGCAGCCACCCTGTCCGGCGGATATCTCAGCTGGAAAATGTACCAGGCGCCAGCCACTTCTTCAGCCCCGACTTCCCTGCAAGCTTGTACAAAGGAAGGTCATATGAACACAAACGATGAAAAAAAATCTTCCGGGGCAAATTCTCCGCCGATGAAGAGTATCGATGTCCGGGCGCTGGCCTGTCCAGGACCGGTCGTCCGCCTGAAGCAGGAAATGGAAAAATTACAGGATGGAGAAAACATTGAGTTGCTCGGTCCGCTCTCCTTTGAACCGGATCTGGAAAGCTGGAGTCAATCCACCGGCAATACCGTTCTGAGCAGCTTTCGTAAAGAAGATCATTTCCAGGCCATCATTCAGAAAAAAGGTACTGGTTCCACTGCGAATCCAAAGGTACCGGCAGTGTCAGCAAACTCTGGGGCTGCACTGGTCCTTTTCAGCAATGATCTGGACAAAGCGATGGCAGCGTTGATCATTGCCTGCGGCATGGCGGCCGCCGGCCAGAAAGTCGGCATCTTTTTCACCTTCTGGGGACTGAGCGTACTGCGGAAAAACCCCGCACCTCTGGTGAAAAAAAGCCTGATTTCACGCATGTTCGGCTGGATGCTGCCGAAAGGCGCCAGCAAACTCAGCCTCTCAAAAATGAACATGGGTGGCATGGGCACAATGATGATGAAACAAGTTATGGCCCGGGACAATGTCACCACCCTGCCAGAATTGTTGCGCCAGGCCAAAGAACTCGGTGTCAAATTCATCGCCTGCGAAATGGCGATGGGCGTCATGGGAATCACCCGTGAAGAATTGATCGAAGTCGATGAGGTCGCCGGTGTCGCCAGCTTCGTCGAAATGGCACGAACCAGCAATAGCGCCCTCTTTATCTGAAAATCCTGCTCGTCAAAGATACGTTTTGCTGGTGGATCGCATTCCCCGTTCCCAGATCCTCCCCCAGAATGTGCCCGGATCCTCCCCAGAATGTGCCCGGATCCTCCCCCAGAATGTGCCCGGAGCTTCCAGCTCCGGATCCTCCCCGGAATGTGCCCGGAGCTTCCAGCTCCGGATCCTCCCCCAGAATGTGCCCGGAGCTTCCAGCTCCGGATCCTCGCCGTTCCCGAAAATCTGGTGAGTTTCTGACAACCCAGGCTCAACCCTGCAATCCGAGAAATTCCATCATCATATTAAAAAGCTTAAAAGGAAGAGTCATGCAAGCGAATCCCGTGAGAATGGAAGAATTTCTGACGTATCTGACGAAAAATATTGGCATCCGTCTGGCGGGCACTCCGGAAGATGTGCAAACGGTGGCCTACATGCAGGCTTTTCTGCAGCGTTCGAGAATTTCGAGCCGGGTTGAAACCTATCCCGTACTGAGCCGGCAGGTCGGCAAACAGTTACTCGAACTGGAAATGGACGGCGAATGGAAACGCTATCCATGTTCCTTGTTCAGCAGTGTGCCTGGCACTGACGGAAAATTACTGGAAGCCCCGGTTGTGTTTTTTGCCGGGCCGGTTGATTATCAGCGAAAAGATTTGTCTTTTCTGAAAGGGAAAGCCGTCGTGCATCTGGGCTGTCACATTGAATGCCGAGAAAATTATCGACGTCTGATGGCTGCCGAACCCGCTTTCCTGCTTTTTGTCGACATCCGACATCCTGGGCAAGTCCCGCTGGCCGACGGCATGTTTCCAGCATATACCCGGGACCTGGGGGCAAAACCCACCTTGAATGTCGCTTTCCAGGATGCCTGGGAATGGCAGCAGAAAAATGCGGTCAGAGCGCGGATTCAGATCGAAGGCGGCATGGTGCCTTCTCAATCCCATAACGTAATCATTGAATTCCCCGGAAGTGATCCTGAAGCCGGCTGGCTTTATGCCGGCGCGCATCACGATACCCAAGCCGATACGGTTGGCGCAGATGACGATGGCAGCGGCAGCACAATCCTGATGGAAATGGCCGCCCTGCTGAAAGATCGTCCGCGCCGTCGAGGAATCCGATTGATCGCTTTCGGCGCCGAAGAACAACTCTCCGTCGGCAGCGCAGCCTATGTCCGCCAACACCAGGAGGAAATCCGAAACCAAGGCCAATTCATGCTAAATTTTGACAGCTGCGGTGCCGCTATGGGATGGTATAAAATCAACGGAAATGGGCCGCAGGCGATGTTTGATCTACTGCAGCAGGCTCTGCAGAAACGCGATCGGGTTGCCGGGATCACCCGGGATGTTATCCCCTATACCGATCAATTTCCCTTTGCGATCTGCGGAGTCCCCGGAGTCTGGCTGCATCGGGAGTGCTGCAGCAGCGGCTGTGTCTGGCATCATCGCTTCGATGATGACTTGCGGCATATCTCCTTTGCGGAACTGGCTCTCTGCTGTGAAGTCGGTGCAACTCTGCTGGATCAGTTGGCCAATACAGAAACCATGCCATTTGAACGCCAGATCCCGGACGAACAGCGCAAACAACTGGAATCCCAGTGGATCGACCTGTACGGAGGCTGGTAAACAGCATAAATAGCTGTATTCTTCGTCCGAATTTGTGCTTTTGAGAGAATAATTTCTACTGTTTTTCCAGCTGCAAGAGTCTTTCTTTCATTTCGAGGCCGCCCCGAAAGCCCTGTAACGCCCCATTTTTTGCGATGACGCGGTGACAAGGGATAAAAATCGGCAGCGGGTTACGGTGGCAAGCCATACCGACAGCGCGACAGGCTTTTGCTTTGCCAATCTTTTCTGCCAGAACCTGATAGCTACGCGTCTCGCCATAAGGAATTCGCAGCAGTTCAGCCCACACTTGTTGCTGAAAAACCGTCCCTTGGGGAGCCAGCGGCAAATCGAACTCCCAACGGCGACCCAGCAAATATTCCTCCAGCTGCCTGACAGCGGCAAGCAGAAGAGGACTTACAACGTCGCTGCATTCTTCCGGCAATATTTCCCCGGGGATATATAGCCGGCAGAGCTGCTGCTGTTTTATCGCCAGACAAAAATGCCCCCAGCTGTTTTCTAAAATATGATATTCCGGCATTTTTTTCTCTCATTTGAATCATCGCCATAAAATTCATTACTGACAGATAAATCCGCCACTGTTACCAAGCTGATTTTCTTTGCGGATTTACATTGTGAAAAAGACCAATAAAAGAAGGTTATATGTTGACATCATACAGGAAAGCTGCCAGTGAAAACTGGCAAAATTGGCAATGGCAGCTGAAAAATTTGATATATTCACCGGAGCAATTGGCAAAAATTCTACCTTTGCCAGAAGAGCTTCTCCAGCAAGCAAACGCGGTGCAAAGTCGCTACCCACTGCGAATCACTCCGTATTATCTCTCGTTGGCGCAAAGTTGCTCTGCAACAGATCCAATTTTGCGCCAGTGCCTGCCGGATATGGAAGAATTATCGGACTGCGGCGGCAAGCCGGATGCCTTGGCTGAAGAACGTTGTTCGCCACTGCCGCGGTTGGTACACCGCTATCCCGACCGGGTTCTCTATATCACTGGCAATCTCTGTGCCGTTCATTGCCGTCATTGCATGCGCAAACGACACTGGAACATGGATCTGCCGGCTCCCTCTTCAGCAGAATTGAAAGCCGCTGCAGAATATCTCTGCCAGCACCCGGAAATTCGGGAAATTCTGATTTCAGGAGGTGACCCGCTATTACTGGCGGAAGACAAAATTGCAGAAATTATCCATGTTTTCAGCGCCGTCCCCAACATAGAGATACTACGTTTTGGCAGCCGTGTTCCGGTAGCCCTGCCACAACGCCTCACGCCGGACTTCTGCCGGCTGCTGGCCTCCGGCAAACCCGCATGGCTGGCCACTCATTTCAACCATGCACAAGAATTGACTCCGGAAGCCGCCCAAGCCGCCGACAACCTGCTGAAAGCCGGCATTCCAGTCGTCAACCAGACGGTTCTACTCAAGGGAATCAATGATAAGGAAGAGGCCTTGCGAAATTTATTTACTGGCCTCTTACGGATTAAAATCAAGCCGTATTATCTCTTTCATGGTGACCCGATCCAAGGCGCCATGCATTTCCGTACCGGGGTCGAAAAAGGGCTGGAATTATTAAATTCTCTGCGGGGAAAAATCAGTGGCATGGCACTGCCTGCTTTCGCCTTCGACTTGCCGGACGGAGCCGGTAAAATCCGCTTGGAACCCGAGCTGACGCTCGGACGGAATGCCCAGGGGCACACGGTTTATCGTAGTTATGAGGGACTCGATGTCCCGTACTGCTGAATCCCTGCCCCTGCGCTGATTTTCCACAACGTTTATTTTGCTGGAGGGGGTAGCAGGATCAAGTCGCCATACTCTTCCTGGAGATGAAAATCAATCTGGGAAAGCGGTGTCTGCGTCGATAATTCTTTCAATGGCAGATCCGCAGAGTAGTTTTGCCGGGCAACCAGAACGGTCCACGGCTTTCCTGGAGCAAAAGGATAGCCCTGTTTTTCCAGCATTTTCACCGGCACAGCGATAATCACGCTCCAGCCTTTATCCTGGTCGCGGTAATCATTCAGAGTCCCAACAACGTCTGCGGCGACCTCAACATCCACCGGGTGAGCCGTGCTACTGGGAACAAAAAGGCGGCCTCGTCCAGGATAGAAAAAAACACTTTTTTTCAGGTTGGGCGTACCATAGATTTCCCAGTAGAAATTACGCTCAACAGGTTTTAGAAAGACTTCAATGGTATCCCCCATCTGATATAGATGGGTTTGATCCTCAACACCTTCTGCAACAACATCCCGATCTTCCATCATTACCCCGATATAAAGATTGACTTCATCCCAGAGAAATTTGACATAAGCGGAATTGAGCAACTTTCTGCCAACATTTTTCCGCTTCGCTTTCGGCCAATCGCGCTGATTATATTTTCCCCTGAAGAGCGGATAAGCTTTGGCACTCTGCCACATCGCCCCGGTCAACTTAGCATCCATACTGACTTCTTTAGCATAAACGACTTCAACCGCAACCTTTTTTTGAGCAAAAACCATCAGACCGGAAAAAAACACCAGCAACACAGCAATTTTCTTCATCATCACTCCTTCATTTGTTGCAAATTAAGCATACACGCAAACATTTTCCCCAGCGAAACACAGCAACGCTTTCGAGCCTGCCAAAACCTTGTAAACTATAAGCCACTTTTCTTCTTTCTCCCCTTAAAAAAGAAAAAAAAGGCGCATCAACAAATTTAGTGGCTGATCTACCTCTGCAGGTATCAGTCTTGTTTTCAATGAATTGCATACATCATTGATCGTTTTTTCTTTTTTCACAATGCTGTTTATTCATCGGAGTCTTTCCACTAATTTCCAGGGAAATCTTAAGACTTGCGGTCAAACTTAATGGCCATTTTCACTACGATTTTCACTCAAACACCCCGTAAAACCAGCCACGAAATCCGTCGAAGGCCAAAAAAAAATTCATCTACAAGCGGGCTACTGACAATCGCTCATTCCCCAACTTCCTTTTTGTGGAGCCTTACTCGCGCGCGCGTCCATTTTTAGGGTAGGAGGCCCCCCGGTTGGGTGGGCTGGCTGATTTCTGCGTGACGATGGAAAAATAGCTTCTTGAAGCAAAAATTCAAGCAGAATCATACACTATCATAAAAAGTCATGGAGGCTCCATGAAAGCATGAAAATTCCTAAAAAACATGAGAATTCCTAACCCATCGTTGGCATAGATCCTCAAATTTCTACGGATACAGGCACTATACAAAAAAAACAGGCCGAGTCAGGGAGTCGTGATATAAAGCCTACACGAAAGATGGGCTAAAAAGCGTAAGGATTAATGTGAAGGCCTTGGATCTTTTATGAGTTTGATAATCCTTACTGGTCAGCTTAAAATTGAAGTAATTGGAGGGGGGAAATGACCGATTACGGCTGCCAAGTTTGCCTCTTTGATCTCTTCTTTTTTCGCCCATATCAGAAAACCGCCCGAATATACTCCTATTGAATAATTTCTGTTTTTTTGATAGACAAAGCTTCCTTTCCGGTGTACGTTTATATATTGATTGTTTTTCTTCTCAGCCGAGCTTCCGCACCCGGGGGTCTTCGGATTTGGCATTCACCATTGAAACCGAGAAATGATGATGAGCTACAAACACTGGCTTTCTCTGCTGTTTCTGGTCAGCGTACTGCCCTTGACGAAAGGACAAAATGCAGCGCCGCCAGAAAAAAACATTTATATTCCCTATAACCGCCTCTGGGAGACATTTGAAAAGGACAAGCGCGGGGTTTTTCTGCCTTATGACCAGTTCCAAACCCTCTGGCAAAAGGCCTATGGAGAAAAACCGAAAGAACCACAAGCCCTGCCGAAAAACAGCACGATCTCATCCATCCGGGGCAGCTTGAAAATTTCCGAAAACAGCGCCGAAGGGAGTTTGAAGCTGACCATCTACCCGCATCAGAAAGGCTGGCAAGTGCTTCCCTTGCGCCTCCAGGAATGCGCCATCCTCGAATTCACAAGTGAACGTCCAGACACCTTTCTGATTCAGGATGACCAGCATGGCTTCGCACTGTTGCTGAAAAATTCCACGCCGGAGGCGACTTCCTTTCAGGTAAATTTATCGTTCGCTTGCGCCATCACAAAAAAACCCGGCTTGAACATATTGGAATTTTCCGCCCCGCAAAGCCCGATCAATGTTTGGGAAGCGGAGATTGCTCAGCCAAATCTTAAAATTATGACGCCAGACGATGGCACAGTCAAACGGGATCTGCCCTCTGATGCCGGCAATACACGGGTGATGCTGCAATTGGGGCAGCCTGCCAAGGCCAATCTGTCCTGGACACCACAGGCCGAAGGTGCCAAGGGACTGAGCCCAATTATCAATCTGCATTCCCGACTCGAAGTCCAGTTGGAAGGAGAAGTATTGCGCTGTCACGCAAATTTGCTTTATGAAATCAGCCGTAGCGCTCTGGGAAAACTGCTGCTGGAACTGCCGGCTGATCTGCGCGTCGTCCAAGTCTTCGCAGAAAATCTCAGGCAATGGACTATTCAGCCGGGCGCAGACAAACAGTGCCTCGAGCTGGAGCTTTATGAAGCGGTTCTGGGAAAACAGGCGATTACTCTGGAGTTGGAAAAGAATCATCCCGAAGGCATGCTGGCGCTTCCCTGCCTACAAGATCCGGACGCGCTGCGCCAAACTGGCAGTCTCGGCCTGTTTCTTGGCGAAGGCCTCAAAGCCGACCTGAAGGAACGCCAAGGAGTATCACAGATTCCTGCGCAGGATTGGCAAGCCGGAAAATCCGGTGGAGTTCCAGCGATCTGCTTCGAGTACGCCAGCGTACCCTGGAAGCTGACTTTTCAGGTGGAAAAGCTCAAACCCGTGCTCATCGGCATGAATTTCAACCGCTTTATCCTGCACCCCGAAAACCTCGACTATCAAGTTCTCCTCAAACTGCAGACCGGCCCAGTTGGAATTTTTCAGACTGCTCTGGAACTACCAGATGAATTCACGCTGCAGGATTGCCAGGTCTTCGATGAAGCACTCAACCGCCCCTGCTTGAATGAAAAATTCCTCGAACCCGGGAAAGACGGGCGCCAATTGCTACGCTTGAACTTTAATGCCCAAGCGAAGAAACCGATAATACGACTGTTGCTTCGCCAGGTTCTGCAAAATCCGGCATTATTGACGCCGGGGCAGGCTCCCGCCCTGCTGATTTTCCCGCTGGTCAGCCTGAAAGATGAAAATCTGCTGATTGATGCCGGCCAGATTGAAGTATGCGCCCGTTCCAGTTTGCGTTTGGTTCCGCAGAACAGCCGCAATCTTCGCGAATTACTGTTGAAGGAGACAGCGGCATTTCCGGATCCCCTGCCGCCAGATGTCAGCCCGGTACTGGCTTATGCATATCAAAGCACAAATCCATTACCGGAGTTACAGATCAACGTCGAACGCCGCCCTTCCCAGGCGGAGCTCAGCGAGCTGATCCAAATCAGCCTGCAAAGCGGGAATCTGCTGAAATGGGTCAATCAGATCCAGGTGCAAGTGCTTTACAGCGGCCTCAAACAGCTCAGCGTGGCAATCCCCGAGAGTATGGCAGGCAAACTACAGATCAAACCAGCTACTTACACGCTGCTGCCGGATCCCGGTAATCCCCAGGCTGCTGCTGACGGTTATCAAAACTGGCTGATCCGCGGCGAAAAAGAATTCTTCGGACAGCAAAACCTGACCTTAGAATGGCAGAGTGAGCTCGGCGAACTCCTGCCCGGCGACAACAAGACGGTAGACTGCCCGCGACTGCTCTTCGGCAATGTCGATCGCAGCTGGGGACAAATCCTGCTTCTGAAAGGAGAAATGAGCGATTTGAGCGCCAGCAAAACGGAAAAACTCCTTTCTATTGATCCGCGTTTTGATCTCCGTGACGGCTTGAAAATGCTTAATGCGGCAGCCGCTTTTGAATTTCATGGCGATTGGGAACTAAGCGTCGTGGTCTCCCGTTACCAGAATGCCCCGGTCAAGAGCAGCAGCATCGAACGAGCTCTGGTGCGCATGGTACAAACCAGAAACGGACTGATCAGTGTGCAGGTCGCTTGCAACCTGCGCAGCATCCGACAACGCTTGGAATTGCACCTGCCTCCAGATGCCCAGTTTGACAACAATCCATTACGCCTCGGCAAGCGGATTGTCCCTCTCGAAAAAGGGGAAGCCGGACAATTTTTCATTCCGCTGGTCAGCCGGCAGCAAGGTGAAAGCTTCCTGTTGGAGCTGCGCTATGTGCTGCCTGCCAAAACAAAAGGATTCCCCATCCCGGTTTTCCCGGATGATACCGCTGTTCAGCAAGTCTATCTGTCAGTACATCTGCCAAAAGGCACTTCTCTGCTGGGCAAAGGCGGCGACTGGAACCCGGAAAACATCTGGGTGCTGCAAGGAGCCTTCGCTTTCTACCCGCGGGCAAAATTGGCGGCGACGGAATTGCTCCACTGGGTACGCCAAGGGCTTTATCCTGCCGGACAAAACCCGGATGATAACCTGGAAAATTTTGTCATTGACGGACAGGCTCTGCTCTTTTCTGCACTGCACCCGGCAACGACTCCGGACGCGACCTTGCAGCTGCGCACAACGCCCAGCTGGCTCTGCAAGGGAATCGCACTGATCCTGATCGTTGGCGTGGGGCTGCTACTCTGCAAAGCCTGCCTGTACAGCAAGCTTCTGACGCTTGGTTGCATCGCTGCCGCTGCGGGGCTGCTGGCCGTCTTTTTGCCGAATCTTCTGTCGGCTCTGATCAGCAACGCGTCCGGCCTGGCCGGAATCATCGTCCTGTTCGCCTGGTTTCTATTCTGGCTGAAAAACCTCCGCCTGCAACGAAAAACACCCACACCACCGCCACTGCCACCACATACTGAAACTCCCGCAGTCCCTCCCCCGGATGAACTAATCTGATACTGACCTTTCTTAGCTCGGTTCGTGGCACAG
>Ga0172378_10006624_pt1 | contig 10813 bp, 9 predicted proteins | sample GrowelOW332metaG_FD_119755 | JGI IMG/M metagenome (GOLD analysis project Ga0172378, IMG submission 119755) | Groundwater microbial communities from an aquifer near a municipal landfill in Southern Ontario, Canada - Pumphouse #3_1 metaG | ecosystem: Environmental > Aquatic > Deep subsurface >... | reverse complement strand
GCCTCCTATGGTTTTTCGCAATATTTTATTGACAGCTTCACTTCATTATTTTATATTAATCTCACGAAAAAGACTCAATAAATCTGTAACCACACCTATAATATCACAATCGACGGCAAAATGCAAGCCAAAAACACAAGGAGGAGAGCCGGCCGGCTCTCCTCCTTGTGTGCGAAAGGTGTTTTATGTTAACTTATACGATATAATTGCAGTATATTTCGCTCTCATCCCTCCGGCACTATCATGCCGTAGCCGCCGTCGCGACGCTTGTAGACGACGTTGACGGAGGAATTTTCGATATTTTTGAACGCGAAGAATTCGTGACCGAGCAGATTCATCTGCAAAATGGCCTCCTCGGGCGTCATCGGCTTAAAGGTGAAGGTTTTGACGCGGATATTGAATTCCGGTTCTTCCTCGGCGATATCTGAGGAAAGCTGGGTGTTTTTGAGGAACGCGCCCTCGCGCAGACGCTTTTCAAGACGGGTTTTATTCTTGCGTATCTGCCCATCGATCGAATCGACGGCGCAGTCGAGAGCGCTCTGAAAGGTACTGTTTTCCTCCTCACTGCGATACAAGGTGCCGCCGCTCGAAATCGTAAGCTCGAGAATCTCGCGTCCGCGCTTTTTCGACAGGGTGATATAGGCGACGGCGTCGTCCTTGAAATACTTGTCGAACTTTGACAGCTTTTTGTCAAATAAAGCCTTGAGATCCTCGGGAACATCCATTTGTCTGCCGATTGTCGTAATTTTCATGATCTGACCACCTTTTATCATTAGTGAAACGCAGATGCCCGCGATTTCGCGAGCCGCGCCCGCATGGAGCATACGGCGGGGGACTGAAACCGAAGCGTCGTTTTTTTCCTTTGCCGTACTTCTATTATACTACAACTTTTCGGAAAAATAAATAGTTTTTTATAAACTGTCCTCCAATTTTTTATGACAATTTTTATAACATTTTGCTGAAATATCGTGAATGTCACATTTTATATGAACAATTTTACAAATTTCGAGCCTATTAATGTCAAAAACAAAACATAATGTACATATCCAGCAGGACGTGATACGGGTATATTATTATTTACGGCAGATACGGCTTTATATCCTGCGCGAGCTTCTTTGAAAACAGAGTCGCGCCGCCGTTGTTCATATGTCCCCAGTCGGAGAAAAGCTCGTAATCATCGTTGATATCGGAATAAAGCTCGTCGTTATAATTGAGGAATTTTATTCCGTAGCGGTCGGCGATTTTCTTTATCCACGCGTTGTTTTCCTCCATTGCGCTGCCTGCGATGCGGCCATTTACATATTCCGGCACTTCGACGAAAAGCAGCTGGATTCCATCGTCCATGAACTGGTTTATCAGGGCGACAAACGCGTCCTTCTCGGCGTTTGTGACGTTGCACGGCTGTTCGCTCACCGAACCGTCATAATAGCTTTCCCATGGAATAAAGCCCTTGTAATACATACTCGTGACGTTGCCTATCGCGTCGGTCAGATATTCATGGTGATACTCCGGCATTATAACGCTGCCGTTTTCATCATATATCGATTCGCCGTCCTTGTCGCCGCCGGACGCTTCGTCCGAGGTTTCGGCGGGAACGTTCTGCTCCGCCTCGCCGATGCCGAATGCCCACCGGAGCATCTCCGGTATGCGGTCGCGCGAGAAAATAAGCGGTATCTGATTGAATACCTTGGTCATTACCGCGTCGGCGTCCCACCAGTTGATTTTTTCGCCGCCGGACGTTTCCGCGGCTTCCGTCTGTTCCGCTCCCGCTTCGTCCGAGGTATCGGACGCGGCTTTGGCGGCGGCTATCTCGGTCTGACGCAGACTGCGCATGATGGCGATAGGCTTATCGGGCGAATCGTCGAAATCAATGCGCCGCCACAGCCAGCCGTCGTCGCACATGAACCAGTCGACGCAGAATACTATCATTTTTGGAGTCGGATAGCCCGATTCCCGAAATACCTTATACCAGTCGAGATAATACTGCGGATTTGAGCCGTTAAGGGCGAAATTGAAAAAGCTGTGACCGGTATTTTCCTTTTCGATATACAGCGGATTCAATCCGTGCGCCGTATGCGACGTACCGAGGAAAAGGACGTCCGCGTTTTCCACCTGCTCGAACATTTCATAAAACTGTCCGTAATAATGATAGCTCTCGCGGTTTTTATATTTTTGATAAAATTCCTCCTGCGCCGTCAACTTTAGCCGCTTGGTGAGCGCCGCCGTCTGGTCGCCCTCGCCGAGCGCGGCGATATCCTCCGCGGTTTTCTGCGCAGATTCCCGCACCGAACGAAGCTCGTCGTCAAGAAACGCCTGCATCATCGCGTTCATGCCAAAAACGAGCGCGGCGGTGAGCGCGAGCGTTACAAACGTTTTCCACAGCGCCCGGAGAATCGTTTTCGCGTCCGGGAGCGTTTTTTTATATTCGGTCATTGTCATAAAAAATCCCTCCTCAGAACTGGAAATAGATGAACGCTTTATTATCGTACGCGCCGAAAACGATGATTATCGCCGTGAGCAGCGCATAGGACGCTATGCGGACGAAGGTGTTCGTATTTTTATACCATGAAACGATTTTCGGCTGCTTCATCAGTATCTCAATGCCGAAAAGCATTGCTGGAGCGGCATAGGCGAGGTGAAGCCTTAGCTCGGACAGCTTGGAAAAGTCGCCCGCGTACGAGCCGAACATATTCGAAATCACATAGAACGCGTCGGCGAAATTATCCGCGCGGAAAAATATCCACGAGAACGAGATCAGGCAGAAGGTGACCGCGATGCCTATCCCCTGCGAGAGCGCCGGAACGCTGCCGACGTGTGTCACCCTCTTCAGCTTCTCGCGCAGCGGCTTTGTAAAGCGCGATATCACAATATATGCGCCGTTGAGCAGTCCCCATACGGCGTAGGTGAAATTCGCACCGTGCCATATGCCGGAAACCGCGAAGGTTACCATCTGATTCAGCACCCAGCGCGGCTTTGAGACCCGGTTGCCGCCCATCGGAATATAAATATAGTCTCGAAACCATGTCGAGAGCGAGATATGCCAGCGACGCCAGAATTCGGGCGTCGACGCCGAAAAATAAGGCGTGTCGAAGTTGGTCATGAGGTTTATATCCATCACCCGCGCGCAGCCGATCGCGATATCCGAATAACCCGAAAAGTCGCAGTAGATCTGCACGGTGAAGCATAATATTCCGACGACAAGTCCCATGCCGGAAAAGCCGGTTACATTGCTGAAAACCGCGTCTGAAATTATGGCGAGGTTATCGGCTACGACTACCTTTTTGAACATTCCCCAGAGCATCATGCGTCCGCCCGCCGAAATATTGTCATAGGTGAGCCTGTGCTCCGCCTTCAGCTGTGAGAAAAGGTTGCGGCTGCGCTCGATAGGACCGGCGACAAGCTGCGGAAAATACATCAGAAAAAGCGCGAAATTGATGAAATTGTGCTCCGCCTTTTCCTTGCCGGTGTAAACGTCGATAAGATAGCCCATGCTCTGAAAGGTGTGGAACGATATTCCGATCGGAAGCGCTATTTCCGGCACAACGATGGTTTTCAGGTTTATCATCGCGCCGAAAAAGTTGAAGGTATCGCCAAGCATTCCGAGATATTTAAAAAATACCAGCAGTCCGATATTGCAGGCGAGCGCGATTATAAACGCCGCTTTTTTCGCGCGCGGTTTTTCCGCACCGCCAAGACGTTCGACCGCGAGCGCTCCGGAATAGTCGACTATCGTGGTGAACAGAAGTATGAATATGTACTTCGGGATAAAGGACATATAGAAATAGCAGCTTGCCGCCAAAAGGAAATATTTTCGGAATTTGTGCGGCAGAAGGAAGTAGATTATTATAGTTACCGGAAAAAATATTAGAAACTGCACCGAATTGAACAGCATTTGCGCGTATTCCCCCAAACTATGCGTTTAACCGTCTGCGATATGGCAAAATTCGGTTATTATTTGTATTATAACATTTTATTGCACAAAAGTCAATTGGAATTACAACGTTTTTATATGTAATGTTGACTATCGGTTAACATTATGCCGCATTATTCACTAATGTTTGTGGCGATTTTTGTTTATATTGCCATCGCAGGGCAAAAAAAAACGAACGGAAACGTCCGTTCGTTTTTTGCTGTCAGCCTTCGATGGTTGTTATATATTTTTCGATTGCGGTTTCCGCCTTGATTTTAAGCTTCTCATAACGGGAGGCCATATCGGATTTTTTAGAGGAATACATCGATGAGAACATCGCGAATACTCCGCCCCAGTCGTAGATCGCGGCGAGGTCGTAGCTGCGGTTAGAAAGCACAAGGTCGATCATGCTCTCGCTCTCGTTGTCGCGCAGATATTTGCCCTTGAGCGCGACGTCCATATAGGCGGGGGTGAGGGTATATTTCGAAAGCTCCGCCATTGCCTCGAGTATCGTTCCGGTGCGTTCGGGATCGGTCGACGTTACAGGAATCGAATAGGCGGTCATATTGCAGTAGCTGTATGTATTGAAATAATTTTCCTGTGCTTCATCGTATTTAGGCGTCGGGATTATGCCGAAATCGATTTCGCTGTCACGGTAGCGCGTTATCAGCCACATTCCGCCGAAGATGAACAGCGACTGACCGTTCTTATACATTTCGTTTATGGTGTTCATGCCGTCCTTAGCCTGATCGCCCGTATGGGTGACCGCCTTATCGGACTGAATAGCGATGACCTTTTCAATCACCGACGCGCTGCGGTCGTTCATTACGCTGAGATAGGGCAGGTCGTCCGCGTCCTTGGAAACCGCCATCTCGCCCGAACCCGACCACAGACCGAAGGTATTATAGCCCTCGGAAAGGAAGCCGTACTGGTCGTCGTCGTTCATAACGCCGTCGCCGTTTATATCCTGCGCCGCCGCCGTCGACATCGAGTAGAATTTATCGAGCGTCCATGCGCCGGAATTTACAAGCTCATAAGGATTGTCGAGCTGATAATTCTCGATCAGCGCTTTATTGAACATCATGCACCATGTTCCGTAGTTATCCATGATTGAAATATCACCGGTCGCGTAATAATTCTTATTCATTATCGAAAGACCGGTGTTCATCGCCTGATCCCAGCAGTCCTTTTCAAGCGACAGCGCGCTGATGGTATTGAGATCGATGAGATAATTCTGCGCGGCGAGGTTTTTCGACAGCACGTCGAGTCCGTCGGTGAGGACGTCGAAGGCGTCGTCCCCGGCGAGTATCAGCTTTGCGGCGTCCTCAAAAGGATTTTTCACCTTGTTTTCGGCGATGGTAACGTTGTATTTTTCCTCGATCATGCGGTTGCGGTTGTAGACGGCGTCGTGTATGGGATCGCCGTCGGCTTCGGCGCTGAACGCGTCGAGCGTTTCCCAGTTGGCGTCCTTCTCCGGAGCGCGGTCGAGGATAGTGAAGGTGTAGCCGTTGAAATCGCCGCCGGGAAGCGCCGCTTTTGTCGCGGCGAGCAGATCGTCGTTTGTTGGAGCTGCCGTGGTCTGCGCCTCGGTGGTTTTATCCGCCGTCGTCACCGACGGTTTGGACGCCTGCTCCGCCGAGCCGCAGGAAGCGAAGGATACGAGCATCGCACAAAGCAGCAATGCCGATACTATACGTTTTGGCATTATAAATCCCCCTTAATTCTGTCTTATTAATTCTTTGTTATTTTCCTATGCTGTCATATTTTCCAATAAGCTCGTTAAGCAGCTTCTGCACCGAAGCCTGCTGCGATTCATAATAGGACGCGATATTTTCCTTTTTCGCCGCGAGCTGAGAGCGTATCATATTACCTACGCCGTCGAGCGAGCCGGAATATACGTTTCCGAAATTGAAAATGCGCCCATCGAGTATTATATCATACATCTGCGAATCGGCATTGTCACGCGAATATTTGGTTTTCAGCGCGATCCCGAAATACGCCGGCGTGACCGAGGCGTAGGATTTTTCATTGAGCAGCTGCAGCACCGCTCCAGCCGCAGCCGTATTGCGGCAGGTCGAGGTGATTCCAAATACCGAATAAGCGTCCTGCGCGGTAGTGTAATAACCGCTTTGCGCCTCGTCATATTTAAAGACGGGGAGTACGCCGTAATCATCGTCCATATCGCGCAGCTCGTTTGTAACGTCAAGCATTTCGATAAGGAAAACCGACTGCGACTGAGCGAATTTAAGGCGCATATCATTGATTGAAGCTATGCTGAATTCGCCTGTCAGCACTCCGGAATTATTATAGATCAGATCGTACAGCGCCGAATAAGCGCTGAACATCCTTTCGCTTCCGATTGAAAGCTGCGGCACTCCGTCGGCGTCGTCGGTCGTTACCGATATCCCCATTGCCGGTGTGAAAACGTCAAACGGCACCGAAGCGGTCGGAACAGCCCAGCCGTATAAATCGCCGGGGTCGCGCGCTGAATCTCCGTTGATATCGGAATAAACATCGCTGACATATGAACCGAATTTTTCAAGCGTCCACTTTCCGTCGTTTACGATATCGTAAAGATCATCCTTTATGTAATCGGAAGCAAGAGTTTTATTGAAGAACGTCGCGTAAACGCGGTCGGTCGCGGAAAGCGACAGATGCCCCACCGCAAGATACAGGCTATCGCGTATCGTCATCTGCTCGATAAAATCCCCTACCCAGCACTTATTGGCAAGGTCAAGATTCTCAACCTCCGCGAGATTGTACATAAAACCGTCCGCCGCGATCGCAGGCCCGTAATACGCATGAATGGCGGCTATATCATACGCGTTTTCTCCGCTCAGAACGCTGTTTTTCAAAGTATCGTTGATATTGCCTTGACTTTCGGGGATTAATTCCAGCCTGACGTTCAGCTCGTCCTCGGTTTCTCTGTTGCGTATGTATATTGCGTCCTCAACGATATCGCCGGTGCTCTCGGCAATATTGAATTCCTCGTAAATAAGCCCCGACAGATCTCCGACCGGCTCGCGATATAAGATTCTGACAGCTTCACCTCCGAGGTCGAGTCCAGCCGGCAGAGACGACGGTATCAGCGCCCGCCCGTATTCGTCAAGCGCCTCCGTCTGCGCTGTCACAGCGGCGGTGGAAACAGTATCCGTATCAGAAACCGACGTCGGCTCTTGTGAGCCGCAGGAAGCCAGCGCGCAAAGAATAGCGCAAAACAAGAGTGTGCATATTATACGTTTTGACATAATATTACAGCCTCCGATGCCGTTATTTTTTGTCCGTCTTTACAAATTGGGAATTTGCAGCGCGCGTGAAACGCTCATTGCGCGTATCTCGTCGGCACTGACCTCGCGTCCGAGCCTGGTCGAAAGGTAAATTCCCTCCTGTATAAGCTGCGTATCGAGCGCGATATCGGCGGTCGGCAGCAGTGCGCATTTGCCGGTCAGCGCTCCTATCCAGTGGTGCTGCGACGAATCGTATACCGAATTTTCGGCGTATACGGTATGGTTGAGGTAATTCATATTGCCGAGGTCGAACGACGCGTCGAGCTGCATATCCTCGAGCGCGGTATGGAATTTGAACGGCGATATCGTTATACCGCCCTTTGAGCCGGCTATCATCGACGACGGCGACGGCGCGGAATATATCGCCCACGATTCGAGTATATCCATCGTAAGCCCGCCTTCAAAGGTAGCGTAGCCGGTGCCAAGCTCCTCTACATTATAGCCGGATATGGCGCGTCTGCCCTCGTCCATCGGCAGCTCAGCATAGGTATGACCGACCACGCGTTCGAGCTTAGGACGGTTGGTGAGATAAAGCAGCTGCGAAATGTGATAAACGCCCATATCGAACAGCGCTCCGCCGCCGGAAAATTCGCTGTTGACAAATTCCTTTTCCGCGTAGCCGTCGACATAGGGACGTCCGCGGCGGCGGAAGCCATAGGAGCGCATATGATAGATTTTGCCGAGATGTCCGCCGTCGATAAGACGTTTCGCCGCCTTCGCCTCGTCGGTGTAAAGCTGAGCGAGCTGGATATGCAGCCTGCGTCCCGTGCGGGCGGCGCATTCGTACATCGAGAGTGCGTCGGCGTAGGAGCCTGCCATCGGCTTTTCGCAGTAGCAGTCCTTGCCCGCTTCCATCACGGCGATGGACACCGGCGCGTGCATATTATTGTGCAGGCAGACGTCGACAGCGTCGATATCATCGCGGCGCAGCAGCTCACCGATATTGGTATAACGGTCGGCGACGCCGAAGCGGTCGCCCATCGCGTCCGCTTTCGCTTTGATGATATCACAGAGCGCGACGACCTCGCAGTCGGGAACGTTTTTATACGTTTCCATGTGATTGTTTGCGATGATGCCGCAGCCGATTATGCCTATTCGTATTTTTTTCATACAGTAAACCCCCAAAAAATGAGATTAAAGCAGATCGCCGTAAAGCGTTTTGAGCCGCTCGATGCAGACGCGGACGCCCTCAAGCTCCGAATATGTGGCGGCGTCCTCGTATTCTATGACGTATATCTGCGTGCCGCCGTCCTTTTTGCAGAAATTCATAATGGTTTTGTAATCGATATCGTCATCGCCGATCATGGTCGCATAGCCCTTCGTTTTGGAATAGGGCTTGAGATGAACGATCTGGGAGCGTCCCGCGCCGGCAAGCAGCTCGGCGTTAACGTCGCCGTCGCCCGCCATGCAGTTTCCGGTGTCCATCTGCATGAGGAACTGCGGGCAGGTAAGCTCGCGGAGCAGCGTCCACGTCGTTTTTCCGGTATCGCCGACCGGCTTGAATTCAGCGGTGTGGTTATGATAGCCGGTGAACATTCCGTATTCGGCGAGCCGCTCGGAAAGCTTATTAAGCTTCTCGGCGGTGACCTTGAGCGATTCAAGGCTGTTCATCCAGTCCTCCGGCATCCACGGTATCACCATATAACGGTTGCCGCACGCGAGGTGGTGCGCAGCCGTCTTATAAAACGTCTCGTCGTTTGTAAGCAGAGCGTCGTAGGGCGTGTGCCAGCTTGAAACAGTAAGTCCGCTCGCGCGCAGCGCCGCCGCCGTCCGAGCGGGTGTATACTGCGGCGCTCCCGCGAATTCAACCGCCTCGTAGCCGTAGGAGGCGAGCGCTTCGAGCGTACCCTCAAGATCCTCCGAAAGCGCCTTGCGCACCGAATAAAGCTCTACGCCGACCGGTATTTTTTTGTTTTCCATTTTAATGTTCCTTTCAATATATGCTTGCACATATTTACTTATTTGTTAATTTTACAGCGCGTATTTGTGATATTATCACTTTTGTAACGTCACCGCATAAAACGATTATATCACGTTGCGCTCAAAAATGCAACCATTTTTGTCCTGACATAACATATTTTTATCAATAATCACTTTATCCGTTGACATAAGTTTCCAAATAATATATAATGCTTTTAGCATACACAGCATCATGCCATGTGCAGATATAGATGAAGCGATGTCAAAGTAAAATTTTTCGTATAATTTTGTTTAAATTTGCTTTTATCTATTGATTTATATCGAATTGTCTGTTATAATTCACATAAATGAATTAAAAGGGACACGGTATATGGAAAAGGATTTTAAATTTAAGGCGGCGGTATTTGATCTCGACGGAACGCTCGCCTATACGATGAACGACCTCGCCGACTCGATGAACGCCATGCTCCGTTCGTTCGGCTATCCCGAACGCACTCACGAGCAGCTTTTAGGCGCTATCAACGGCGGCGCGCGAAACTTTGTTCGCCGCTCGATGCCATCGCCGATTTGTGACGACGAAAACGCTGTCGACGCGTGCTATAAGGTTTACGACAAAATCTACGGCGAGCATTTTGCCGACAATACTCCGCTTTACGACGGCATTTACGACTGCGTGATGAAGCTGCGCCGCGCCGGTTTAAAGCTTGCCGTGCTTTCTAACAAGCAGCAGCTCCAGACGGCGGGAATTATCGGCAAGCTGTTCCCTCCCGGCGTTTTCGACTGCGTTATGGGACAGAGCGTTTATCCGACAAAGCCAGATAAAACGGGAACTCTCGCTCTGCTCGATTGCATCGGCTGCGCGCCGGAAAATTCCGTCGAGATCGGCGACAGCGACGTCGACGTCGCAACCGCCCTCAACGCCGGTATGTTCTCGCTCGGCATAACCTGGGGCTATCGCGGTGAGGACGTCCTGCGAAACGCCGGCGCAATGCAAATTTGCGGCACGCCCGCCGAGGTCGCTGATTTTATCCTCGCGCACAAGCTGTGAATTCTGGCATTTCCGAACAATAAGCAAGTACAATAAGCAATATTATAATTAACAATACATAACATATTATAAGGAGATTATTAAAATGAAAGCATACGGCAAGAAGGTTTGGCTCATTCCGGACTGTTTTCTCGAGAGCATTTCCAAATCTCAGCTCAGCCATGAGGCAATCTGCGTTATAAACACCTCCGACGAGGACGCTAAGATCGATCTCACTCTGTTTTTCGAGGATCGCCCTTCCTACAAGGGCTTTTCATCACAGTGCGGAGCGGCGATGACTCACCATATCCGCATGGACAAGATACGCGCCGCAGACGGCTCGCGCATACCGCTCGATACCCCCTATGCCGTTCTCGTCGAAAGCTCCTGCCCCATCGTCGTACAGTACAGCCGTCTTGACACCGCGTCCGCCGAAATGGCGCTCATGACCACAATCGCCTATCCGGTCGAAGAATAACCGCGTGAAGCGGCGTACAGCATCGAGTATAAAATAAAGCGAAAGCATTGAACTTTTTTATCAAAGCATAGTTTAATGCCTTTGTAAAATATGTACCCATGTCACCTCATAAAGGAGATTATATATGAAACTTCCGTTTAAAATCGAGCTTTCGGGCAAGGTCGCGGTCGTCACCGGCGGCAGCGGCGTTC
>Ga0172378_10006622_pt1 | contig 10819 bp, 8 predicted proteins | sample GrowelOW332metaG_FD_119755 | JGI IMG/M metagenome (GOLD analysis project Ga0172378, IMG submission 119755) | Groundwater microbial communities from an aquifer near a municipal landfill in Southern Ontario, Canada - Pumphouse #3_1 metaG | ecosystem: Environmental > Aquatic > Deep subsurface >... | reverse complement strand
ATATCCGGCCTCCGATTGGTAATAGAAAAGTGCTGCGGCATAAGCATATCTTTCACCAAGGCCGATGTTGGAAGTTTCTTGAATCTTTCCGTTGAACATATCCGCCATTGGATTGTGGCTGAGAGTCCAGAAATGAGTAAGTGGAAGGTCCGACATGCAATAAATGCAGATATGCCTTTCTCGCATTAGAAGTTGGCGTCCGCATATTATGCAAGTCCGCGGAAGCGCCAGGTCCGCAAGTGCCGTAAGGGCGTCCTTGATGCCGATGCCGTATTCCGAAGGGTTGTGCACAGGGACCGATGTAGATTTTTTGTCCATGTGTCAAAAATGCGATAAGGGAATGTCAAATCCCTTAAGAAACGGAAAAACCTTGCTGTCGGCAAGGTTTTTTTAAATGAATTGATGTTTCTTATTGCGATTAGCAGTTCATCGCTCCGCAAACGTGGATGACTTGGCCGCTCACATAAGAAGACAGGTCGCTGGCAAGGAAAAGCGCCACCTTCGCGACTTCTTCAGTAGTGCCCCCGCGGCGTAAAGGAATCTGTTTTTCCCACTCTTCGCGCACTTTTTCCGGAAGTGCGTTTGTCATATCCGAAATGATGAATCCCGGAGCTATGCAGTTGGCACGTATGCCGCGTGGCCCCATTTCCTTTGCAATGGATTTCGCAAGGCCTATCAGTCCCGCCTTGGAAGCGGAATAATTGCATTGTCCGGCATTCCCCGAAACGCCTACGACTGAAGACATGTTGATTATGCTTCCGCCTTTCTGGTTGGACATTATGGGAGTGATTGCGTGTATGAAATTGAATGCCGATTTCAGGTTGACGGCGATGACTGCATCCCACTGGCTTTCCTGCATCCTCAACATCAGTCCGTCTTTGGTTATTCCCGCATTGTTCACAAGTATGTCGATATGGCCGAAGTCTGTGAGAATCTGATTGACGACATTGTGCGTCTCTTCGAAATTTGCGGCATTGGAAGCGTAGCCTTTGCATTTGTGGCCGTAAGCTTCAAGTTCCTTGATTGTCTGTTCTGCCGCATCATTTATCACAAGGTCTGTAAAAGCGACATCGGCGCCTTCTGAGGCGAATTTCAATGCGATTGCCTTGCCTATGCCTTTGGCTGCACCAGTGATGAGTGCAACTTTTCCATCTAAAAGTCCCATAATAATTATTCGTTTAAACTTATTTTCTTGAAAAACACGTGCAAAAGTATTCTTATTAAACCGCTTTGGCAAATTTTAAAAGATGAAATTGGTCAAAACAGCTTATTGGTGGCGGACTTCGATGCCATAAATCATTTCGACATCGACGCTTCCACGTCATCAGGAGATATCGGCAGTCTTTCAGGCCCTGTACGGCGGGCTCCGGTTTCTGTTATCAGCACATCGTCTTCAAGCCTTATTCCCCCAAAGTCCAGATAATCTTCAAGCCTGTTGTAATTCACGAAGCCCTTGTCGGTCTTTTCCGCTTTCCATTTGCCGATAAGGGCTGGAATGAAATAGATTCCCGGCTCATCTGTGACGACATTCCCGGGAACAAGCTTCCTGGCCATCCTGAGACTTCCGAGGCCAAGCTGGGTGGAACGTTTCTGTCCCGGATCGTATCCTACCAGGTCTTCTCCCAGGTCCTCCATGTCGTGTACGTCCAGTCCCATGTTGTGTCCGAGTCCGTGAGGCATGAAAAGTCCCGCTATTCCGGCTTCAACCATGTTGTCAAGATTTCCCCTTACTATGTCCAGGGCCCTTAATTCTTCAAGCATCTTTTTTGCCACGGCAATGTGGATGTCGCGATATGCGATTCCCGGCTTTGCCAACTTGAATGCATATTCGTTGCAATCGTACACTATGCCATATATTTCCTTCTGTTTCTTGGTGAATTTCCCATCTGTCGGAAGCGTCCTTGTGAAATCCGACGCATAGTGCATATTGTTTTCGGCACCGGCATCTATCACAAGGAGTTTTCCCGGCCCTATCAACTTGTCGTGAAGGTGGTTGTGGAGGGTCTCCCCATGTTGTGAAAGGATGGTGGGAAATGAAACGCCCCATCCTTTGCTTATGGTGATCCCTTCCATCTTTCCGACTATTTCCTGCTCCTTCACGCCGATTTTCACATTGTTGCGGGCAACTGTATGCATTTCCTGCCCTATCGCCCCAGCCTTGTCCAATTCTTCGATTTCACATGCTTCCTTTACAAGACGCATTGAAATAATCGCTTTTACCAATGCTTCGGAAGGTTTCCTGTCCCCGACAAGAGATTGAAGTTTCATCGTATTGTAATACCTTGACGGTGGAATGAAATGGACAGGACGTCCGCTCTTCAAGGCCATTGACACGATATTGTCAAGGGCTCCGTAAGGCGCCGATTTGGAGATTCCGACACTTTCCGCCACGGATTGGATGCCGGGCTGGGGTCCCATCCAGATGATGTCCCCTATTTCCACATCATCGGCGAAGATTGTTTCATCTCCATTGTCCAGGTCTATGACGGCAGCATAACGAGGTTGGTCGATTCCGAAGAAATACAGCCACGAACTGTCCTGTCTGAAACTGTAGCAATTGTCCTTATATTGCGCAGGGGCTTCAACATTGCCGATGAACAGGGCGATTCCCCTTTGACCTTCGGCAATCACGGCGCCCATCTTCCCGATCAGATCGCGGCGTCTTTTCACATAAACATTTTTTTCAAACATCCGTTTTTGTTTTTCACTCAAATATACTAAATATTGCGGCTTGATGACTTTTTATGCTCAGCCTTATATTCCATACTTACGAGAATGCTTCCCAGAATCCCCGATGTCAACGATGCCAGCAATATTGCGATTTTGCCGGAATTGCGCAAATCGGCCATGATGTCCGATGGAACGTTTCCGAACGAAAGGGTATCAACGAACAATGACATGGTAAATCCTATTCCCCCAAGACAGGCCACCGCGAAAAGCATCTTCCAAGTAGTATTGGAAGGAATCTCACCCACACCTGTCTTTATGGCAATCCAACTTGCAAGTGTGATCCCTACAGGCTTGCCCAAGACAAGTCCCAGGAATATTCCCATGCCCGCACTGCCGATTTCCGGCGAAAAGCGGAATATGTTGAAATAGGAAGGGTTCGTTATTTCAACCCCGGCGTTGGCCAATGCGAAAATTGGCATTATCACGAAATTGACCCAAGGCGTGAGTGCGTGTTCAAGACGGAAACCCAGTCCCACCGATCCTTTGGCGAGGTGGCTAAGCTTTCCCAGGTATTTCATCTGGATGCCATTCGGAAACGTTTCACCGTCTCCCGAACTGTCCGAATTGATTATGTGGCCGGCCCAGGCTTTTGCCCTGTGTTTGAGATATGATTTGTTGTAGCGGGGTTCCATCGGTATTATGAAAGCCATCACGACTCCGGACATTGTGGCGTGTATTCCGGAATGATAGAACAAAGCCCAGATCGCAAGTGCGGGAATCAGGTAGAATATTCCCCGTTTCTCTCCCAATTTCTTCAATATTATCACGAACAGGATTATCAGGATTGCGATGAGCAGCAATGTAAGGTCGATCTTTTCGCCATAGAATACGGCTACCACTATGATTGCCACCAGGTCGTCCACTATGGCAAGCGCTGTCAGGAAAACCTTCATAGACAAGGGGACTTTGTCCCCCAGTATGGACATTATCCCTACCGCGAATGCTATGTCGGTCGCCGTCGGTATGCCCCATCCGGTGGCGGCCATGGTCCCGTGATTTATTGTGAAGAATATTATTGCAGGAACCATCACTCCGCCCAATGCCGCAATGACCGGCATCATCGCTTTCCTCAAGGAAGACAATTCACCGTAAGCCAGCTCTCTTCTTATTTCCAGGCCTACGGTAAAGAAAAAGATCACCATGAGGATGTCGTTGACAAACCTGGATATTGTAAGATTTTTCGGGAAAATCCAATCCCCGATGTCCAATGCCAGATCAGTGTTCAGGAGACCATGATAAATATCTTTTGTAAAAGGCAGGTTGGCAAGAAGCATTGCGATCATCACACAGGCGATCAGTGTCATTCCTGTGGCCCAAGGCTGATTCATGAATTTTTCGCGATACGCGTGTATGTTCCTTATCCCCTTGTTCCAGGTGTATATCTTCATTCCCCGTATATGTATTTGTGCTGTTCGTCAGATAGGCGGTCGATTGTTATTCCCCAGTCGGCCAGCTTCCTGTTTGCCACTTCCCGGTCGATTTCGGCAGGTACGTCGTTCAACATTTCCCCAGGCTTCCTGATGATGGTGTCACAGTGGTCCACCAGATATTTTGCGCTGAGGGCCTGTATGGCGAATGACATGTCCATTATCTCCGCAGGATGTCCGTCTCCGGCAGCCAGGTTGACCAGCCTACCTTCCGCCAATATGTATATCGTATTTCCATTCCGAAGTTCAAAAGCTTCTATGTTGTTTCTTGCAGGTCCCGACTTCACCGCAATCTCCCTTAGTCTTGCGACCGCCACTTCAACATCGAAGTGTCCGGCATTGCAGCAGATCGCCCCGTTTTTCATTTTAAGGAAATCGTTCTCAGTGATCACATCCTTGCAACCGGTTACAGTGATGAATATGTCCCCGATTTCGGATGCTTCGGACATGGTCATGACCTTGAATCCGTCCATTACTGCTTCCATGGCCTTGACTGGATCCACTTCTGTCACAATGACATCGGCTCCCAGTCCTTTGGCTCTTGTGGAAACGCCTTTTCCGCACCAGCCATAGCCGGCAACGACAACATTCTTGCCTGCAACTATGAGGTTTGTCGTCCGGTTGATTCCGTCCCAGACGGATTGCCCGGTCCCGTAGCGGTTGTCGAAATAATGTTTGCAGGCGGCGTTGTTCACAAGCATCATCGGGAACAGGAGTTTCCCGGCCTTGTTCATTGCTTGAAGACGGAGTATTCCGGTGGTTGTTTCTTCACAACCGCCTATTACGTTTGGAATCAATTCCCTGTATTCGGAATGAATCATATTGACCAGGTCCCCACCATCATCTATTATGATATCGGGTCCGACGGAAATGACTTTCCTTATCGCTTCGAAATATTCTTTGTCCGTCGCCCCGTGTCTCGCATACACATTCATACCTTCGTTTACAAGTGCGGCTGCTATGTCATCTTGAGTTGACAGCGGATTGCTTCCGGTAATGTGCATTTCCGCTCCGCCTTCGGAGAGTATCTCGCAGAGATGCGCGGTTTTCGCTTCAAGGTGGACGGAAAGGGCTATTTTCCTTCCATTGAAAGGCTTCTCAGTCCTGAATTCTTTTTCCAAGCCCGCCAGTAACGGCATATGGCGGCGCACCCATTCGATTTTAAGTTCCCCTTCTTTCCAGATATCGGGGTTTTTGATGTCATAAGGCATATTTTGTCAAAGTTTGTTATTTTGAGTTTCCATTTTTGTAAAAATACTTCTTTTTGGGCATTTCCGCAAAAGAAAGGAAATAGTATCTTTGTTCAAAATGGTATTGGAATGAATGGATTATTGATAGCTTTGACCGTCCCTTTTGCAGGGACGACTCTTGGTGCGGCCTGTGTTTTTTTCATGAAAGACAAGCTGCCTGCCCGGGTGCAAAATACGCTGTTGGGTTTTGCGGCAGGAGTGATGGTTGCCGCCTCGGTGTGGTCTCTGCTTATCCCAAGCATAAATATGGGAGCCGCAGACGGCAAGATGGCCGTAGTCCCTGCCGTCATCGGATTTTCCATCGGCATAGCTTTCCTTTACTTGCTTGATCAGTTGACGCCGCACCTCCATCTTGGTGCGAAAGAGGCCGAGGGCCTGCCCAGCAGGATTTCCAGGACGGCGATGCTCGCCCTTGCCGTGACGTTGCACAATATCCCTGAAGGCATGGCTGTAGGCGTCGTGTTTGCCGGTGCGATGGGAGGAAGTGCCACCATGTCGCTTGCCGGAGCTACTGCGCTGGCCATAGGCATTGCAATACAGAATTTCCCCGAAGGGGCGATAATATCAATGCCGATGAGGGCCGAAGGCAATGGAAAATGGAGATCGTTCCTGATCGGGACCCTAAGCGGATTGGTGGAGCCAATAGGCGCCATTGTGACGATCGTCCTGGCATCACACATCATTCCCCTCATGCCGTATTTCCTGTCGTTCGCCGGTGGCGCGATGATATACGTGGTGGTGGAGGAACTAATCCCGGAATCATCCGCCGGCCCTCATTCCAATTTGGGGACATTGGGCTTTTCTTTCGGTTTTGCCTTGATGATGGTGCTTGATGTCGTTTTCGGCTAATAGTATTTGCGCTCTTCGCGATATAGGGCTATGAATATGAACAGCAGTACCGTGAAGGCCCAGAGGGAAGACCCGCCATAGCTTAGGAATGGCAGGGGAATGCCTATCACGGGCATAAGGCCGATGGTCATCCCGATGTTTATGAAAAGGTGCATGAATATGCAGCTTGCTACGCAATAACCGTATATCCTGGTGAAATGTTCCCGGCTTTTTTCCGCATCGGCCACGATCCTCCATATCATGAGTACATATAGTATTATGACTCCGGCACAACCTATGAAGCCCCACTCCTCTCCTACGGTGCAGAAAATGAAATCCGTACTTTGTTCTGGAACGAAGCCGTAAGAAGTCTGGGTACCGTTAAGATAGCCTTTTCCGAACAGGCCTCCCGATCCGATGGCTATCATTGATTGATTGACATTGTATCCCACTCCTGCGGGGTCGTCTTTCATTCCGAGCAGGACTTCTATACGTTTGCGCTGATGTTCCTGCAGCACATCGTTGAAAATGAAATCGGTCGAGAAAATCAGGGCGACACCCGCCAGGAAGCCTCCAATGGAAGCCATCATGAAGGAATTCTTTTTCTTATAGGCCAATATGAAAATGAGCGGTATGCTTATGAATGCCAGGGCAAGGAGGACATATACCGGCTGAATGGCGGAAATTATGCCTTTGATTGCGGATATGCTCCATAATCTCGGCAGGAAAGTCAGCAGGATGATTAGCGCCGTACCTATGAGGATGTTCAGGAAAGAGTCTCTGGAATTCATCGAGTTGCATAGCCATACCACACCCATCAGTATCAGTATGGCTACAAAGGAGGATGTCACCATGGTCATTATGAAGAGCAGTATTGCCATTCCGATCATGAAGAGCCACCATCCCGACAGGCCTTCCCTGTAAAGGACGAAAATGAATCCGACGTATACCAATGCGGATCCTGTTTCGCTTTCCCCAAGGATTACCAGCATCGGGATGCCGACAGCCAGGGCGGTAAGGATGAAATCCCGGAATCTGGTGATTTTATAATTGGCTCGGCTCATTATCATTGCCAGGATCAGCGAAGTCGAAATCTTGGATATCTCGGCAGGTTGGAACCTTACCGGGCCGAATGCGAACCAGGACCTGGAGCCTTTTACTTCTATTCCAAGGAAGATTACGGCAATCAGCAGTGCAAGTACCGACAAATACAGGATTACCGGTACTGATTGCCAGAAACGCGGATTTATAACAAACAATATGAGGGCTGCCAGCCCGAATCCGGTAAGTATCCAAAGTGCCTGTTTACCACACCTGAAATTCAAGTCAAGTATGGACGTGGGTTCCGCAGAGTGGATGGAAGCATATATGTTGATCCATCCGAAGATCACCAATGCCACATAGGCGATCACCAATTTCCAGTCAACGGCCTGCCTGAGGCCTCTTTCGTGCGGATTCAACATATTCAGTATGCTTTTACCTTTGTCATGAGGTTGCCTTCCAACATCTTCTCTTCCAGAGGCTTGCGTTTCTCGTCAATCTTTCCGGTAAGGTATTTCTCAACCATGAGCGATGCGATTGGGCAAGCCCAGGTCGCTCCGAAACCGGCATTTTCAACATATACGGCGACTGCGATCTTGGGATTGTTCCTTGGGGCGAAACAGATGAAGACGGAGTTGTCCGCACCTCTCGGATTCTGTGCAGTACCTGTTTTCCCGCATATGTCCAATCCCGGTACGGCTGCGATGCTGGCCGTGCCCCCTGAGCCGAAGCCGCTGTTTACGGCCCTCCACATCCCATTGATCACTTTCCGATATTGTGTGGTGTCCACCATCGTATAATGCTTTTCGTGGTATTTGGGGTCGATCCTGACTCCTGGCGAATCTTTGACAATATGCGGTATGACGTAATAGCCCCTGTTGGCCACCGTCGCGCACAGATTGGCAATATGCAAAGGAGTCACCCCGATTTCACCTTGTCCTATGGAAAGGGAGATTATGGTTGTAAATTTCCAACCGCCTTTCCCATAAAGCTTGTCGTAGTATCTGGATGTAGGGATGTTACCACCCAGTTCGGAAGGGAAATCGCTGCCCAGCTTGTGTCCAAAGCCCATGCTTGTCACATATTCACGCCACTTGTCGAATGCTTCTTCCGTTGAGGAATATTTCCTGTTTTCCAGGATGTTCCTCATCACATAGCAGAAATATCCGTTGCAGGACATCATTATGGCCTCTTCCAGGTCAAGTGGGGAACGATGCTGATGGCATCCCAGCTTGTGACTGCCGTAAGGGTATCCCCTGTAGCAGGGATATTTCATTTCAGGGCGGAGGGTGCCTTCCTGCAGCCCTATCAGACCGTTTACAAGCTTGAATACGGAGCCTGGCGGATATGGGGCCTGTACAGCCCTGTTGAACATGGGTTTGTGCGGATCCTTGATGATTTCCCCGTAATGCTTGCCTATGTCTGCCAGCATGTTTACATTTATTCCCGGACTGGAAACCATTGCAAGTATTTCTCCAGTGGACGGTTCGATCGCCACGACACTGCCAACTTTGTTCTGCATAAGTTCCTGTCCGTATTGTTCCAAGTCCGCTTCAATTGTCGTGACTATGTCATGGCCCGGTACCGCTTCCTTGTCCATCGCCCCATTCTTATATCTGGTCTGTATCTGGTTGCGTGAATTCCTCAGATAGATGTGATAGCCTTTTTCGCCTCTCAGATCCTCTTCCCGCGCTGCTTCTATTCCGGTCTTGCCGGCGTAGTCTCCCGACCTGTATGTCTCAGGATGTTTGTTTATGTAGCTTTCATCCACTTCAGATACGTAGCCTAAGAGATTTCCTCCGGCATTGATTGGATAATCGCGTATGCTTCTCACCTGACCTTTGAATCCCTGGAACTTGTAGCCGATTTCCGCGAATTTCATATATTCCTCGGGAGGCAGCTGCTTCAGCATTATGACGGACTGATATCCAATTCTTTTGCGGTTCCTTTGATAATCGGCCATCTTTTCCCGAATGAATTCCGGATCCACATCCAGCACGTCTGCAAGTGCGAGGGTGTCGAAAGGCTGCACTTCTTTCGGAGTGACCAGGATGTCGTATGCGACTTTGTTCCCGACTATGATTTTTCCATTGCGGTCGTATATCACACCTCTCGTAGGATATATGATGTCATAGACCATCGAGTTGTTGGAGGCGTCTATCTTGTACTTGTCATCCAGGAGTTGTATGACAAAAATTTTGGAAAGAAGAATGAGGGCTACAATGACAAGACCGACCAAGAGTTTCTTTTCCCGATCGGATCTCTGCTTATCTCCGTTATTTCCTGTCATCTGGCGCTGTAATGTCTACAACGAGCAAAGATAATAAATATCCGGCAAGAAGTGAAAGGCCGAATCTCAACAAATTGAATGAGAACGGCCTCAAGTTAGCCCCGTCCGCCCAGATGTAAATTAACAGGAACAGGGCCTGGACTGTCAGCAATGAAAAAGAGACTTTCCCTATGCCATATTTCCTTATTGTGAAGGCTTCCTTCCTTTCAAAAAGTTCTTCCCCGAAAATGAGGGTTATGAGGTCTCTGCGGATCAGTGCCACGGGTACCAATGCCAATGTGTTCAAACCGATCACACCTTCCGCCAGCCAGTCTACTGAAAGGCCTGTGGCGAAAGCTATGCACATGGCGGCGAAAGTGCCGACTTTTGTCGGTATGCAGAGGACTATCACGGGAAGGATGGAAAGGACGACGTATTGGCTCAGATGGAAGTAATTGCAGATCAGAATCTGCGCCACCACCATCAAGACATACGCTATTGGGAAGTTGTTTTGTTTCATTTTTTGGTTGTTGCCGGCTCTTCCTTTCTCTCAAGATCTTCCATTTCCTTTGCTCCGACATTTGTCACAACAGTGACATATCTCAGCGTCGAGAAGTCCTGAAACAATTTGATTTTTATTTCATTGGTCGCCCCGTTAACGATCCTTGACTCGCCAGTGACCCCCAAAGGGATGTCGGCAGGGAAGATGGACGAATATCCGCTTGTGTAAATAGTGTCCCCAGGGTGGAATTTGCATTGCAGGGGTATTTCTTTAAGCAAGGCGCCGTCAGTACTTTTCCCATCCCAGACCAAAGGGCCCACCGCACCTTCTTTTCCAAGTCGCGCGCTTATGCTTATCTCGTTGTTCATAAATGACAAAGCGTATGAGTATTCCTTGTCTACGGCATCGATGATCCCCACCACTCCGTTTCTGCTTATGATTCCCGATTTGGGCAAGATGCCTTGGTTTGAGCCTTTTCCGATTATTATGTAGTTGTGTTGCTTGTTCCTGCTTATCTTCACTATCGAGGCCGGGGTGTATTCATATCCGATCACTTTGGAAATCGATGTGTCTGCGTTACGGACATTGGTGGTTTCGTCTGCAGCCTGATATCGCCTCAATTTCTGGGACAACACGAAATTCTCCTGTGCCAGGTTTTCATTTTCTTTTGTCAGTGAAAAATATCTCCTTACGGATTCCGATCCTCCCCAAGCTTTTGCCATGAAGCCGTGGATTTTTTCGGAGATCAGGATATTCTGCAACTTGTCGTTGT
>Ga0172378_10006621_pt1 | contig 10820 bp, 9 predicted proteins | sample GrowelOW332metaG_FD_119755 | JGI IMG/M metagenome (GOLD analysis project Ga0172378, IMG submission 119755) | Groundwater microbial communities from an aquifer near a municipal landfill in Southern Ontario, Canada - Pumphouse #3_1 metaG | ecosystem: Environmental > Aquatic > Deep subsurface >... | reverse complement strand
GATAGCACAAACAATACAGTCCAATTTCGACTTCGTCTCATTGCCCTATTTGTTTGTATACATCGGCATTAACCACAGTAGACATATAAAATAGCTTTGGGCTATTTTATATGTACAGATGGTCTAATTTTTCGAATATCCGCAATATCACATGCTGCATCAGAAAAGGATAGAATCCCTCAAACATTTGCGTTTTATAGATTGTTTTTTTATCTCATTCGTTCGAGCCTCGCTGCATCTAAGCGAAGTAAGATAAACAACATTATTGTGAATCCCCATAAAGACGACCCTCCATAGCTAAAGAAAGGCAATGGAATACCGATGACCGGCATTATTCCAAGTACCATTCCAATGTTTATAGTGAGATGGAAAAAGAAAATACTGGCAACACAATAGGCATAAACACGACTAAATGCTTCTCGCTGTCGTTCGGCAATTTTTAATAATCGCATTAAAAACAGCCAGTAGATAAACAATACTAATGTTGAACCCCAAAAACCATGTTCTTCACCAACTGTACAGAAAATAAAGTCGGTATCCTGTTCAGGTACGTATTTCAATTTTGTTTGTGTTCCATTTAGGAAGCCTTTTCCCCAAAATCCACCTGAACCTATGGCAATTTTCGATTGATTGACATTGTAACCTGCACCTGTAAGATCATCTTCCATATTAAGCAGTACTTTGATACGGATTTGTTGATGAGGTTGTAATACTTTTTCAAATAAATAATCGGCAGAAAAACAGAATAATACAGAGCCAAGCGATATGGCTACAACCAACCAATATCGTTTGTATCTGTAAATTACCTCAATAACCATCCAATAAATACATGCTGCAATTACTGTAAAAATAGCAACGTAATTATAGTTGAAGTTATACCAGATGTTTATAATATAGGAAAGTAATGCTATTACAATCGTTCCAATTGTTACAATAAATGCTTCTTTTCTATTCCTGGCTATAAAGAATGCATATATAAGTTGAGCAGCAAGTATGAGAATCATTCCAATTATCATTCCTAATGTTCCTCTGTCAACTTGAATAGGAACAATGCTGTATCTTATAATGACGACAAATAAAATGATGGCAAATGTAACAATTAAAAGTACAATTCCATTCATTCCTTCTCTGTAAAACATAAGTAAAAAGGCAACAAAAACGAGAGCCGAACCCGTCTCTTTTTGTAAGATGATGAGTGCAAATGGCAAGAAAATAAATAACCCCAACGGTATTAAATCTTTCCAGTTTTTAAGTTTGTAATTATACGAACTCATGAATTTTGATAAAGCCAAAGCCGTTGCCATTTTTGCTAATTCAGCTGGTTGGAAACTGATAGGACCGAGTACTAACCACGAGCGTGACCCTTTAATGTCGGTAGCTACAAAGATGGTAACTAATAGCAATAGCATAGCTGATGCATAGATAAAATAGGCAAAAATATTATACATCCGGGAATCCACCAGAAGTAACATTCCACCAATTCCAAAAGCAGTCAGAATCCAAATAAATTGTTTCCCCGCACGCTGATTAAAATCCAAAATGCTGGATTGATCAAAGTCATAGCTAGCACCGTAAATGCTTATCCAACCCATAAAAACAAGAACAACAAAATAAAATATCGTTGTCCAATCCAATGCGTATCTTATACTATCGTTCTTTGACATCGATATTTGTTATTGAGGTTGACATCCGTTCTAATAATTCCTGACGTTCAATTTTTCCGTAAATATACTGCTCCATCATCAAACTGGATATTGGCGCTGCCCAAGTAGCTCCAAAACCGGCATTTTCAATTACAACTGCAATAGCAATTTTAGGATTTTCGCGCGGGGCAAATCCAACAAAAATTGAATGGTCTTTACCATGACCATTTTGGACTGTTCCCGTTTTTCCACACATACTTGTATTCGGGATTTTGTAATAACGTCCTGTTCCGAATTCAAAAACACGCCACATCCCTTCATTTACAATAGAGAAGTATTTTTTGTCTATCGCTGTTTTGTGAATTTTTGTGAGCATGGAGTCTGTTTTGTTGAGATGAGGTGTGATAAAATAGCCATCATTTGCAATTATAGCCATTGAGTTTGCCAGCTGAAGGGGTGTAACTAGAATTTCACCTTGTCCGATAGATAATGAACGAATAGTCATTGCTCGCCAGCCCGTTTTACCAAAATATCGATTGAAGTATTCCTGCTTTGGTATATTTCCTCTGGATTGTTCGTAAATATCACCGTCTTCAAATTTTTCACCAAAACCAAAACTCATGGCATCGTCTGCCCATTCTTGATATCTGCTTTTGAATATTAAATTTTTATCTCCATAACCGTCTTTCTCGAGTGTCGTTTTGAAAGTGTTCCAGAAATATGGATTGCAACTTTGCTCAATGGCACTCAGTAAACTTACCGGAGAACCATGATGGTGAGTACACTTTATTGGAGAGGAGTTTGGGCCGTTGCAAGTAAACATAGTATTTTCGGTAATGCCTCCCATTTGCAGACAGATAAGAGCCTGAATCGTTTTGAAAGTAGATCCCGGAGAATATTGCGCTTGTGTTGCCCTATTCATTAAGGGTTTCGTAGGGTCGTTCACTAATGCCCAGTAATTTTTTGAACGCTGACGACCAACCAAAATGCCTGGATCAAAAGCGGGATTCGAAACCATTGCCAGAATTTCACCTGTTTTGGGTTCGATGGCCACTACGCTTCCCACTTTCCCTGTTAAAAGTTTTTCGCCTAGCTTTTGTAATTCAATGTCGAGTGTCAGGGTCAAATTTTTGCCCGCTTTTGGAGCGATATCATATTTCCCTTTTTCGTAACTGCCTTTTATTCTGCCTTTAGCATCGCGTAATAGAATTTCAACTCCTTTTTCTCCACGTAATTGTTTTTCATAAATATATTCTATTCCATCGCGTCCGGCATAGTCACCCTGACTATAATAATCATCTTTCTCAATTCTGCGAGCTGAAACTTCGCCAATACTGCCCAATACATGAGCTGCAATCGGAAAAGAGTACTCACGTAAGGTTCTGTTTTGTATGTAAAAACCGGGAAATTTATACATCGATTCTTGAATGGTCGCTATATCTTCAATTCCTAACTGACTCATAAAGAGTTGCGGTGTATATGAAGAATATCCGGGGTTTTTTCGACGATCTTTTAGATTTTCAATTTGTTTGATAAAGAATTTTTTATCAATATTCAATGCTTTGCAAAATGCTATTGTATCAATATCTTTAATTTCACGCATGATTAGCGCAATATCATATGCCGGTTTATTGTAAACCATCAAGTTATGATTCCTATCGTAAATCAAACCGCGGGGAGGAAACTGTGTTTTCTTGAGAAATGCATTACTGTCAGCACCTTCCTTGTATTTTGTCTCCAAAATTTGAATGGAGAATAAACGAAAAATAAATATGACTATTATAGCCGACATGATAATGGCGATTACATATCTTCTGTTTTGAAGCGTATCGTTAATCATGTGCTATTTTTTATTTAGAGATTGGTATCCTAATATAAGGAGTATCGTAACAAGTGAACTGAAAAATATTTTCCCGGTAGTAATCCAAAGGTGTTGTACTGTAAATGCTTCAAGGAAAAACAGTGCTCCATGATGTATAAAGACCATTATGACAACATATTTTATATACGCAGCTACACCAAAAGTATGAAAAGATGGAGTCGGATTATTTCCTTCTTCGAGAGAAGTGAAAATTTTGATAATACCACTTCTCAAAAATGCTATAAGAACAGCTGCAAAAGCATGCATTCCCATTGTATTTGAAAACGAATCGATGATTAATCCAAGTCCGAAAGCCAGCAGAAGGGTTAGCCAACGTTTGGTTAGAACAGGTAATGAAAGAATAAAAAGGATATAAATATAGGGGTTAATATATCCAAAAAACTGGACATTATTCAGCACTAATACCTGAACAAGTACCAGTAAAATAAATCGAATTATATTTTGTAAAACTACAGGCATCCTATTGTTCTTCTGAATTTATTTCCAAATTACGTTGTTCTTTGTAATTCAAATAATTAATCACTTTTACATGCGAAAGTGTTCGAAAATTAACGGCTAATTTCACTTGAATTTTATAGTAAGCATCACTTTCTTTTATGTTGAAATCTTCTATAATTCCCACTGGTATACCTTCTGGAAATGTAGTGGTTAATCCGCTGGTTATTAGTGTGTCACCCAGCGATAATTCTACGTGACGGGCTATGTCGGTAAGATTTGCATAACGGTAATCTTCTCCGGACCAAAGGAGCGATCCGCTATAATTGTTACGTTTAAACCTGCAACTTATTTCAATTTTTGGGTTTAAAACCGGAATTACAACTGCAAAATGATCAGAAACGTTTTTTACAATTCCTACCACTCCTTCGTCGCTTATAACTCCCATATCTACACTAATGCCGTCAACTTTTCCTTTGTTTATGGTAATGTAATTTTGAAGTTTATTGGTTGAACTATTGATTACTTTTGCCGATATAAATTGATATTCCATTTCGGGTGGAATCTGAAAATGCAAGGTATCATCGCCGTCTTTTTGTAAGGTCGATAATTTATTTCGGAGATTGATAATCTGATTTTTAAGGGTTGTATTTTCTTCGGATAAATTGTCGTTTGCTGCACGGAGTTTGAAAAATTCAACGACAGAATTACTCCATTCATACATACTTGATACAACCGAATTACTGGAAGACAGGAAAACGCTTCGTTGGAAATCCTGATTTTTCACAATCATGCTGAAGGAAATTATTTCCAGAAAAAGAAATAAAAACACAACGCTGTATTGAATCAAAAAATTGATTAGATTCTTCATGATTGTTTGACCTGGTGGTAGAAAATTGGAATTTGAAGGAGACAAAATTTCCGGTAGAAAGTCATCCTGTTTTCTACCGGAAATCTAAAAGTTATCGTATAAGGAACGAAAATTTATCAACGTTCTTTAATGCAATTCCAGTGCCACGGGCTACTGCGCGCAATGGATCTTCAGCAATATGAAATTGAATATTTAGTTTGTCGGTCAAACGTTTATCAAGACCGCGCAATAATGCACCACCACCGGCAAGATAAATTCCACGTTGAACGATATCCGCATATAATTCGGGAGGCGTTTGTTCTAATGCACTCAGGATGGCTGCTTCCACTTTCGAAATAGATTTTTCAAGGCAATGTGCAATTTCCTGATAAGAAACTGGCACCTGCATTGGTAAAGCTGTCATGCGGTTTGGTCCGTGAACTATATAATCTTCAGGGGCATCTTCCAAATCGGTCAATGCAGCACCAACATTTATTTTGATTAATTCAGCAGTACGTTCTCCTACTTTAATATTGTGCATGCGTCCCATGTATTCAACAATGTCCACTGTTAAATCATCACCTGCAATACGAATCGATTTATTTGATACGATACCGCCCAGCGAAATAACGGCTATTTCAGTGGTACCACCACCAATATCAACAATCATACAGCCGTTGGGTGCTTCTACATCAATGCCAATACCGATTGCTGCAGCCATAGGCTCATAAATCATATACACTTCACGACCTCCGGCGTGTTCCGACGAGTCACGTACCGCACGAATTTCCACCTCGGTACTTCCTGATGGGATACAAACCACCATTTTTAATGTAGGTGAGAAAAGATGATTCTTTGTAGGAATCATTTTTATTAAGCCACGAATCAATAATTCAGCAGCATAGAAATCGGCTATCACACCATCGCGCAAAGGACGAACGGTACGAATTCCTTCGTTTTCTTTTCCCTGCATTTGACGTGCTTTTTCACCAATAGCAATCAGTTTATCAGTACGTTTGTCCAAGGCAACTACCGATGGCTCGTCTACCACAATTTTATCATTATGTATGATAATGGTATTTGCAGTTCCTAAGTCAATCGCTATTTCTTGTGTAAATGAAAATAGTCCCATATCTTGAGTTTGAAAGTTTATAAAGTTTTTATAGTTAAAAAGTCATGCAACTGCTTACTGATCACTGTTTACTGTTCACTGTTCACTGTTCACTGTTTACTGATCACTGATCACTGTTGTAATTAGTGTTTAAAATGACGGATTCCGGTTGTTACCATTGATACGCCATTTTCGTTGCACGATTCAATCGAAAGTTTATCGTTGATAGAACCACCCGGTTGAATTACCGATGTAATTCCGGCTTCGAAAGCTATTTGTACGCAGTCAGGAAATGGGAAAAATGCATCGGAAGCCATAACTGCTCCTTTCAAGTCCATTTTGAATGAATCAGCTTTTTCAATAGCATGTGTTAATGCATCAACCCGTGAAGTTTGACCAACGCCACTCGCACACAATTGTTTGTTTTTTGCTAAAACAATTGCATTCGATTTAGTATGTTTCACAATTTTATTGGCAAAAAGCAGATCTTCAATTTCTTCAGCTGTAGGAGCGTTTTCAGTTACTACGGTTAAGTTTTCAGCCACTTCAGTATGAGTGTCTTTATCTTGCATCAAAACACCATTCAATAACGAACGGAATTGTAGTGCTTTGATTTTTGCGTTTTTCAAAATTAAAATAATTCTGTTTTTCTTTTGGCTAAGGATTTCAATTGCTTCCAAATCGTAATCGGGAGCAATTACCACTTCGAAGAAAATTTTAGTCATCTCTTCAGCTGTTGCTTTGTCGATAATGGCATTGGTTATTAATACACCACCGAATGCAGAAACAGGATCGCCGGCTAATGCATCATTCCATGCTTCAACTAATACAGGACGGGAAGCAATTCCACAGGCATTGTTATGTTTTAGAATGGCAAATGTGATATCGTCAAAATCATTGATTAAATTAACAGCAGCATCAATGTCAAGTAAGTTATTGTACGAGATTTCTTTTCCTTGTAGTTGTTCGAACATTTCGTCGAACTTTCCATAAAATACTCCACTTTGATGAGGGTTTTCGCCATAACGAAGCACTTTTGAATTGTTTTCGCTATAACGGAAAGCACTTTTTCCCTGTCCGTCAAAATAATTGAAAATAGCTGAATCGTAGTGAGATGATACCGCAAATGCTTCTTTTGCAAACCAACGACGTTCTTCAATCGAAGTCTCGGCTCCGTTAGTACTAATAATTTCTAATAATGGTTTGTATTGATCTTGCGAAGCCACAATTATGACATCGTTGTAGTTTTTGGCTGCTGCACGAATTAACGCAATGCCACCGATGTCAATTTTTTCTATCGTTGTTGCTTCATCGGCCCCTGCAGCAACAGTAGCTTCAAAAGGATATAAATCAACAATTACAAGGTCAATTTCAGGAATTTCATATTCGGCAATTTGCTGCTTATCCAACTCTAAATCACGGCGGTTAAGTATTCCTCCAAAAATTTTTGGGTGCAATGTTTTAACTCTTCCGCCCAGAATTGAGGGATAACCGGTTAAATCTTCTACTGCACTACACGGAATGTCAAGCGATTCGATAAACGATTGAGTACCGCCGGTAGAGATAAATTCTACTCCTTCGGCATGTAGTTTTTGAATAATAACATCAAGGTTATCTTTGTGATAAACAGATACTAATGCCCTTTTAATTCTCTTTTTTTCCATTTCCCTTTTTTACTTTGATTTATGGGATGCAAAGCTACAAAAAAATAGTTATTTTATCAACACATAAATAAGATTGATTTTGAATACAAAGCAATTTTAATTAGTTGATTATAAAATGAACTTTTAAATATAAAAACATAAAAATCAAAATGTTTCTCCACGTAAGCTCCTGAAGCAATTAACAGGTTGATTGTTTAATAATCAAAACAAATCTTTTTGTCCACGAATTATACGAATTTCCACAAATTATAATCATATATTTTAGTGAGAATTATCTCTTTTGGTCGTTAAAAGTTGGTTCGAATAAATTCATGATTCATAGTTTTTTAGTAATAAAAAAATCTGATTTGAATCAATAATTTATATCAATTCTTGTCCGGACTTTAAATCAGAACACTCTGTGTATAATCATTAAAATCAATCTATTCTGAAAGAGTTCTTCCGGAATGTTTTTATGAATTTAAATGAGTCAATTTTCTTTCATTTTTATTGAAATTAATTGGATAAAAGTGAATTAATATTGATACAAAATCGGAAATGTATAAAAATGTGAGTAATTTATTTGCCGGACTAAAAAAAAGCAGTACTTTTGCAGTCCAATTTTAGCGTAATCTCTGACAGAATAAGTGAGGTCTGTGAATATTGCGCATAATATTTATTTAAACAAACAGCAATAATGGACTTAATTAAAATTGCAGAACAAGCATTTCTGGTTGAACAAAGTCATCCAGTGTTCAAAGCCGGAGATACTGTAACAGTAGCTTACCGTATTAAAGAGGGTAGCAAAGAACGTATTCAGGAATTTCGAGGCGATGTACTCAAAATCGTTGGTCACGAAAACAAAAAACGTTTTACTGTCCGTAAAATATCAGGAAATATAGGTGTTGAACGTATTTTTCCAATGGATTCTCCGTTTATTGAAAGTATTACCGTAAACAAACGTGGTAAAGTACGTCGCGCTAAATTGTATTATTTACGTGCACTTACCGGTAAAAAAGCTCGTATCAAAGAAAGACGCGTGTAATCGTATTCTTTCCAAAAGAAATAAAAAAGAGAAATTCGCAAGTGCGGGTTTCTCTTTTTTGTTCCAATGAACGGGTTTTCTGTTATTCAAAAAAAGAGTATATTTGCAAATTCAGAAAGAAAATTGAATAGATCCTTTTTTATTTCAATGTAATTAATCGTTTATCTCTATAAATCATGAGTTTAATTAGCGAAACAGGTAGGTTTTTTTTATTGATGCAACGGGTTTTCGTACTCCCTGACCGTTGGAAAATGTTTTTCCGACAATTTCCAAAAGAACTGGAGAAACTGGGGTTGCAATCTTTGCCTATTGTTGCAATTATTTCAGTATTTATTGGTTTCATTATGACAATGCAAACCAAACTGAACACTTCAAATCCATTATTGCCGGTTTACACAACTGGTTTGGTAACCCGTGATACTTTATTACTCGAATTCTCTTCCACCATTTTATGTCTTATCTTGGCCGGTAAAGTGGGCTCAAATATTGCATCCGAAATAGGAACTATGCGCATTACCGAACAAATTGATGCCCTTGAAATTATGGGAGTTAATTCGGCAAATTATCTAATCCTTCCCAAAATTGTAGCTTTTGTTGTTATGATGCCGTTTTTGGTGATTTTTAGTATGGGATTAGGATTAACAGGCGGGTATTTTGTAGGGGTTTTGACTGACATATTAACTACTGGCGATTATCTCATTGGTATTCAATATGCATTTATACCCTATTATATTTACTATTCCATATTTAAATCAATGATTTTTGCGTTTATAATTTCTTCTGTTGCTGCATATTATGGATATTATGCTTATGGAGGAGCATTGGCTGTGGGTAAAGCTAGTACAAATGCAGTTGTAAACGGAAGCATTTTGATTCTGTTTTTCAATATTTTGATTACAAAAATTATGTTGAACTAATGAAGAAGCAGCAAACAGTAAGCAGTAAGCAGTAAACAGTAAACAGTAAGCAGAAAACAGTTAGTCGTAAACTGAAAAAAATTGTAACATTATCTATCCTTTATAACTTTACAGACTTTATAAACCTTACAAACTCTAAGAACTTTAAAAACTTTCTCCCTGAAATGATAGAAGTAAAAAATGTAGATAAATCCTTTGATACGAATCATGTTTTGAAAAATGTTTCTGCTGTTTTTGAAACAGGGAAAACGAATATGATTATTGGTCAGAGTGGTTCAGGAAAAACGGTTTTGATGAAAAGTATCATTGGACTTCATCGGATTGATAACGGACGGATTGAATATGATGGCCGTAATTTGCCCGATATGCATATGCGTGATATTCGCGTTTTGCGGAAAGAGGTTGGAATGCTTTTTCAGGGTTCGGCACTTTTCGATTCATTGACGGTGTTGGAAAACGTGATGTATCCACTCGAAATGTTTGCTCAAACTAACCGGGAGGAAATGATTGAACGTGCTCGTTTTTGTTTGAAACATGTAAATCTTGAAGAAAAAGCTTATGGTTTAGCACCGTCCGAAATTAGTGGAGGGATGCAAAAACGTGTTGCTATTGCCCGTGCCATTGCTCTACAACCGAAATACCTTTTCTGCGATGAACCAAATTCCGGCCTCGACCCGAAAACCTCGCTGATTATTGATAAGTTGATCAATGAGATTACTCATGAATTTGATATCACAACCATTATTAACTCTCACGATATGAACTCAGTAATGGAAATTGGTGAAAATATTATTTTTATCGAAAAGGGAGTAAAAGCGTGGCAAGGGAACAAAGATGACATTTTTCATGTTGATAATGATGCGCTAAACGATTTTGTGTTTGCGTCAGAATTATTTAAACAAGTTAAAAAAGTAAACCAATGAAAATTATCTCATACAATGTAAATGGCATTCGTGCAGCACTGACCAAAAATTTTACGGGTTGGATGAAAGAAGAAGATCCTGATGTACTTTGTCTTCAGGAAACAAAAGCTCAACCCGAACAGATTGACACTATGCTTTTTGCCGAAATGGGTTATACAACTTACGCTCATTCGGCCGTAAAAAAAGGCTATAGTGGCGTGGCAATACTGACAAAAAAAGCTCCTGATAATGTGGTGATTGGCATGAATCATCCCCGTTACGATTTCGAAGGTCGTGTTATCCGAGCTGACTTTGGTGATTTGTCAATTATCAGTGTTTATGTACCTTCAGGTTCATCCGGTGATGAACGTCAGGCATTTAAAATGGATTTT
>Ga0172378_10006620_pt1 | contig 10820 bp, 11 predicted proteins | sample GrowelOW332metaG_FD_119755 | JGI IMG/M metagenome (GOLD analysis project Ga0172378, IMG submission 119755) | Groundwater microbial communities from an aquifer near a municipal landfill in Southern Ontario, Canada - Pumphouse #3_1 metaG | ecosystem: Environmental > Aquatic > Deep subsurface >... | reverse complement strand
CCGCAGTCTCTAATCCAAGAATCATTACTACTCATTTCAACTACTTTTACATAGTCAGCAAGCATATTTCTTGCATTATCATATTGTTCTTTTGAAACACAAACTGTTATAGGTTCATATTTACCAATTACATTTGCAACTTCAGTAAATACTTTTTGTGCTGGCTTAGCGCCATTACGCCAGTTATCAGGACGCTCTGGCCATATGATATATGATCCAGTATGTTCTTCAAACTCAGCTGGCATTCTAAAACCATCAACTTTTGGAACGCTTGCTAATCTTTTCAAAATTACCCTTCTTTCTTTACCCTAAATGCTAAAATTTCTTGAATTATAATAGAAACAGCAACACCAATAATAATTGGCATATTTGCACTAATTGACTCTGGAGTAAAATCAACAAATAATGTAAATATAACTCCTGCTATCAATAATAACATTGGTAACCAAGTAATTAAGTTAAGAATAAATTTATTTCCTGGAACTTTATAAGCTCTTTCTGTTTTATCAATTCTTCTTAATTTTAAGAATGCTGGAAATAAAGGTATATAACTAATTAATAATGTTACTAAACTAAAACTAAAGAATGTCCAAAATAAATTTGATGCAGTATCACTAATTTGACCTGCTATAATAGCTGCAATAAGAATTACTGTTGCAACTATACCATTTATAATTGAAGCCATGTATGGAACACCATCTTTATTTGATTTAGCAAATAATTTTGGAAGTCCACCATCTTCAGCAGAATATTTTGCAACACTGTTAACTCCAAATGACCAAGAAACAATATTAGCAACCATTGTGTAAATGAACATTAAACCAACGGCAATTACTATCATTCTTACTACATCAGCATTAATACCTATATTAGTAAGTAAAATTGCAAATGATTCAGTTATTCCTGAAGCTGATGCTTGTTCAGTAGTCATCGCTATATTAACACCAGTGGCTGGCAAAATATAAAATACTGCCATTAAAATTCCACCAATAATTAAAGCTTTAGGAATTTCTTTTTTAGGATTTTCCATGTCATCAGTAAATGTTGCTACAACTTCAAATCCTAAAAAATTAAATATAATAACTGATATAAATGATAAACCAGCTAAATCTAAGCTTGGTAATAAATCACTTAAACTATGAATTGGATTAGCGCTTTCGCCTGTTTTAGCATATACATAAATACCTAAAGCGCCAAGTGAAACCATAAATATTATTTTAAAGAAAGTACCTATATTTACTATCCATTTGTCTTCACCAATTCTTTGAGTACCTAAAAATGCAACTAACCATGTATAACCAAGTTGTAATACAACAAGCCATACTAATGATAATTCAATATCAAATATTCCCATAATTACATCTGTTACAGCAACTGCAAGTGATGCAATCCAAAGTGGAAAATTAATCCAATAATTCCAAGCAACACGTGCTGCCCATTTTTTTCCAAATGCCTTTTTTACCCAGTCATACATTCCACCTTCGCTTTGAAAAGTACTTCCAAGTTCAGCAGATATAAGCCCATAAGGTAAACAAAATGCTAATATAAGTAAAAACCACCAAAAATACTGTGAATTTCCTATTGCTGCTGATGGCGTAACGCTCTCTGCAACTAATGTAATACATACAGTCGCAAGGACTGCATCTATTAATTTAAATTTTTTTTTCTTTTCCATAAAATTTTCTTCCTTCTACTACTTATTTAAATTTGCTTTGCAAATTCTAGTAGTTTCCTCCATTTTATCCATAAAGTAAACTAATAATGCTCTCATAGCAGTTAATCTATTTTCAGCTTGATCAAATGCTATTGAAACATTTGAATCCATTACTTCATCAGTAACTTCTTCATTTCTTGACGCTGGTAAACAATGCATAAATTTTGCATTTTCTCCAGCTTTTTTCATCATTTCCATATCAACCTGATATTTTGGGTAGAAAATATTTTTTCTTTCTTCCTCTGATAATTCTGCTTCATATAAGCCATACCAAACATCTGTATAAATAAAATCTGCACCAGGAATAGCTTCATCTTCGTTATCAGTAACTAAGAAAGTACCACCCGAAACTTTACAGTTTTCTTCAGCAAGTTTCTGTAATTTTTCGTTTAATTGGAATCCCTTAGGCCCAAAGTGGACAAAATGTCCTCCCATTTTTGTTGTAATCATCATTAATGAAGTACACACTTGAGTACAATCACCTACAAATACTACTTTGCAATCTTCAAATCTCTTACCAGCTGGTAATTTTTCGAACATTGTCATTATATCTCCCATTTCTTGAGTTGGATGATTATAATCGCTCATACCATTAATTACAGGTACCGTAGCATTTTTGGCAAGTTCAACAATTGCTTCATGTCTTTCAACACGAGCCATTAAAATATCTACTAAACGCGATAATACTTTAGCAGTATCATAAAATGTCTCATGTTTTCCGAGTTGGATTTGCCCAGGTGCTAGATATTCCGCATGCCCCCCTAATTGTGTCATCGCTGTTTCAAACGAAACACGAGTTCTCGTTGATGGTTGTTCAAAAATCATACCAAGTGTTTTATGATATAACACATTTAGTGGAAAATCTGCTTTTATGTTTTCCTTTATAAGTAATCCTAAATTAATCATATCTAATAACTCTTCTTTAGTAAAATCTGAACTATCAACAAGATTTTTAACTCTAACCATATTATCCTCCTATTCTATTATCTAAATAATACCACTATTTGGCAAAAAATACTAGTACATCATTGTAAAAAAAAGAGACTAGGTCTCTATTTATAAGCATAACGCTTTATCCCAGTTTCATTTCCCTGCCTTACAACATCGGCTTTCCATGTTTCATCAAAAGGTCTTGCATAAAATAGTGTATTATCATAATTATTAGCAAGATTACGATACCTTTTAGCTATTTCTATTGAATCAACATTTTTAGTATATCCAAAATCATAATAACTATCATGGCTTTCTTCAAAAAAGATTACCCTATTTCCACTTGGACCACCATTATTTGTTAATACTCCTACATATTGGCTATATTTTTCAACTAAATCTTTTTGAGTAAATAAAACTTCTCCATAAACTATCATCCCATATTTCTTAAGACAATATATTACTCTAGGCCAGAAATCACAGCCTTCTTCAGGTAAAGCTATATGTTTAGCCGCATCAAATCTAAATCCATCTACACCACAGTCAATTAATTCATTTAAGAAATCAATAATTATATCTTGAAGATCATGATTATTTAAATTTAAACCTGGTAAGCCCATACAATAATGAGTAACTTGATATCTATCATTCCAATTTTCAATATTTTTTGCTTCTCTCCAAAAATCACTTCTATCACGAAGTTTGGCATCAACTTTCTCGTGTGGATGAAGTCCTCCATTATTTTCCTGTGCCATATGATTACATACAACATCAGCTATTATTTTTATTCCATATTTTTCAGCTTCGCAGCATAATCTTTTCAAATCATCTTTTGAACCAAAATAATTTCCTATACTAAATCCTATTGGCTGATATGACATCCACCATTGTCTTACGCCATCTTCTTTTAATGGTTGGATTGGATTAATCTGGATAGCATCAAATCCTTGTTCACTAATTTTTTCAAGTTCTTTCTCTACATCCTCTAAGCGCCAATTAAAAAAGTGTAATACTCTCATAACATACTCCTACTTCTAAATATTACCTTAATTATAACACTATTATTTTTTATTTCAAATTTTTATATAAATAAGATAATTTTCTTCTTTACAATATTTGTTTTTGTGTTATAATCTATAACGTGAGGAGGATTTCAATGAATATTTTCAAAAAATATGGGCCATATAAATTAATAACATTGGGATTCCTTTTGTGTATTTTTATTGGTAGCATTTTATTATGGTTACCCATTTCACATATAGCTGGCGCAAACGTATCATTTATTGATGCTTTTTTTACCACTGTTAGTGCCATTTGTGTTACGGGACTTGCTTCAATTGACTTAGCTAATTCATTTAATTTGTTTGGAAGAATTGTTGTTGCATTACTTATTCAAATTGGTGGTTTAGGAGTCGTTTGTGCAGCCATAAGTATAATAATTATTTCGGGTCAAAAGATTGGTATTAAAAAACGTATACTTATAATGAATTCACTTAATTTGAGCTCATTAAAAGGAGTTGTTAAATTTGTTAAAATAATGATTAAAATAACTTTTACCGTTGAATTAATTGGTGCCATACTTTCTTTCTTCGTATTTATAAGAGATTATGACTGGCCAAAAGCAATTGAAATTAGTATATTCCACTCTATATCTGCATTTAACAATGCCGGATTTGATATTTTGGGCGATTTTCAAAACTTATCAAGTTATAGAAATAATATACTACTAAATTTAACCACTTGCTGGTTAATCGTTTTGGGTGGTTTAGGATTTATTGTAATTAATGATTTATTAGAGAAAAAAAACATTCATAAATTACAATTACATTCTAAAATTGTACTCAAGACTACTTTCTTTCTAATAATAGCTGGTACAATACTTATAAAAATTACTGGCAATTTAACATGGTTAGAATCTTTATTCTTAAGTATTTCTTCTAGAACAGCAGGATTTAATACATATCCTATTAGTATGTTAGGATTGTCTTCATTATTAATAGTTATGATTTTAATGTTCATAGGAGCATCTCCAAGTTCAACTGGTGGAGGTATTAAAACAACAACCATTTATGCATTATTTAAAAGTACTATAGCAATATGTACAAATAAAGATTGCGAAGCTTTTAGAAGAAAACTTCCACAAGATGTAATTAATAAAAGTCTTGCAATACTATTTTCAGGAATTAGTGTAGTAATAATAACCGTTTTTTGTTTAAGCATATATGAACCAAATTTAAAACTTTCAGATATTTTATTTGAATCTATAAGTGCATTTGGTACAGTTGGTTTGTCAACCGGTATTACTACTGAATTATCAGCATTAAGTAAAATAGTACTTGCTATAACAATGTTTATTGGCAGAATAGGACCACTTACATTATTAGCAATATGGTCAAAGAAAGGGAAATCTAATGTTAGCTATCCAGAAGAAAACATTATGATTGGGTAATAAAATGAGAAAACAAAAATCATCCATTGAATATGGAATAATTGGATTAGGAACTTTTGGCATGAGCTTAGCCAAAGAATTGTCAGAGGCTGGAAAAGAAGTAATTGTATTAGATCATGATGAAAATAAAATTAAATTAATAAAAAATTATGTTGATGAAGTATTTTTAGTTAAAGAGCTTGATAAAGAAACGCTTGAAGAAACAGGTATTCAAAACTGTGATACCGTTATAGTTTGTATTTCAAAAGATGTAGCTATCAGCGTTCTTACAACTTTAACAGTTATTAATATGGATGTTCCAAGAGTAATTGCTAAAGCAACTAGTGATGAACAAGGCATTATTCTAGAAAAATTAGGTGCAGAAGTTATATATCCAGAAAAAGATATGGCCGTAAGATTAGCAAATAAATTATTAAAATCAAAATCATTAGATTATATAACTTTAAATGGTAATGTTACTGTAGCAGAGTTTAAAATACCTGATGAACTTGCTGGTAAAAATATTCGTAATTGCAATATTAGAGAACATTTTTTGTTAAATATAATTGCAGTAGAAAGCAATGAAAATACAATAACAGAGATTGATCCTGAATATGAATTAAAGAATAGTGATTTGATTGTACTAGTCGGATCTAATAAAAATATTCATAAACTCGAAAAAAAATATTATAGTAATGAAAATTAATATTTTACTGTTGCAAATAATTTATTTTAATGATAGAATTAGGTTGGAATAGGGCGTGAGCGTATGATGCATGTTTTAAATTCTAAAAAATGTTGTGGAAATTATAAGAGAGAGTGTACTTTTTAGTGCCCTCTTTTTTTGTAAGTTGGAGGAGTAAATATGAACACAGAATTGCTAGATAAGTTAAAAGAATTGTCAAAAAGAGAAATAAGTCTTAGTGACTTATGTAAAATGTTAAATCTAAATGAATATGAAATTTTAGGTTTAGTTGTAGAACTTCGAAAAGAAGGGATAAATATTACTACAAAGCAAAAAGATGATGATATTTATATGTTTAATGAGGGAGAAAAGGAGCCACTTAATGACAATACCTATTCTTTTCAAACAGATAACAATCATGAAATTAAACTTGCAGTTATTTCTGATACAAGACTAGGATCAAAATCCCAGCAATTATCCATTTTAAATGATATTTATGCTAATGCTAGGGAGCTTGGAATTACACATGTAATACATTGTGGAAATATTTCAGAAGGTTTATATCCAACAGATAGCAAGTATACTCATACTTTATTTCTTGAAGACACTTTAAAACAAGCCCAATACATTATAGATAAATACCCGCAAGTTGATGGAATAAAAACTTACTTTATCACAGGTGTTAAAGATGGAACTCATTTAAAAACAAATAAAATTAACATAGGTAAACGTATTAGTGATATGCGTGAAGATATGATATATCTTGGAGAAAATACATGTACAATAGATATAGATAAAATTAAAATGTTAATACTTAATCTAAATTTAGGAAAAACTTATACTAGTTCATATAGGCCCCAACAAATAATAAATTCATTTCGTAGTGAAGACAAGCCAAATATTTTGTTATATGGTGGATTGCTTCAAATGGAAAAATTTACTCAACGTGATGTCCAGTGTATTACTGTTCCTAGTGTAACAGCAACTACACAGGAAATGATTGAAAAAAGATATAGTAATACAATTGGAGTTTGGTACATAACTGTTAAAGCTAATGAAAAAGGTAAGTTATCTAGTATAACAGCTATGACATCACCTTATTATTTAACCAATAAAGAGGATTATATTAAAGCAAAAGTGCTTAAATTAACAAAGGAGGTAAAATAATATGGACGAGAAAGTAATTGTAAAAAAAGAAATAGATTCAAATTATATTGATAAAGTTTATAGAATTATAAAAAACGGTATGCCAATTGAAGAATTTACAAAAATATTAGGTTGTTCTTTTGAAGAAGCAACTGGTATTTTAGAATTATGCAGATTACATAGAAAAAAAGTAGAAATAGTATCTAATGAAAAAGGCGATTTAATTATTCAGAAAACTGCAATTAAAAGAATTGCCAATAACTCTGTTAAACTAAGTTTAGGAGATTTAACTCATACTAAATTATGCGTTGTCTCTGACACACATTTAGGAAATATTCATCAACAATTACATCTATTAAATAAGGTTTATGAAGAAGCAAGTAAAAGAGGTATAGATACTGTTCTTCATTGTGGCGATTTAGTAGATGGAGATTATCTAGCAATTAGAAAAGAACAGGGAAGGCAAATGTTTTTAAGAGGTTTTGATGAACAAGCTGGTTATGTAGTTGATATGTATCCAGAAGTTGATGGAATTAAAACTGAGTTTATATTAGGTAGCCACGATGAAACACATTATAAAAATGGTGGAGCAACTTTAGGATATTGGATACCAAAATGTCGTCAGGATATGGAATATTTGGGTCAAGATACAGCTACTGTAAATATTAATGGTGTACGCATAACTTTGGATCATCCTGGTGATGGTTCTAGTAAAGGATTGTCATATAAACTTCAAACTAGAATAGAAGAATTAGAATCTGGTCAAAAGCCTAAAATTTTATTAGTTGGGCATTATCATAAAAGTTATTATTTTTCATATAGGAATATTCAAGGTATTGAAGTTCCTTGCTTCTGTGATAAAACTCAATTTCAGCAAAAAAAAGGTTTAACTAATATAATAGGTGCATATTTTTTAGATATATATTCAGATAACAAAGGAAATATACAATTTTTTGAACCAGAGGAAATGCTTTTTAATAATGAAGACATGTGGGATGAAGTTGGTAAAGATAAAAGAAAAGTCAAAAAATTAGTATTAAAAAAAGAATCAATTTAAATGTTGATTCTTTTATTTTAACTCATCAGTAGCTTTTGAATTAATATTCAAATCAGATACTCTGCCAAGCTTATATGCATAATAACCAGCTGCTCCTATCATAGCAGCATTATCAGTACAATATTTCATCTGCGGAAATACTAAATGATAGCCTTCGTGCTCACAAACACTAGTTAATTTAGCACGCAATCCCTTATTTGCAGATACTCCACCAGCCACAATCAAATTATTCACATTATATTCTTTCATTGCCCTAATAGTCTTCTTAACAAGAATATTGACTACTCTAGTCTGATATGAGCATGCTAAATTAGCATTGTTAATCATATTACCTCTTTGCCATTCATTGTGAACTAAATTTATAACAGCACTCTTTAAACCACTAAAGCTAAAATTATATGAATCATCATCCAGTGGTGTAGGTAATTCATAATTATCTTTTCCTTCAAAAGCGAGTCTGTCCACAAGAGGACCACCTGGATAAGGCAAATTCATAACCCTTGCTATTTTATCATAAGCTTCACCGGCTGCATCATCTAAAGTGCCACCTATTTTTTCAAAAGAATAATCTTCCTTCATTAAAACTATTTCAGTATGTCCACCACTTACTACTAAAGCAATTAATGGAAATTTCATTGGTTCTACTAAATTATTAGCATATATATGCCCTGCTATATGATGAACAGGTACAAGTGGCTTATTAAACAAATATGCTATTGTTTTAGCAGCTTGCATACCTACAAGAAGAGAACCAATTAGTCCTGGACCATAAGTAACAGCAATAGCATCTACCTCTTCAATTTTCATATTTGCTTTAGTTAGGCATTCTTCAATTACCATTGTAATATTTTCTACATGATGTCTACTAGCAATTTCAGGTACAACTCCACCATATTGTGCATGTATATCCATTTGTGAAAGAACAACTGTTGCTATTTCCTCATACCCGTTTTTTATAATAGAAACACTTGTTTCATCACAACTAGATTCAAATGCCATTATATATGTATCCTTCATGTTACAACATCTCCCTTATCATCAATATTCCGTCTTCATCTTTATAATATTTTTCTCTTATTGCAACTTCTTTAAAATTTTTGCCTTTATAAAAATTGACTGCTACCACATTTGACTTTCTAACTTCAAGTGTAATATTTTTACAATTATGCTTTTTGCAATCTTCAAAAAAATAATTTATTAAAGAAGATGCAATATTCGTTCTTCTATTGTTTTCATTGACAAAAATATATTCAATCTCTGCCCTATCATAAATTATATCATAATTTAAAAAACCAACTGTTTCATCTTCTACATAAAATATTATATATTTTGAATATACTCCTATACTATCAATAGATGTATCAAAGTTACTTAAAAAAGAATTAATAACATCAATGTCCCTTGTTTCCTTAATCATTATTATTACTCTTTAATAAATTTGCTTCCGCCTCAGTCATTTTTAAATATCTTGGATTTAATTCATGAGGATTTACACCACTATCATTTTTATGTTTGTTAACAATTTTCAAAATATCTATATCTGATTTTAAAGTATTTTCAAAATAATTAATATTGTCATCAGTTATAAAAGTGTAAGTTTCATTTTTTAAAAGATTATTTTTTAGGCTTTCTAAACTAATATAAGAATCAACTATTACAGGTTCTAAATTTCTATTATATATCCCAGCATAAACACAATCTCTACGTGCATCTATCATTGGAACAACATAATCTGTTTTAAATGGCGTAGATGCAAGTGTTTCTAAACTTGAGATAGGAATAACAATTTTATTTTTAGCCCATGCAAAAGTTTTTGCGATTGTAACACCAATTCTCACACCTGTAAAAGAACCTGGCCCTGTTATTACATAAATTTTTTCTATATCGGTTGGCAAAATTTCAGCCCCATCAACACATTCTTGAATAACTTCAAATATCTTTACAGATAAATCACCATGCAATTCATCATTATATATAGTTTTAATATTGTTATTTTTTTCGTCTATAATACCTACAGTTAATCTAAAATTTGAGGTATCTAAAAACAAACTTATCATAATACTGCCTCACAAAGTTCTTCATATTGCTTACCATGTGGCTCAATTACAAGAATTCTTTTGTTCTCGTCAGCTACTATAAATTTAATATCTAATCTTTCCTTAGGTAAAATATCGTTTATGGTATCAGCCCATTCAATTACCACAATTCCACCTTTTGTATAGTATTCCTCTATACCTATATCTTCAGATGAACCATCTAATCTATATACATCTAAATGATATAAAGGTAATTCACCATATAAATACTCTTTAATTATAGTAAAAGTTGGGGAAGTTATAGTTTCCTCTATTCCGAGAGCATTAGCTAGTCCTTTTACAAACATAGTTTTTCCACTACCTAATTCACCATTTAAACAAATAATCATATTTGGAAATTTTTCTGATTCAAAATTTTGAGCTAACTCAATAGTTTCCATTTCACTCTTTGTAGTTATTTTATATTCCATTTCCATCACCATTATAATTATAACAAAAATAAAATACTTAGTACAACCATAATTTAGTGATTTTACTATATTAATACATATCAAATAAAAAATTAGACATATAATTAATTTTATATGTCTAATTTTATTTTATTAATTAAAAATATGCACAAAAAAAGACTAAACAATTAGTCAAAATAAACAAAAAAAAATTAGCAACTACCTATTTTCGCTTACACTATCTTCGGCGTGAAAGAGCTTAACTTCTGTGTTCGAGATGGGAACAGGTGTATCCTCTTTGCTATCGTTACTAATTTAATATTAGAGAAATAATTCTCTGAAAACATGATAATGTGGATCACAAATTAATATGGG
>Ga0172378_10006619_pt1 | contig 10820 bp, 9 predicted proteins | sample GrowelOW332metaG_FD_119755 | JGI IMG/M metagenome (GOLD analysis project Ga0172378, IMG submission 119755) | Groundwater microbial communities from an aquifer near a municipal landfill in Southern Ontario, Canada - Pumphouse #3_1 metaG | ecosystem: Environmental > Aquatic > Deep subsurface >... | reverse complement strand
CAAGAAATGATGGACAAAGTGCTGGAACGTTTAAATTACTATAAAAATGCATAGGGAGGAACAACCAATGCAAGCATATAATCATGATAAAATAGAAAAGAAATGGCAGAAATACTGGGAAGACCATAAAAGCTTTCAAATTGATGATAATTTTGAAAGACCTAAATTTTATGGATTAGTTGAATTTCCATATCCTTCAGGCGTGGGTCTTCATGTTGGGCATGTACGCGCGTACACTTCTTTAGAAGTGATTAGCCGAAAACGCCGCATGGAGGGGTATAACGTATTGTTCCCAATTGGTTGGGATGCGTTTGGCTTACCAACTGAAAACTATGCAATTAAAACAGGTAAACACCCAAGAACGGTTACTGATGAAAATATAAAAATTTTCACCAAACAATTAAAAGAGATTGGGTATAGCTTTGATTGGGATAAAGAAATTGATACAACAAGTCCCGACTATTTCAAATGGACACAATGGATTTTTTTACAATTATATAAAAATGGTTTGGCGTATCGTGATCACACCTATGTTAATTTTTGTACAGGATGCAAGGTTGTCTTATCAAATGAAGAGTTTCGCGATGGCAAATGTGATCGTTGTGGTTCTGATGTTGTGCAAATGGAAAAAGATGTTTGGTTTTTGAAAATCAAAGAGTATGCAGAAAAACTTTTGTCTGGATTGGATGAAACAAACTATTTGCCTAGAATTCGTTTAGAACAAGAAAATTGGATTGGTAAATCTATCGGTGCAGAAGTTGACTTTGCTGTCAAAAATTCTGATAAAAAATTAAAGGTCTTTACCACTAGACCCGATACCCTTTATGGTGTAACCTTTATGGTTCTTGCACCAGAACATCCTTTATTAGAAGAATCTGCCGATCAGATTCAAAATATTGATGAAATACATGCTTATCAAGAAGCCGCTAAACGCAAGACTGAATTTGAACGTGTGCAACTAGCGAAAGATAAAACCGGTGTTAAGATTGAAGGCCTTTCCGCAATCAATCCAATTAGTCAGACAGAAATCCCTATTTTTATTGCGGATTATGTTATGATTGGCTATGGCACAGGTGCCATCATGGCGGTTCCAGGACATGATCCACGTGACTGGGAATTTGCCAAAAAATTTGACTTACCCATTATTGAAGTTATTAAAGGTGGCGATGTCACCAAAGAAGCTTACACAGATACGGCTGATGGTGAAATGGTCAATTCTGGCTTTTTAAATGGTTTGGGCGTTAAAGAAGCTATTCCTAAAATGATTGCTTATTTAGATGAACAAAAACTTGGTAAAAAAACCATTAATTATAAAATGAAGGACTGGGCTTTTAACCGACAACGCTATTGGGGAGAACCTTTCCCAATTATTTATTGTGATAAATGTGGGATTGTGCCTGTTCCAGAAGAAGATTTGCCGGTTGAATTACCAAAAGTAGAATCTTATCAACCAACCGATACAGGAGAATCACCACTTGCTAATATTCCTGAATGGGTCAATACAACTTGCCCTGTTTGTGGCGGCGCCGCTAAAAGAGAAACAGATACGATGCCACAATGGGCTGGATCAAGCTGGTATTTTTTACGTTATTTTGATAATAAAAATAATGAAGCATTAGCTGATCATGAAAAAATGAAGTATTGGCTACCTGTTGATTGGTATAATGGTGGAATGGAACATGTTACACGCCATCTATTATATTCAAGATTTTGGCATCGCTTCCTTTATGACATTGGAGTTGTTCCAACAAAAGAACCTTATATGAAACGAACGGCACAAGGATTAATCTTGGGAACTGATGGCGAAAAAATGTCTAAATCAAAGGGCAACGTTGTTAATCCTAATGATATTATTGATGAATATGGGGCAGATACCTTAAGAACCTATGTGATGTTTATTGGGGATTATGAAAAGCCTGCACCTTGGTCAGAAAATGGCACAAAAGGATGTAAGCGCTTTTTGGATCGTGTTTGGAAATTACAAGATCATTTAGTGGATACCCTTGCATACACAAAAGAACTTGAAACCGCTATGCACAAAACCATTAAAAAAGTTTCCAGTGATTATGAAGAAATGAAATTCAACACAGCCATTGCAGCCTTAATGAGTTTGCTGAATGAATTCAATGCACATGGCGATGTTTCCAAAGGGGATTTTAAAACCTTTATTCAATTATTATATCCAGTAGCACCACATATTACAGAAGAACTTTGGCAAATTGTTGGGTTTGAAGGGGTGCTTCATGATTCAGCATGGCCAGAATATGATGAAACAAAAACCGTTGATGATGTCATTGAAATGGCTGTTCAGGTTAATGGTAAAGTTCGTGGGAAAATCACGCTTCCAAGAGATGCTGACAAAGAAAAAGCAAAACAAATTGTTTCAGAAAATCAAAATATTATGAAATATATGGATAACAAGAAAATTGTTAAAGAAATTTTTGTACCAGGAAAAATTTATAATATTGTTGTTAAATAAGCTTATTCTAGAAAGTAGCCGATGAAAAAAATAATTTTATATACAGATGGTGGTTGCCGAGGCAATCAAAATGAACATAATATAGGTGCTATAGGCGGTATATTGATTTATCCTGAAAAAAATATAAAAAAGGAATACAACGAAGGATTCAAAAATACAACGAATAATAAGATGGAACTCCTTGCGATTATTAAAGGATTATCAATGTTAAAAGAGCCTTGCGATATTATGGTGCATACAGATTCTGCATATGTCGTCAATGCTTATCATAGTCATTGGATTGACAACTGGAAAGCTAAAAATTGGACCCGTGGTAAGGCGGGTCCACTCAAAAATGCAGAACTTTGGCAAGAATTAGATCAGTTGGTTAATAAGCACCAGGTTACCTTTGTTAAGGTTAAAGGGCATGCAAATGATGCCTTAAACAATCGTGCAGACGCATTGGTCAATGAAGCCATGGATGCACTTTCATAGAATAATTAAAAAAAACGATAAAAACAGCGATACCATAGGTCTAAAGGTTTCTCATGAGAAACACTTTTAAACTGATTGTATAAAAAGTTTTATCGTTTTTTTGTTAAGGAAAGGATTATTCATCAAAAAAATAGATCTTGGTCTTTTTTTGATCTTGTTCTAACGCTTTTTTGATGATTTTAAGCAAGGTATCTTCTGCTTTATAACGAACGGTTGTCTGTGTTCGAACAAAAGGCCATGCAAAAACGGGGGCATAGGGATCTTTTTTTATAAAATTTTTCATTTGTTGTGCGCTGATTCGAAACCCACCAACATTAATACTATCGACTTTTGAAAAATCAATCTGATTTCTTAAATCACAAATAAAATCTGTATATATTTGCTCAGAATGCTCCGAAGGGATTAAGGGTTCTAGGGAAAGACGCACGGTAGCACCAATCTTTAAAGCTTTATTAATTGCTTCGATTCGATGGTTAAGAGAAGGCGTATGTTGCTCATACTGATCAATGACTGATTGAGGCAACAAAGACCACGCAAAAATAACATTCTTAGGCGGCGTTTTTGTGAGTGTAAAGTGTGGCGATTTCGTTTTTACTTCGAGGGTCAAGTTTTGATAGTGGCCTGCAAGGGCAAGCCAGCTGGGTATAAAATGTGTTAACGAATCGAATGCAAAGAAATCTGAATTGTAGGAAATGGCAAGATAAAGGGGAGAAGGATCGATTAAAAGATTGGTTTCAATTTGCTCAATAATGGCGTCGTTGTTCACAAAAATCAAAAAATGGCCACAATTATAGATGCTTTTCAGATAGCAATAGCTACAATCATAAAAACAATTCATCATGACATTTGTATAGTAGAAACGCATATGACCATAATTTTCACAATTCGCAGAGGCTTTATAGTAGTAATCTTGCGTACACGCAGCAAGTATTAAACTCTGTCTTGCTTTTTGTGCCATGAAATTTTGCTGATGGCGGTTAAAAAGGTCTCTATAATCGGCTATAATAATTTTTTGCGCTTCTTTGAAGTGTTTTAATATTTCTTGAGTATTTGTGTGATTTAAAATTTTTTCTTCGATGTAAATATGCTTAATTTTCATTTTTTTCACCATAGAGTTGATTTAAAAGTTGATTAAGGCGTTGATTGCGTTCGAATTTGTTTTTTATGATCATAAGGGTATAAGGATCTAAAATTGTAGCAAGCGGCATTTGTCGTAATTTTGCGGCAATACAAGCTTTTTCAAACTGTATTTTTTGATTAACACTTAATTTTAATGTCTTTACACTTTGATCAATGACGGTTCTTTCCGCCAGTGTATAAAAGGGATCCTTTGCTTGATCCATTGTTTCTAGCCAGGTTTTATGGACTTCTAAAAAATGTGCAATATGCGGGACTTCTAAAATGACCAGTTGGTGGGGAGGGGTTTGAAATATGGCTTGATTTTCAAAGGTTAAAACCTCCAGGGCCTTTTCTTTAAAGGGATGGTCAAATAAAATATCAGGATAATAGATGATTTGATGCTGATTGAGCCCTATCTTATGAATAAGATAGGGCTCAATCAGTTTTGGATTTTCAAAAATTAAATAAGTATAATTTTTTTTCTTGAGGATCATTATTAAACAGCAGGTGTGATTTCAACTTTATAAACTGCTTTTAAGTCTTCGATATGTTTTAAAAATTCATCATTTTGTTTTTTTCCAGAAAGATAACTTATAATGGATTTTTTAACCGTTTCGTAAGGAATAACTTCATCTGTTTTACGATCGGTTACTTTAATGATATGGAAACCAAATTGTGTTTTTACAGGTTTTTCTGAGATTTCTCCAACTTTCATGGCATAAGCGGCTTCTTCAAATTCAGGAACCATTTGTCCACGTTGGAAGTAACTTAAATCACCACCGTTTTCTTTTGAAGGACAAGTAGAATAAGCTTTTGCAGCTTCTTCAAATGTCTTTTTGTTGTCTTTGATTTCTTCAAGAATATCAATGGCTTGTTGTTCTGCAGGTAATAAAATATGACTTGCGCGAACACTGTCTGGTGCAATGAATTCTTTAGGGTTATCGTCATAAAAAGCTTGTGCTTCTTCTTCGCTAGCTGTAAATTCTTTCATGAATTCAGCAATTGCATGGCTTTTAATTAATTTTTCTTTTGCTTCTTCTAAAATAAGTTTGAATGTTTCTGTTTCTTCAAGTTTATTTTTTTTAGCTTCTTGATAGAATAATTCTTGTGCGATCATTTCATCTAAAAGGCGTTTGCGTCCTTCTGGTGATTGAAATTGTCCTTTTTGTTCGTCTGTTGCTTGCGCAATGAGTAAGTCTAATTGATCTTCATAAATAGGCTTACCTTCTACAGTAGCCAATAATTTTCTTTCCATAATGATTCTCCTGACGTTTTAATTATTTCGATAAAAAATTTATCATATATCATATTATCATACCTTTAAAATCCGTATTTGTCAAGGTCTTATCAAAGGGGCCAGATTAATTAAAATTTAAGAAAATTTTAATTTTACTTGCAATCTTATAAAAGAAAGCGTAAAATGTAGAGAGTTTCAGGTATATGTCAAAATTAAATTAAAGGAGAACACGTATGAGTGATAATTGTAATAACGATTGCGCAAGTTGTGGTGACAACGGTTGTGCTGATCGTACGACAAGTGAAAAGAAAAAAAGTTTACTAGAACAAGCTCATCCACAAAGTCATGTTAAAAAAATTATTGGCGTTTTAAGTGGAAAAGGGGGCGTTGGTAAGTCAATGGTTACAGCTTCATTGGCTGTAGCAATGCACCGAAAGGGTTTAAATGTTGGGGTTTTAGATTCTGATATTACAGGACCTTCTATTCCAAAAGCATTTGGCATTACAAGCAAAGCTACTGGTGGTGAAGACGGTATTTTCCCTGTTAAATCACAAGGTGGCATTGATGTTATGTCTATGAACTTATTGTTAGAAAATGAAACAGATCCTGTTTTATGGCGTGGGCCATTAATTGCGGGTGCTGTTAAACAATTCTGGACAGATGTTATTTGGGAAAACGAAGACTTCCTTTTTGTGGATATGCCACCAGGTACAGGCGATGTCGCAATGACGGTTTTTCAATCTTTTCCAATTGACGGGATCATTGTTGTAACTTCACCACAAGAATTAGTTACCATGATTGTTGATAAAGCCGTTAACATGGCGAATATGATGCACATTCCAATTATTGGGATTGTTGAAAATATGAGCTTTATTACCTGCCCACATTGCGATGAAAAAATCAATGTTTTTGGTGAAAGCCATATTGATGACGTTGCAAAAACCAATGGATTAAAAGTGCTTGCTAAAGTGCCATTAGATCCTAAAGTTGCAGAATTGATGGATGCTGGTAAAATTGAATCATTTGAAGGCAATTTCTTCGATTCAGCGATTGATGAAATTTTAAAATAAACAATAAAAAAAGCTATGCCATTTAATATGGATAGCTTTTTTTTATTTGAAAATTTAAATGATTAAACCCAGTCTCCATTTTTTAAAATAGGGGAAGTTGTGCCATCTTGTCGAATGCCAGTTATGGATAAGTCTTCTGTGCCCACCATAAAATCAACATGGGTTGCTGAACAATTGAGGCCTTTTTCAAGAAGTTCTTTTTCAGTCAATCCATCGCTATTTTCAATACAGGTTGGATAAGCGGCCCCTAAAGCAAAATGGCAAGACGCATTTTCATCAAAAAGTGTATTGTAAAAGAGAATACCTGTTTGGCTAATTGGAGAGTGATAGGGGACAATTGCAATTTCTCCCAGTCTAGATGACCCCTCATCGATATCAATTAAGGTTTTAAGGGCTTCATAGCCGGTTTCAGCACTATACTCAATGACCTTTCCCTGTGAAAAAGTCAACGAGAAGTGATCAATCAATTGCCCGTTAAAAACGAGTGGATAGGAAGCGACAACTGTTCCGTCTACTTTATTGCGATCTGGAGCAGAAAAGACTTCAAAAGTAGGTATATTTGGAAAAAATTTAATGTTGTCTTTGGCAAATTCACTGCCACCAGCCCAGATGTGACCGTTTGGCATATGGACGGTTAGGTCTGTGCCAAGCTTGTTTTTATAATGTAGGGCAACAAATTGTTCCTTATTTAAGAGCGTTGCTCTATTTTTTAAATTAAGATCGTGTTTTTCCCAAGCGGCAATTGGATTTTCAAGATCGGCCTGCGTTATTTTAATAATCTTATCCCAAAGAAGTTCTTGTGCATCAAGCGGTGTTTCTGTTGGAAAGACCTTTTTTGCCCAGCTCAGGGTTGGAATGGATAAAACACACCACCGAAGGGTGTTATTCATAATGGCGTCGTGATAGTCTTTGGTAGCCATTTGTATTGCAGATGAAGCAGCATGAATCTTTTGGGGATCACTGCCTTTTAATAAATCTGGGTCGGTTGCATAGATTGAAATAACGGCAGTATCTTCTTCTATAAAAGTATTGTTTTTATCAATGAACCATTTTGGGACTTCTTTTAAAGTTTCAATATCGGCATATTGGTAACGCATTTTTGAAAATTCATCATCATGATATTGAATTCTAACGTCTTTTGCACCGGCTTTATAGCCTTCTTCTGCAACAAGTTTGGCAAAGGAATGGCCTTCTAAAGGGCTGTTAATTAATAATTTTTGGTTTTTTTGTAAATTGACACCAATTTTAATGGCGATTTTGGCTAAATGCTGAATATAGTTTAAATTCATTAAATTCTCCTTATTTTATAAGTATAATCTGATCCTAATTTTGGGGATAAATCGCAATAGAGTGAACGAAGATCGGTTGATAAAAGATCAAATTCAAACAAATGACGCTGCTCAACACTTAAGCGTGTTTGATTGGAACGAACATTGGTAATAATGGGTAAGTCTGTTGAAGCTTTGAGTTGCTTTAAAAGGGCTTGTCCTTTGGTGTTAAATCCTAATACTCTTAGCCAAGGGTCAAAAGAAGGGCTACGAAAGGTTTCAATATCGTTTTTATGACACTGCATGACCATATTCATTAATAATCGTTGCACACGTGTTTTTGGACAAGATTTTGATGAAACAGCTTCAATAAAATCATGGTAGTGATTGCAAAGTTTAACCATTTTAATCATTTTAAAGAGGAGTCCTTTTTCTGCATCGGGCAATAAAAGTAATTCGTCAAATGCGGTTGTGAGGAGTTGTGTTCGAATGGTGGTATAAAAGGAAGCTAAAGGATGCGCCGTTTGTCGTTTCTTTTCTTGAATTAATAACGCTGTAGAGTAAGGGAGAGAAGCCGTTAAATCTTTATTTGAAAAATCATCTTCTTCAAAGTAATGACGGATAGATGTTGCACTTAATAAGCCATGACCATCGCCATGATAAGATTGCCCTTTTCGGATAATTGTTTTTGGCCGGATGGGGCTATTGCTTTTTATAAGCGCTTTTAAATATTCAATTGCTAAAATATTGTTCGGTGTTTCAAGCAAAGCAGCATCTTCGACACTCATGATGGATGCAACTGTTTTTTGACGGGCAAGTGCGTAGCTATAGTGTTGATTAAGATAGTGTTTTAAAAGGGTTTTAAAAGCAGGTGTTTCATTGGATAGCAGCTGTGCAATCTGGTTTAATTGTGTTATACTGCCATGTTCCGAACCAAAGGCAAGACCAGAGCAAGTGTTTAACGCATTTAAAATTTTGATACTACCACTTGCAAAATATTCTGCACTTTGAGCAGAAACGACGTAGGGCAGTTCGCAAACAAGATCTGCGCCATTGCGTAAGGCTGTATTTGCACGAAACCATTTATTTAAAAGGGCAAAATTGCCACGTTGAACGCAAGAACCACTCATTAATACCAGAACACCATCGGTGTTTTCTTTTGCTTGTGAAAGCAAATAGGCATGTCCTTTGTGTAAGGGATTAAATTCAGCGATGACAGCTGTAATCTTCATGGAATGCTCCTTTTTTCTAATATCTTTTAGTATAGCACACAATAAAAACGAAATCAAAACAAATTTTTAGGGAAGAAGAGCAAAAAAATAGTAGCATTTTTTAAGGATTATTGATATACTAGTATTAAGTTAATTATGAGAAATGAGAAGGAGTTTATTTATGAAAGTATTAGTTATTAATTGTGGAAGCTCTTCTTTGAAATATCAATTGCTTGATATGGATAACGAAGCAGTATTAGCCAAAGGTTTAGCAGAACGTATTGGAATTGAAGGTTCTGTTGTAAAACACGAACCAACTGGCAAAGATAAAGTCATTTTCAAACAACCAATGAAAACACATAAAGAAGCATTGGATATTATCATGAAAGCTTTAGTAGACCCAACTTGTGGTGTTATGAAAAGCTTAGATGAAATTGATGCAATTGGTCATAGAACTGTACATGGTGCAGAAACATTTGCAAGTTCTGTTCTTATTAATGATAAAGTTATTAAAGAAATGGAAAAATGTTCTGAACTTGCGCCATTACATAATCCTGCTAACTTAATCGGGATCTATGCTTGTAGAGAACTATTACCAACAGTACCAATGGTTGGTGTTTTTGATACCGCTTATCATCAAACAATGCCACCAAAAGCTTATATCTATCCATTAGATTATAAAATGTATGAAAAATATCGGATTAGAAAATATGGATTCCACGGAACATCACATCGCTTTGTAGCACTTGAAGCTGCAAAATTGATGAAGCAATCCATTGGCAACTTAAAATTGATTACCTGTCATTTAGGCAATGGAGCAAGTATTGCTGCTATTCGTTATGGCAAAGTCATTGATACTTCCATGGGATTCACCCCATTAGCTGGTTTGGAAATGGGAACACGCTGTGGCGATATCGATCCTGCTATTGTCATCTTCCTACAAAAGAAAGGCTATTCATTAGAAGAAGTTGAAAGATTAATGAATAAAGAATCTGGCGTTTTAGGCATTTCAGGCGTAAGTTCTGACTTTAGAGATGTTGAAAAAGCAGCTGCTGAAGGAAATGATCGTGCACAACTTGCTTTAAATATTTTCCGTTACCGTGTACAAACAACTGTAGGAAGCTATGTTGCTGCATTAAATGGTGTCGATGGCATTGTCTTTACTGCTGGTCTTGGTGAAAACTCTGAAAGTGATCGCGCAATGATTTGTAAAAACTTTACTTATCTTGGTCTTCAATTAGACGAAGAAAAGAATAGCCAACGTGGTGAAGCAATGATTGTTTCAACAGAAACATCAAAAGTAACCGTTATGGTTATTCCAACAAATGAAGAATTGATGATTGCACGAGATACCGTTGAATTAGTAACTAAATAGTCTTTTGTTATCAAAAAAAATCCAAAATCGCTTTTTATATCAGAATAAGGCATGGATTAAAACACTTAAAGTTAAAAAAGAATTAAGAAATTGGTTGATGCTAAGATTTTTACTTGACAATAAGCACTTTTCTGGATATAATGATTGTTGCCGATTTGGAGAAAAAAATGAAAATTGATTTATTTAAATTAACAAATAGCAAACCTTTTAATTTTGTTTACTATTTCACAAATAAGGATAAAATTACATTGGCAGAGGACTATAGTGGTTCCTTTGCCGATGAAGGTCTGCACGTTCAAGGAACAATATGTCGTCTGTCTGCTGGGGAATTTCAACTTGATTTTACCATTTCTGGTAAAATTGATTTTCCATGTGCCCGTTGCTTAGAAGCAGTAAACGTAGATAGTTTTTATGAATACTCAGATGTTGTACAAACTAAAAACCTAGATATGGAAATGAATACTTGGGTTGAAGAATGTCTTTTTATTAATGAACCATTCCGTGTTTTGTGCAAAGAAAATTGTAAAGGCTTGTGTCCAAAATGCGGTATAAATTTAAATAAGGCAACATGCAACTGTAAACTAGAT
>Ga0172378_10006617_pt1 | contig 10821 bp, 2 predicted proteins | sample GrowelOW332metaG_FD_119755 | JGI IMG/M metagenome (GOLD analysis project Ga0172378, IMG submission 119755) | Groundwater microbial communities from an aquifer near a municipal landfill in Southern Ontario, Canada - Pumphouse #3_1 metaG | ecosystem: Environmental > Aquatic > Deep subsurface >... | reverse complement strand
TTTCGATATCATGATAGATGAATCTCGCACTGGTAAATTCATCATCCGGTTGAATGCGTTTCAACTGTTCTTTCACTCTGGACCTCATCTCCATGGCGAATTCCAGGATCTCTCTGACGCCTTCCTTTTCAACCTTTCCATCCGGATAGATGATCTTGATCATCGCTGAACACATCTTCTTGATGGCTGTGACATCTCTCTGCTTGAGACTGTCATCCAAGGTGAAAAACTTGGAAAATACATCGGAATAGTTTACCTTCCTGAGCTCCCTAGCGATCTCTGCGAAATAATCGCAGATGAAACCATAATCGTTGGTAAAACTCTTCGGAGAGAACGGTTCGATCTCCCATCCTGGAATGTAACAGTGGAATCTGTCAAGGAACGCGGTATCTGTGTTCATTCCATCCGGGAATGGCTTGAACAGACTGGCTTGAAGAAGTAACGTATTGATGTTTTCGTTGATGTTCCCAACGAAGGCCATAGAAGCCTTTCCCTCCAAGATCTCCTTCCCCCTGGAGAACGATCCCGAGGCCATGTAGTCCTTCATTATGGTGATCGCATCCTTGTCCTTGAATTTGATCTCAGCAACCTCATCAAAGGCTACAACGTCCCAATTGCACACCAGCCCAGGTGAACGTGATGACATATTGTAGAAAAGATTGGCCACAGATGTTTGTCCACCGGATACCAATATGCTGCTCGGAGATATCTCCTTATAAATGTGGGATTTTCCAGTACTGCGTGGCCCAAGCTCACAGATGTTGAGGTTGCTCTCTACCAATGGCATTATGCGTGCCAAGAGGAGCCAACGACTACGCTCAGATAATGTGTTTGGCTCTAAGCCGGTAGATCTGAGCATTAATGCAATCCACTCATCCTTCGTGAAATTCCTACGTTGCCATATGTAGTCGTTAATATCTACAGACGGCATCTGTATAGGGCTCAGACGAGTGATCTTGAATGGATTCTTTACTGCAGCCCCATCGTCGTCAAGGAAAGAATAATTGAATGTTATGATACACCAGATGCCACCTGAAAGAAGTCTGGGGTTGGCAATTACCATCCCGTCATCTATAGGAACATTCTTCAATCCAAGGCTAAGGAATGATGCCATGTAGATGTCTTTCTTGTAGTCAAGGATGACAGAAACCTTATCGATGATGGCATAACCCTCACCTGCCTCTTTGATATTGGATTTGATCTTCTCAGCTTCATCCGGTCTGATGTATAAGCGCGACAGTTTGTCTTTGACGATCCCAAGGCCTTCTTCAATCTCACCTTCATCGTTAGAAGAACAATACATCCCGAGCAAATATTCTAGGACAAATATCGGAATGTTTGCACCTTCTTTGATGAGTTTAGTGAGATCCTTTCTGACTATACACCCCTCGAACGATCCAATAAGACGATTTACATCGATTTCAACAGGATTTCCTGGGACTTCAGATCCTTCGGGGATCACATCGGAATGGGGTGCGCTTGGAACATATGCTACATCCACGAACGATTGTTCTTCGATAGGCGGTTGAGTTGTTTCTTTTACCACTTCTTCAGAACCTGCAGAATCTCCCGTCGGCGTGTCGTGGCCGACACTATAGTAAATCTTGTCTATCTCGCAAGCAACCGAAGGGTCGAGACATTCGCAGAGACGGTGCATCGTGTCCAATGCCCTGCTTGTATCTCTGTCATCAAAGTCAACACCGCCGATGTGGGCTGACCTGTTACGAACTGTGAGCAGCTCCTTGGCCCAGCCACGGCAATTCTTTGTAAGTCCTGGTGGGTCTCTTACGGCTATGTTCTTAAAAACATCATTCCAGTTGATATCTAACAGGATTATTGCTCTGGCGATGTCTAAACTTTCAACTGCCTCATCAAATGAAGGATACTCGGGAAGATCCTGCCTCTGGATGTCGGTGAGTTTGTTTAGAACAGCCTCATTCCACCAGCTATCCCCGTAATGATCACGAAGAGATGCAACAACACATCTGGAAAGAACCGGCAATAATTGGTTGAATCCCTTAGTTATAAGATCGTTGTTCCTCATCAGATCCCTCCGAGGTCTGTGAACATCACATTCACATTGTATTCTTCTTTAACAAGATCGACGTCCTCATCGGTTCTGTTCTTTATTACCAGATATGCTACGCCCTTCTCAATACTGAATGTAAAACGCACGTGATGTTCCATTTCCTGTCCGTCAACTCTGTTGGCTATAATGCTCCGAGTATCCGAAACGTGGCGACCATCCTCATCTTCGAAATACAGATCATATGTGGCTTCACGATACTTGTCTGAAACGGGGTGTTCCTGCCATACGCCGATGTTCTGTTGCATCTTACGGATCTCGTGCTTCGACACTGTTTTAAGACCTACGTATTCTTCTGTGACCTTACCTTTGTTCGTATGGACGATCAATACCGGAACGACAATCTCTTGCGGAGACATGCCACCATGAACAAAATTCTGACCGGCACCAGAGACCTTGAATATTCCGCTGGAATTTGGAACGGAGACATAGAACACGCCATCTTCTTTGCCCAGATATTCCAAGGACATCTCCACTGATTGCATGAAATCACTGTGGCTTTCGCTGAGTACATAACGTTTCTCGGCTATCCCACCCGATGGAAGTTGGATCTTGTCCAGTTCATCTAACTTTTTCCTACGATAGATAAAACCATGATCGGACGTAATCACAAACCGTGTGTAGCTCAACCCATTGGTAATTTTTTCAATCAGTTTTTTAATCTCACTTATTGCATTATTGCAGGCAGTGAAGGTATTGATTTCGGTCTGTGGATTGTCGCCTGTGGCATCGACCTCGTTGTGATAGATGTACACGATACGCTTACCTCTGCAGGCATTTCTGAGCTCGTCGGTCTTCATCGACAGGAGTTGTTTGTATTTTAGCACGACCGAGTCAGGATTCTTTGCTCTAAGGACACTTTCACGATCATCCATGTTGGTATTCATGCCGTTGATCTTCACTGAGTAATCTCCGGGACAGATCTGAAGACCGTTGTTCGGCAGCAATGCCGCCATCCCAAACTTCGTAATCGAAGGTACGGTCGATACCATGTGGTCCAACTTCTGTTCTCTGATCCTAGATGACTTCTTCAGCTCATCACGAAGCTCAGTTGCACATTCGTATCTGAATGCATCAGATATTATCACAACAGTGGCCTGATCTGATTTTTGGACATAATCGTTGTAAAACGAGGTCTGCTTCGGTTCCGGGAGATCATCATATGTTTTCACCATCGCACATAGTTTCACAGACAGATCATTGAGAAAACGGTTATTGTAAGTGTTTTCGATGAAGTCGATGAATGATTCCATGTCTCCGCTCTTCTCATTGATCTTATCTGCATTAAAGACGAATCCGCGATAGCAACGATCTATCAGATACCATCTGCTGGAATACTTGTCGATCAGATCCTTAGAAGATTTTATACTTGAGACGTCAGCAGAGAAATTCAGTACCTCTTCGATCATTTGCTGACCATAATCGATCAAGTTGTAGTGAGGTTCGAATACATTGCGGTAGTGAAGTGTCATTCTTTTCTTCACTATCGCGACGTCTGAGCCGTCAAGTGGTTTGCAAGTACTGCTCATCTGTCCGATAAGACGACTGATTACTATCTCATCAATGCATCTGAATGCATCGGATTCGGCTATCGATTTGGATTCAAAAAGATTGAAATATGAATCCAATTTCATCTTCTTGGATACCCAATCAGAAAGTTTTTCGGCCGCCTTACAGTATAACGTATCGTTGTACATTCCGTTGATGAAGGTTGAAATACGTCCGCTCTTCTTAGAAACGTATGGGTCTATCTTCATCATTTTCTTTAATTCTATTTTGCACGAAGCATACGATATGAACAGCGTACGTACCAACTCGCCCATTGTGGTGTTGGTTGTCCCGTATTCTTTGCTGCATCTGGTCCAGAAGGCTTCGGTGAGTTCATACGATTCAAAGCGATCCATCGTTGCTGTCTGCGATTTAGAATCAGGATCTTCTGAATACTCCTGAAGCATGTCTCTTAAAATGTCCTGAAAATGCGGATGGTCAGAATCCGACATCGAGACAACAGCCATGATTCCGACAATAATGGCCTCTTCGTCGTTGAGGTCGAGATCCAAACGTTGGAATTTCTTCCTCCGGTCTGCATTGTTGAAGAATTTGATGTATTTCTTCACCACTTCTGCGTTCTTAGATGGAATATTCAGATCCATACAGAGCAGGGAAGGCTTATCTGCACAGAATGGAGGCTCGCAGTAGTGCATTGTGTCCGCAAGGATGTTCTTCGAATCATTCGGAACCTCGTATGGCACATATATGAGATATCTAGATTCACTGTCCTCGTGTTCTAACATATACTTTATCTTGAAACTATTGTAACCATTCATTTTAAGAATCTTGATTTCACCCAGATTGAGATCATCTACGGTGTCCTTAAATTCCCCCGCTTTATCAACCCAGAACACTATCCTCGTAGGCTTTGTTTCAAACTTATTGATACGATTAAAACGAGCCTTAATTCTTTCTACGACATTGTCTTGTGCCATTTTCTTCCCACTTAAATCTTGTAAAGCAAGTCTATTTTGTCTTTAGAGGACTTGCTGTTCTCTATATTCTGGAATTTTGCATAATTTACTTTTACACCATCGTCAAGATCTATCGAAACGGGGTTTGATGAATATAGCTCCATTGCCATATCATAACGCTCAACCTCAGTCAGTTTTTTCTGAATTATGCCGCGTTTGACCTGGTCCTTTTCTCTATTGAGCTGATCAATATACCTGCGTTGCATTGGAAGAAGATAATTCTGACGCATTTTACCGATGAGATTCTCATCATACCTGTGCATGTATATGAGTGCCTTGAACCCATTCTCCTTTCCAGAATCAAATAACCAATATATCGGACGTTTTTGATACATCTTAAGATGATCCTTGTAAAAATCATTGAGGAAATACTTACGTATCTTATCTTTCGATGTTCCCGAACTTTTGATTCCAAGATTATCTGCGATGAATTTGATATTTTCATCCAGATGTTCTTTTCCAAAAGCAACTTGAATGAATTCTACAAATTTTGTAACGACATCGTCACCAAAATATTCATCATCGTTTATTGGGATGATGTTGTCCGAATCGGCCTTGAATATTTTATAAACATCGGGGTCCCATTTACCACCCGTGTATACGAGACCTTTATTATCAAGTGAATAACGACCGAACATGCACCCAACAGCGTATGATATTAGATTCTTTATGTCACGAACAGCGTCAACCTCATTCAAATCAATCGATGATTCTTCTTTTTCATTTAAGCTATAAATTATGTTGAATCTCTGATTGATCATTGTTTCGAGATTGTGCATTAAATTGCGACTTCTCTCTATACTACTGTCATTAATCGAGATTGCCGTTGATACTTTGTCAACACCTGTTACAACTAGTTGGTTGATGGTGAATTCACTACTATATTCATTAGAATTCCAATCATCAGCAGACAAACTCACACATTTTTGTACCATAGAAGAAATCTCTTCTCTAGAATCGATATCAACAATAAATGGAAGGTTATTCACATCCTTAGTTTGAAGATTGATTGTCGGATTTAGTGCATTAAGATATAACTTTGCTACGTTCGAATTTAAAAATCCAAGTGCATAATACAACACATTTCCGAGTGACAATATAGATGGGCCACCCTTGTCAAATACACATCCACTCGGCAAATATCTAAAACTGGCACCTTTACTACTGAGCATTGTGTAAGTGATCCCTTCCCCGTACCACAATTTCCTATCCAATAAGTTTGATGTTTTGTTTGTTTCATAATAATTACGTGCTGAATCAGACCAGTCTACAACATGAATAAGATTGCCGTAATACTTTCTCGAATCCCCACCTTTGGCATACATAACCCATTTTTTTCCAGGGCCAATCTTCTTATTATCCACTTCCCAGAAGAATCTTAGATACTTCTCATTGTCAGCAGTTATATTTTGAGAACCTGTATAATCGGAAATCGACCCAATAGAGATTCCTTTGGAAAAATTATCTATAAATTGTTTACTAACCCAATATGCAATCGGCGCACCTGGAATCTTAGAAAATTCCTCCTGCTTTACAATAAATGTCCGTTCTTTTTCGAAGAACATGCGCTCTTTCTCTTCTATCGAATCAACAGCCCCCTGTTTCTCAAACAGCTTGTGGTATGTACCTATGTATGATTCAATACGATAATTTGCAATGACAAATGATGTTGTACCAAAATCCGAACCGAATATCCCGCGGCCAGGGTGCACCATGTTGATATAAGTGCATGACTCCATCAATTCAGAACGTAATTTCTCATAACTGGATAAAAACATCCAAACTGGGATATTAATCATGGAGAAAAACCCAGAATTGTTGCACATCTTTGTTGACTTTTCCATAAAACATGTACTCAGATCAGATTTGGTGTTCGGATAATTTGACTTTGTAAATTCAGTCAATTCTGACTCCATACCGCTGGAACCCATATACGGCGGATTCGTGACAACAACGTCATACTTCTGCGAGAGTACTTTGGCGACCTCCACGACTTCTTGGATCTTATCATGAATCGTCGGATCTACCATTATATCGATCTTCCTGTCTGCAAGGAATCTCTTGATCAGCTGCCAATTACATTCCCGAACATCGATTAGCGAACCGAATATTTTGCCATTCTTGAACAACCCCAGAATGTATTTGATATCATTTACAGCAGAATGGCGGTCTAATGGGGCCATTGTATTCCCATAACCGGAAAGATCACCATCTGTGATGTTAGACGTCTCTATGATGGAGTGTATATTGTTATGAATGTTCTTCTCGAATATCTTCGGATCGTATTGACGTGCCTTCATCATCACAGCAAAATATGCCAACTGATAGGCACGGTCATCTACATCCAATCCGTAAAGATTGTTCTCAACGATGGACGTGGCTGATTCCGCCCCGGAGTAGCCATATGACAAATAGATCTGCATCAGGACATCAAATGCATAAGCTAGAATGTGCCCGCTGCCCATGCATGGATCGATAACCTTGATGGATGTGGGGGATTTTCCTTTTCTGTCTTTCCTGATGTCTTTTAATCTTTCTGCAACTTCAGAATCTTGCTTAGCCTCATCGATATAGTATTTCCATTTACTTCTAAGGTCCAGATCATCGTGACCTTCCAACCAGATACGTCCAACGGAATTCTCCACCATGTATCTGACAATCCAATCGGGGGTGAACAACTGCGTTGCCGAAGGTATTCTCTCTTTGGAAATCTTCGTGTTCTTCTTGAGCTTGGCAAATGTATCGGCCTTCAATTCTGTATTGTAATATTGATACATCCATCCGATAATCTGTACTGCATCTTTGAAATCGTCTTCTGAGATATTGTCTACAAGATCTCTGACAACACTGTCTGGATCCGTGAACGACAATTTCAAAAGAATGTTCTCATATGGTCTGGTGATTGTGAACAGTTCCGGAAGGATCTTGTTGAGTTCCTGACATTGCTTCAGAAAGAGCAATACGAACAATCTATCCAATTCTTCTTTGTTCTTCAGTTCCAATATGCGTTCTTTCTCTGTAGTACTGAATGACAGATCGACAGAAAGACACTGCGATACGAGGTCAGGCTCCTTCTTCCCAGGAATAGCGGATGAGAGTACACGAATATGCGTCGGGAGATAATCATTGACCTCCATATACCTTATAGCAATGAGCCTGTTGAACCACGTATATGCAACAGATTCGACGACATTATCATATCCTGCTCTGATGACCTCCTTGATCAGTTGGTCACGATGTGAGGATTCTTCTTTTGTTAAACGGGTCTCCATGCCATTGTTAAGATTTACCACTACGACATCGCCAATGATTTGTACCGAAGCAAGAGCACCATCAGCCCCTATTCCAAGAACGGCCATCCTCTGCCCCACTGATTGTCTGAGTTTGACCCTGGCGGTCACTGCAAACTTCTCGATAGCACCCTTATCCATATGATCACAATTTGATATCGAAAGGACCTGCCTTCAGTTTTTCGTTCAGTCTGTCTCTCATCGTGTTGAGGATCTCATCCACATCTTTCTCATCATTGACATCAATCTTGGGCAAGAGGGAATACACGGAGATTGTACTGCGAGGGGCAGCCTTGGGTTCAGCAGGTCCACGGGGTGTTGCAGGAGTATCTTTTTTCGGTATCCGCCTTTCAAGATCGGCCGCCTTCATCTTGAAACCAGTTGAAACAGCATATAAATCCGACAATGACGTTGTATTTCCAATGTCATTTTTGGCCTGTTCATAATACTTACTTAGTTCATCGATAAGTTCCGAGTGGTCGGATAATTTCGATTCGTGCCAGGATTTTATTCCATTGAGCTTTTCAACCTCTCCGGCCCTGCTTTTATTCAAGATGCCTTCCAAGGCATCATTGAACTCAGCACACAGCGTATTCAATTTCGGGAGATCTACCAAATTGTCTGAACTGAGAGCGGAATCTATCAATCCCTTTATACGCGTCATCTCATCCGAGACATAATACGCATCTTTCTCGTAGGCTGCAAGGCAATCGAGCCCTCTGTCGAACAATCTTCTTCTCGGACTGTCGGCAGCGAAGAAGGATCTCTTGTCATCCAGATCTGAACGGAGTTTTCTAAGGGCACCTTCATTAGAATCGATGAATATAAAAAGATCAGGAGAGCCGGCACTGGCAGTATCGTTCAATAATGAGCGCATCTGTTCGAGTTCGCTCTTCCAGGGATACTTTGGCTGCGACTTTATCTGTCCCAGGTACCCATCGATGTCACTCATGATCTCTTTAGAACCGTCGTTGATGGCAGTGACCAGCGCGCCCTCATCGAGTTGCATCGATTTTGCTAAAATCGTCTTGAATATATCCGCTGCCCTGTTGATCGACGCAGAAGACACACTCTCACGTAATTTTATCTCGACACGGTCGAAATCCCTTGTCTTCGTAACAAGATCGATACCTCTGCTCGAATCTACTTTCTTTCCGTCGTATGTCACGCCTTCGTAGACCAGTGCGATCTTGTTATGGCGGAACAGTAGCGCCAGGATCCATTCTATGTCGTAATCTGTGAATCCGTACGGTTTCTTCTTGTACTTCTCCATGATATTGGAGATGCGGACTGTGGCATTGGACCTTGCCTGTATAGAGAGGAAATCTATGACCTCATTGACTGCAAGCTTCTCACTACCGCAACATTCATCAAATGGTGACAAAGTCCTGTTTTTGAAGATCTGTTCGATGAGTGTTTTATTCTTTGGATTCCTCATGTAATCCATTTTACTGTACGTGGCAGTAATGAGTTTTCCCATTGCCTTATCCACGCGAGATTTTGGGTTGGTCTCGTTGATATCTGTCGACTGCGACCCGTCGACATATATCTTGGCATTCTGAAGAGCATCGGTGAGCAGATCTTTGAAGCGGGCCTTCATGGCCTTCAGCTCCATTTCTTTAGCCTCAAGTATCATCTTCTTTTGCGTCGGAAGGTCCGAGCTCATATTCTTACGAAGATAATTCTCAGTGGAGATGTACTCATTGCATTGCATGATTACACGATCATCGGCCGGAAGCTCCAACACCACAGAACCGTTGGACTCCATCGCCAGCGTAGCACCATCTACTTTCCTCGCAGGGGTGGAGATGGACAAATTCAGTTCATAACTCGTACTCTCGGCATTCTCCCCGTCGACGATCCTATTGAATGAATACTGATGTGTGCCATCATAACGGTATTTGCCGCTGAGATCGAGGATCTCACCGAACGCCACACGAGAGATCTCCTGGATACGCTTGCCGATGTCGACAGTCTCCCTCTTGATCTCGATATTAACCTCTTGCTCCTCATTAGTCAGGAACATATAGGTATCACCGTTCCTCTGAACCAGATTCTGAGTGGTCAGACGTTCGAGTGAATCTTCGACACCTTTCTTCAGTGTGATCCTGTCTTCATCGAAAGATGAGACCATCATTGAGGTTATGTTCGTTACGGAAGTTGTCAATCCGTCGTAATACTTCACAAGGAACAGTGTCTTCAGGGCGTTGATGTCAAATTCGGTAAGGGCGTCGTTCTTGGTAGCGTTGTAAAACACCTGCAGAGTCGGGCTGTCCAATTCCGGAGTCAGCGAATCGTAGAACGCATACATCGGAATGACAGTCTTGGAATCCTTGTCTTTGTATGCAACTACTGTGTCCCTGAAGGTCTTCAGCATCGAACGTGCAGCATTGCTGATGTTCTTGCCGGCCCTGCTCTTATTCCTCAGCTGAGTGAGCATGGTCTGCAGCATCTGGTATTGATACGGAACGAACGGATATGTTGCCGAATACTCTTTCTTGTCCTTGTAAAGCCTGATGTTCATGCCATTATCGAAATTGAGCTTGTTGTGTATCGCGTCACGGTTTCCATCGTAGTAAGCCTGAAGCTCATCGACATAATTCCCCTTCTTGGACAGTATCCTCTTCTCGATAACCTCTTTAACATCTGAAGAGGACATCTTCACTCTAATACTGAAACGTCCTTGGATCTTGGAATAATCCTTATTGTTGATATCTGGGGCGATGGAGTCAACATCTTCCTGGCTGGTCACAACGTTCCATGCGTGTCCGCGACATGCGGTTCCGAGCTCTTGCGTTATTGTCTGCAGCTTCAGCATGAGCTGAGTATTTCCGGATATGAACTGTCCGACCTCATCCACAAGGAATAGGAGAACGTAATTCTCACCCATCTTGTCACAGTGCTCTTTCACCAGCTTAGT
>Ga0172378_10006616_pt1 | contig 10823 bp, 9 predicted proteins | sample GrowelOW332metaG_FD_119755 | JGI IMG/M metagenome (GOLD analysis project Ga0172378, IMG submission 119755) | Groundwater microbial communities from an aquifer near a municipal landfill in Southern Ontario, Canada - Pumphouse #3_1 metaG | ecosystem: Environmental > Aquatic > Deep subsurface >... | reverse complement strand
TAATTTTTCTTCACTGCCTTTCTCCTTAGCCTTTGAGCTAACACAGATATAAGAAATTGGATTGACAAAGACATAGCCCGATTCGGGATCATCCGAACTGTAGAAAGGCATCATCGCAAACTCATCAGTACTTCTGCTATTTGCAGCATAGAGGGCCGCATTTTGAGTTTCAACAGTCATTGCAGCAGTTCTGTCGATATAAAGCATTTTAGATCGAGTTTGTGGCTGGATGGTAAAGACTGAAGAGTCAAGTATATTTTCTTTGAATAACAATTTATAGGTATCTAGTAAGGTTGGTAGGTAGTAATCTGCACTACCGATTCCCTTTTTTGCATAGTTTTCATACCAGGTAAAGAAATCTAGGGTATCAAACATATTGGCCATTTGGAAAAATTCTCCAATTAACAAAGCCTCTGCCGCATAATAAATACTAGGTTGAAAAGCTACATCTACAACTCCAGAGTCCTCTATAGTATGGCAAAGCTTGATAAATTCACTCTTTCCTTGAGGAACCTTCCACCCATTTTCTTCAAACATGGTCTTGTTATAAATAATACCGCGAATATTACCAGGAAGCGGAAGCATATATTGTTTACCATCATTTATACTCGCACAGGCTGCAAGGGAAGTAGTATAGTAATTGCTTGTACTTGAAAACGCAGATAAATCTAATAAGTGTGATTCTACTTCAGGAGATAAGGTTGCTTGTCCGGCTAAATAAATATCAGCAACATCGCCTAAGGCGGTACTTTCGAGGTTCATAGCAAGTCTTAAAACAATGTTAACATCAGGAAAAGCGGTATCTAAATCTTTTTGAAGACGTTCCCAGTCCATGCCATCGGTTGTAGTTATTACTAAAGTTGGTCTTTTTGTATCATAAGGAATCATAGAAATAACTTCGTTATTCGCTAAACCATTATCATCCCCTTTACACCCTACTAAGGCGAGTAAACTTAACAAAACCACCAAAATTATCAACCAATTAGCTTTTCTTCTACTCAACATTGCCCTCTCCTAAATTAACACATATGTCACTTCACTATTTATTGTTATCCCAAGTAGCGCTGAAAAGCAATAAAAAGAAGAAATATCAAAAATATTTTAGAAAAAGTAGAAGTATTTGTGTTATTCTTCGTTTATGAGGCAGAATTGTGAAAACTATTTGTAAACGATTAGTCAAAGGACAAGATTTACTTTTATCCATTGTTGAGATTGCTAAAGAGTATGATATCAAAGCTGGAGTTCTACTCTCAGCAGTTGGTTGCCTCGATAAAGCCAGGTTAAGAGATGCTGATGGCGTTTCCATAAAGTGTGTTAATGAGCAATGTGAAATCTTATCGTTAATGGGAACGGTAAGCAAAGTAAGAACTCATCTACACCTAGCCTTATCGAAACAAGGGCTAAGTGCAATTGGTGGGCATCTTGTAAAGGGGTGTATCATCAACACCACCTGTGAACTCATCCTCGGGATCCTCGATAATACAGAGTATGGCCTTATTCAAGATGAGAGCACGGGGTATGATGAAATTGAATTTAAAACGATGAAATAGTTTGTTTATCAAGGCGTTTGATAATTTCTACTGCAAGCTTTATACCATTTTCAAAATCTGAATAGGAAGAAATTCCATAATGCGTATGAGCATATCTTACAGGAATTCCTATTACTATTACTGGACAAGAAAGATTGCCTAAATGAATTGCTGCCCCATCGGTAGCGCCACCAGTTCTAACTGCAGTTTGATAAGGCAGTCCTAACTCTTTTGCAACAGAGAGCGCAAAACGTTGAAAGCGTGGGTTGGTTATCATCTTACCATCGATATAGCGAAGCATTGGCCCTTTTTTGAGCGCTGTCTGACTTTGATAAGAGGGCACTACAGTATCATCTGCAGGGCTTCCTTCAAAACAGATTGCAATATCTGGCTTAATTTTCTCAACCGTTACAGTTGCCCCTCTTAGTCCTACTTCTTCTTGTGAGGCAAAAGCGCCTTTAACGCTGCAATTTAAGGGGCAATCCTTGAGCTCTTTAAGGGTTGCAAGAATAGAAGCACAGCCTAGGCGGTTATCAAATGCTTTACCAATTAAGATATCTTTTTTCTCATCATAAGTACACTTTACCTGAGGAACTACAGGAGAGGCGATACTAATCTTAAAGTCGTTTACTACTTCTTCTTTAGAAACAGCTCCGACATCAATTACTAAAGAGGAGATATCGAGTTTTGCATTGCGCTCCGCCTCACTCATAAAATGAGGTGGTTTACTTGCAACAACTCCTGGAATATACACTCCGTCCTCATTTAACACCTCAACCATGTGAGAAGGGATATTTGTCTCAACCCAGCCACCTATTGTGATAAACTCAAGCATCCCGTCAGGCCTTATTGCTTTGACCATAAACCCGACTTCATCGGTATGAGCGTCCAGCATTATTACCGGAGCCTCTTCCTTATTACACTCAGGCTCTAAATAGAGGTTTCGTAACGAATCTTCGCTAAAGGTACCAAGAGTACTTCCAAAGTCTCTTATAGTTTCTAAAACTTCATCTTCGAACCCTGAAACACCGTGTGCATCTGAAAGACACTTTATCATTTTTACAGTTTCTAATTTATTCATAGCCTTATTATACCCCGTTTTTAGAAAGTAAAAAACAAGCTACTCATAAGTATAATCTTACAAGTAGCTATTTTCTTTACCACTTTGGCCTAATATATCTTATCTCGTCCTCTTTTAGATCGAGACCAATAGTGCCACCCGGATTCATTAAATTCTTAGGATCAAAATGGTTTTTCAATACTTTAAGGATGTTCATCTGGTTTTCGCCTATACAACCGGCAAGCCAAGGCGCAAAGAACTTTCCAATTCCATGGTGGTGGCTTATCGCCGCTCCAGATTTTTGAATCGCATCTAAAATACCTCTATGATAAGCTCTAAACTCTTCAGTATCATGGCATTTGGTAATAAAAATCCAATATAAGTTGGCGCCTTGCTCATAGACGTGGCTCATATGAGTCATACAAATTGTATTAGGGCGACTCTTACAGTACTCTCTAACAGAGGCATGGACCTTTTCCATATCATCCCAGTTAACGGTACATTCAAGAGTATCGGTAACTACACCAAAGTCTTGCATGGAATCTCTTAAATAGGGGTCTTTAAATCTACCCTTTTCCCAGCCTTTAGTTGGAAGCGAGGTTAGATACATGCCTTTGTGTTGATGGCAAATCTTATGAACACTCTTTTTAATATGCTTACAAAAGCCCAACTCACCATCAGTAAAACCTAAGAAGAGACACCGACTTCCACTCTTATACCCTTTTAATTCTAAAAGTTTTTCAAGAGGAGATTCATCAATTCCGTAAAGCTTCATCATGATATCAGTCTCTTCTTCATCAGAGAGGCGGAAGACTGAAGGATAACCAAATTCGCCTTGCATGATTTCTCTAGCAGCTTCTCTTGCCTCCTGCCAGGTGTGAAACATATAAGAGAAGCGCAGATGGTTTTCAGGTCTCCAAGCTTTAAACTTTAGAGTTACTTCTGTAAGGACTCCAAAAGCGCCTTCATTACCCATCATCAGCTGGTCGATAGATGGCCCTGTTGCCTTTCTTGCATAACTATCTGTTTTAATAGTACCAATTGGTGTTGCATACTCTTGACCAAGTACTATATCTTCAATCTTGCCGTAATAGCTACTGTTTTGTCCCGCGCCTCTTGTGACTACCCATCCCCCTACAGAGGAGTATTCAAAGCTTTGAGGAAAGTGTCCTGCTGTGTAAGCCGCCTTTGCTTTAAACTCTTCTACAGCATGTTGTAAGTGGTGCTCTAAATCTGGGCCAGACATACCACTTTGAACGGTAATGGTATGGTTTATCTCATTAAAAGCGATAACTTTATTAAAGTTTTTTCGCATATCAAGTTCTATTCCGCCTTTTACTGGCTCTACTCCTAGCGTTACTGAAGAGCCTCCACCATAAACATACAAAGGGAGATTTTCTCTATAGCAGAAATCTATAATCTTTTGTATTTCTTCTTTAAAGCTTGGGTAAACAACTACATCACAAAGGGAATCGATTCTTTTGTTTCTCAGTCGCATTAGATCATACATAGTCTTACCGTAGGAGACAGAAAGGCGGTCGTAATCGTTAAGGGAAACATTTTCTTTACCGACGATATCTTCAAGTTCTTTAATTTGCTTATCTGTTAACTTAGTTTTTGGAAGGTCTTTAACTTCCTCCAAGCCCAAGTTTTCTTTATAAGAGGAGAAGTAATCATCATCAAGTTTAAAAGTCGATTTCAACATCTTATAAAGAGTTTCTTTTGGAACTTTATACTCTTCAGGGTCTCCCCATTTAAAAATAGATCTATAACTTTTTTCCGGTGCCTTCTTTAAACACCACTTTGGCTCAAAGCCCTTATAAGGTTTACTCATTTCAATTCTCCTCTATGATTTTTCTAACAGTTTTATATAACGGCCTCAATTGTGAATACAAAGGTAAGTAGTACTCTTTATAAAGCCTTGAGTATAGTTTTTGATTTCTCTCATTTGGCTGTAAGGTATACTTATAGTGAACCATTTGAGAGACCGCTTCTTCATAACCTGAAAAATGACCAGTGCCCACAAAAGAAGCAATTGCAGAGCCAAGTCCACTCGTTTCAGTAGTTTGACAGACTGAAAGCGGTAAGCCAAACATATCAGAAGTGAGCTGGCAAATTTCTTTACTTCTCGCCCCACCGCCATTTGCAACAATTGCTTTAACCTCTGTTTTAGCATTTTTAGAGACGTTATCAAGTCCATCCATTAAGCCATAGTTAATCCCTTCAATAATAGCTTTATACACATGGTCTTTAGTATGGTAATCTGAAAAGCCTATAATAGAGCCTTTAGCCTCTGGTATCTTTAACCCCGGTCCCCAATAAGGCTGTAAGAGTAAGCCTTCACACCCTGGAGGAATCTTCTCAATACTCTGATTAAGGACTTCTTCAACCGAGACACCTTTAATTCGTGCCTCTTCTACCGCATTAGCCCCAAACTCTCTAATAAACCAAGTTATCATCCAGTAGCCTCTAAAGATTTCCACTTCAGGGTTATATCTATCCGGTATTATAGCAGGATAGGACGGCAAATACTTTTGAGGCTCTACATACTTTTTAGTAGAAAGCTGAACTGTACTCGTAGTGCCAAAAGAGAGCGCTGCCATTTTATCAGTTATACAACCAGAGCCTAAGGTTTCACACCCTTTATCAGTTCCTGTTGCAACTACCTTAACCCCTTCTTTTAGCCCTGTAAATTGACTTCCTTTCTTATTAACCACTCCAATAACAGTACCAGAGGGTACTAAAGGAACTAGCTTTTCTGGTGGAACTGGAGAAATACCAAACTTTAATTCGTTAGGTCTTAACCAACGTTTTTCTTTGTAGTTAAACGGAATATGCCCTACTTGGTTTCCGATGCTATCGACAAGAGAGCCTGTCAGCATATAGTTAAACCAAGCCGCTAAACTTGCCCAGTAGCGCATCTTACTCCAATTCTCTTTCTCGTTCTCGATCAACCAGTTGCTTACACTTGCGCGTCTTGTCTCTTGAACAGCTTTTCTCATCCCAACCAACCGAAACGCAAGCTCTGGAAAAAACTTTAGCTTCTCTTCACATTTTGCGGTTCGTTGGTCGAGCCAAAGGATGGAGGCACGAAGGGGCATAAAATGTTCATCTAATGGTATATAAGTATCCCTCATAGAGGTTACCGAGACTGATTCTATTTTATCAAATAAAGTTTCACTAATCTCCCGTTTTAGCTTCTTCGCGCTTTCTGCAAGTGAATACCACCAATAGGTTGCATCCTGCTCAGCCCACCCAGAATAGTGGGAATAATAGGGATTGGGAAAAGCATATTTTGAGATGTGCAACAAGCATCCTTTTTGATCAAATAGAATACTTCTAACACTCTGAGTCCCACAATCAAAAGTCAGAGTTAACTTATCCTCAAACATTTTCCTCTCCTTTTAAGCTAATTGAGGCAAGAAAGTCTATATTCTCAATAGTGGCAACAACTTGTCCCATTTTCACCTCTTTATCTATGATTATATTACCAAGAGCGAGACAAAGGGATAATAATTTTGCTTTATCAACCTTTTCTTTGGAAATAATAGGAAGTCTTGCTCTTCCATTAAGCTTTAACATACGCTCACTAAGCGCTAAGGTCGTGGTTAAATTACGTTTAGGTGCTGTTAATTCTTCCCTTGCGTACTCAATTCCTTTCTCGCAAGAGGCGCCCTCTACACTTAAATCTTCCAAGTTACAAGTAAGATGACAACCTTTTGGACAATTTATACAAACAAGTTTTTTTACTTCCATTATTTATCCTCGCTTAAGCTTAGTGTAATTTTATCAGACTCTATTTGGTTAAGAGCAAGCACCACACTTTCCATCTTTGGCGGGAGAAGAGAAGAGTATTTAATCTCTCTTATAACTTTAGAACCATCAGATATAGTTAGAGTGGAGTCTTTCATATCTTTAGCACTTCGAAAGAAGAGCTTTACACTTTTACTATCTAAGGTAATCCTATTAGGGGAGGCAAAAAGAATATCGCCTTGGCTTTCAACTGTAACGGCCCTTACGTCTTCAGTCTCTTTAAGGGCGACTTTAGCCGCTTTTGCACCCGCTATTTTCGATTTCTCACTTACATAGTCGACAAGGTCAAACACCATCTGAGCATTACCCGCAATAAAGAGGTTCTTTAAACTTGTCTCTCCATATTGATCAACTTCAACAGACTGAGTTCGTCTATTAAGCTTTAAGTTAAGGGGCTTAATTAATTCTATTTCAGGAATTAACCCAACTGATAAAACTAGAGTATCGCAAGGGATAATCTTTTCTGTACCAGAGATGGGAGTCATTCTCTCATCAACCTTTGCCACTTCTACAGCCTCTACTCTCTCATCCCCAATAACTTTAGTAACGGTACAAGAAAGATGTAGTGGAATGTTAAAATCTTCCAAGCATTGATGAATATTTCGCTCAAGTCCACTTGGCGTTGCCTTTGCTTCATACACTCCAAGCACTTTCGCACCTTCGAGCGTTAGCCTTCTTGCCATAATTAACCCAATATCTCCCGAGCCTAAAATAACTATATTTTTACCAGGCATTACCCCTTGTAAGTTGACAAGGTTTTGTGCTGTTCCCGCATTAAAGATACCAGAAGGCCTATTGCCATGAATACACACTTGAGCCTTTGTTCGCTCTCTACATCCTGTTGCAACTACTACGCTTTTAGATTTTACAATCGCCATTCCTTTATCTGTTTGAATAGTAGTGGTAAATAAATCATTATTTTTTGAAAGCTTTAAAACAAACGCATTGCTCATGACCTCTACCTTACTCTCTTTTAAGGCAAGAATATCAAGCTCAGCGTAGGAGGGACCAGACATCTGCTTTTTATATCTAGTTAACCCAAACCCATCATGAATACATTGCTTTAGGATTCCACCAAGTAGCTTTTCTCTATCAACTAAGAGGACTTTTGCACATTCTTTATCTGCCTCGATTGCAGAAGCTAGACCAGAGGGTCCTCCACCAATTACTACAACATCAAAGTTAAGTTCTATCATTTATCATCCTCCTTAACAGTAAAGGGTGCAAATAATCCTTGCCCTTTCTTAATTTGAGATGTCTCAATTCCTCTTAGCTCATGAATTAGCTCAAAGACTCGTGGAGAGCAAAAGCCTCCTTGACAGCGCCCCATTCCAGCCCTACAACGCCGTTTAACTGCATCAAGTGTTGGAGTAAAGGGAAGCGGGGATAGTAGGGCATCACGTATTTCCCCTTCACTTATTTCTTCACAGCGGCATACAATTCTACCATAAGAGGGGTCTTGTTTAATGAGTCTATCTTTTTCCTCAAGCGAGAGTTTACTCAAAATAGGATGATAAGGATTAGAGGCTATAAAGTTCTCTTTCATTTCCACGTTAGTTAAGATTTCTTTTGCAAAACGAGCAATATCTTCAGCAATTGCAGGAGCTGCTGTTACACCTGGACTTTGAATACCCGCAGCATGGATAAGATTGTTAACTTTTTTACTCTTTTCTACTATAAAATCTTCTTCCCAAGTACTTGCTCTTGTTCCAGAAAAGTAGGTTATAAGCTGTCGCTCTGTTAATGAGGGTACAACTTTTTTATGTTTTTCAAAAATCGCTTCTACATCTTCTCGGGTAGTGGAATCATCCTCGCGTTCGATAGTTTCAACCGCATTAGGACCGACTAACATATTCTTATCGATAGTGCGTACAAGCCCCCCTCCTTTTGTATGGTTCTTAACATCACCAAAAGGTAGTTTAGCAATTACAGAAGAGGTTAAAGAAGAGGCTTCTTTATCGAGGATTATCTCGGTTCCTTTTCTTGGATGAATAGAAAAGAATCTATCATCTGCCATTTGAGCAATTGTATCTGAGTAGACTCCCGCAGCATTGATAACCACTTTAGGATAAACAAATCCTCTATTAGTTCTCACTTTGATAATTTCTTCACTCTCTTTTTCAAACCCTCTCACCACAGTTTCAAAACTAAACTCGGCACCATTTAGCGCTGCGTTTTCAGCTAAGGCAATGGTTACTTTATATGGCGAGATAATGCCAGAAGAAGGCGTATAAACCGCACCACATTGCCAGGGAGCAACGTTTATCTCAAGCTTGGACAGCTTTTTCTTTGAAATATAAGCAATACCATCAACACCATTTTGCTTAGCCCTTAACCAAAAGATTGGATAAACAAATTTCATCCAAGGCTTTGGTAGTACGATATAAGAACCGTTACGAATAAAATCGAAGTTAAGCTCTTTACTCAGCGTGGTGTATAATCGATTACCTCGACTATTATATTTAGCTTTCTTAAGACCGGGGTGTATGTCGATACCAGGGTGTACCATACCATCATTTCTAGAAGAAGCCCTTACTGCTACATCATTTTCTTTATCAAGCACTAGTATTGATACCTTTGATTTTGAAAGCTCTCGAGCAATTGCACAGCCAACAATCCCCGCTCCAATGATTAAAACATCACAGTGTTTGCCCTCTAAGGTAGAATCTTCAACATTAGGCTCTCTCATAGGCTTCGCTTTAAGGCCTTTAATTGTAAGATCATTTACAACTCCTCGGCTTTTAAGCTTTACAGCAAGTTTTCCATAAGAGAGAAAGGTCTCATAGTTATCGACCTCTCCTTCTAGATGAAGCGCTCCCTCTTTTAAATAAACCTTTATATTGGGTAATTTCTTCTTTAAACTGTGTAATGTCATACAACCTCCAACTGGTACGGACGTCCTATTAACTAGTCTATAGTACAATTTCAGTTTGTCAATCAAATAATCCTTGATTTTTTCCTCCTATTAAAGGAAACTCTTTATATGATGATTAACAAAGAAAATCCTATTCCTCTTTACCTACAACTAGCTAAGGGGATAGAAAAAGAAATATTAGATGGCAACTTAAAGGATGGGGATAAGCTTCCCTCAGAACAGGTGCTAATGAAGAAATATACCCTAGCCCGAATGACTGTCAGATCTGCTATTATGGAACTTCAAAACAAAGGGCTTGTTAAAAAGAAGCAAGGTTTTGGCACCTTTGTCACTCGAGAGCAAAACCTTAGCAATGTATTCTCACCTTTTATAAGCTTATCGTTTAATGCAAAATCTTTAGGACTGAGTGAAGAGAATAAATTGATAGAGGAGAAAATTGCCTTAGCCTCCACCCTCTTTGAATTACAAGAGGGAGAGGATAAACTGTGTAAGATTGTTACTCGAGTAAGATATCTTGCCTCTGTTAGAGCTGCACTAGAGTATGATGCTATAGATTTAAATATTGCTAAAGATTTAAAGAAAGAGGATGAGAAAACTTCCCTCACTAAATATCTACTGACAAAGACAAACATCAAGATGGGACGCTTTGATCAAAAGGTTATCATTAGGAAAGCTAATAGCGAGGAGCAAAAATACTTAAAGCTAACAGCAGAAGATGAAGTTCTCGCGATGGACCGCTTCTTGTATGAAAAAGATACCCCTTCCCCTTGTTTTTTTGTACGCTTTATCATCAATGCAAAGCTAATTGCAGGGGAAATGGAAAAGAAGCTCTTCCTTTAAGAGATATTAAAATACATCATAAAGCTTTCCCAATTACATGGATAAAAACTACTCCCCTTACTTATAAAGGGTTTACTATTATCCTTGTAGCTAATAACCAGCTTCCATTTTAGAGGTTTCTTATCAAAGTTATATAGAGTTTTCCAACTTCCCATATGAAGTTCTCTTAGCTCTTCAAAATCTAGGTTATCTTGAGTAAGTTCGTAAATATCCCCTTCCCAAGATAGTTCTATTTTCTCAATTTGGGCAAGCTTGTTATCAAAAGCGGCTTCTTTTTGTTCAGCTTTAGTTAATACATAGTTTCCACCTAACTCAGTATAAGTCTTTATAGCAAGAGCTAAGTACTCTTTATCGAAATCTATGATTACAGCAGGATTAGGAAAGATATTAATTTTAGGCTTAAATAAGTCCTTATTTAGACTAGTAATATCCCTCTTTAAGCCTTTTATAACCGACAATACTTCTTCTTTGGTCTTACCCTTTAAATTATCCTCATAAAAACTATTTGGACTTATCATCATAGGCAAATTCCTTATAATCGGTATGGATAAAATAAACTTTTCTGTCAAGAATTATTTTTTTAGAAAATCTAAATATTAAGATTTCAACACAAAATGTTATATATATATATATAGTATAATAGTATTAGGAGAATTTAATGAAAAAGAAAGGCCTTGCAATTGGAGTTGAAAACTTTAAAGCTATC
>Ga0172378_10006615_pt1 | contig 10823 bp, 7 predicted proteins | sample GrowelOW332metaG_FD_119755 | JGI IMG/M metagenome (GOLD analysis project Ga0172378, IMG submission 119755) | Groundwater microbial communities from an aquifer near a municipal landfill in Southern Ontario, Canada - Pumphouse #3_1 metaG | ecosystem: Environmental > Aquatic > Deep subsurface >... | reverse complement strand
TCCATGCTCATCGTATCGGCGAGGTGTTTGTCGTTGTCGGCAACGATCAAAGCGGTCACGCCATTTTCCTCGGTATCCGCCCACGGGAAGCCCAGAAGGATGGATGCCGCCAGGATTCCGGGGTGTTTCTCGATTTCTCGCAGACGGGTCATCAGCGATTTCATTGGTTCCACGGAGGTTTCCGATTGTTCTCCTGCGACGATGAAAGGTGCGTGTACAGCGCTCATTACCGGTTTCACCCCGTGATCCAGCATGTCGACGACGATTCTGGCCGCATGCGCGCCTGTTTCAAATTCATCTACGTGCGGTGCGGTTTTGTATCCGACGAAGCCATCTGCGTTCTGTACCATCCTGCTGGTGACCGTCGCATGCATGTCAAGACTGGCGATAATGGGGATTTCCGGTCGTAATCTCCGTATGGCTTCGAGCAGATCCCCTTCTGAAGCCCCTATGCCCTTGACGCGCATCGAGCCGTGAAGGGAAAGGCAGAACGCATCAATGTGTCCGGCGTTTTTGATATCTTCCAGGATTTCGTTCTTCAAACCAAGGTAATATGCCTCATCCCATTCCCCATTGGGGACGGCTCGTGCCACCAATGTGGGAATCACTTCATATCCCGCTTTAACGAGTGTGTCGATTTCACCGCTTAACGCATCCTCCCCATGATGGGAAAGCAATGTTTCTCCCCTCAGCACCCAGATATCATCTTTGCCCGTCACAATCGGATTGAATGTGTCGGATTCGTGGTGGAGTCCTCCGACCAATACCCGTTTCTTCATATCATCACTCCTTATTCATTGGCCGATTCGTTCTTTCCATTCCCATGCCATCAGGTTCTGTTCACCGACATGCGGGATGTGAAACATAGAAGAAAGAACGGTAATACATGCCCCATGGCTTACGTCCCATGTTGCATCATCCACAATATGAAACAAGCTCTCTTCTTCCTGTACGTATGTTCCCATTGAAGGAAATTCTGTTTGCAAGACACGTTCAACCAATGCTTTTTTCACCAGATCGCCGCCAAGGAAAATGGTGCGCGGATTGATAATCGCTTCCGCGGAGAAGAGGTTGCTTAGGAGTTCCTTCATGAAAGCCCTCTGCAAGTGTTCATCGGTTTCCAGTGCGATAAGGTTCTCGTTGGTGAGGGCGAGTTGCCCGTTGAACGAAGAGCCGGAATACAGCACGGAGCGGAATTCACCGGCACGGTTCGTCCATCCTCGATACAATGAACCGTCAATTACCACGCCCATGCCGATCCCTACCGCGGGAACGTTGCTCGGAATGGTCTCCTTTTTGTAGTAATGGACGAGGGAATAGAGGAAACTGTCATTGGTGAACTTGTCCTTGAAGAGAGCTTTCTGCGCAGCGCAATTCGCATCGTTTTCAAACCAGACAGGATAAGGGCAGGAGAGCAAATGTTCGGCGAAATCATCACCATGGAGCCCATGAGTCCAGCTATCGATGATTGTATGGAAATCATGGGAGATGATACCGGCAATCGCAATGCACACTCCTCTGATGGGATATCCCTGGGTGAGTATCTCCATCTGCCTTCTCGTGCAGGCAAGAAGTTGGATGAATCGCTCCTTGGTCCCCAACGGAGCGGTTATGGTGTCATCGTATACATAAGTCCCGTGGGATATGATGGAGCCCGAGATATCACAAGTGACGATTCGGTAGTACCCGACGAGCAATTCGATTCCGCATACTCTCCCGTAATCAGGATTGAGTCCAAGGAGAATGCCTTTTCGTCCCGATTTCCCCCCCGACGAAGCCTCTTCTTCCCGTATCAGTCCGGATTCGATCAAACGCGCCGTGGAATACGTGACCGTGGAGGGTTGCAATCCGAGCAAATGTGCGAGTCCGATACGGGATTTTCTTCCTCGTATCAATTCCCGGATAATGAGACAACTGTTGGCGATTTTCTGGTATTGGTTGTTGGCGACAAGACTCATTCCCTCTCTCCTGCAATTGCCCGTACGCGTGATGCATCAGTATGGCTGATGAGAAATTCGGGTTGCCGGAGCACCCCCCCCATGTAGATGTTTTTAGGACGATACGTCATCTTGGAATCATACTCTTCAGGAACAAATATATGATATTCCCTTGCATGCACAACGGAACGGATATAGGAAAAATTACGTTCAGAAATGCCACATCCCGGCATGACGGTGATTCGATCTCCCGCCTGAAGGACAAGATCTTTCAGAGCAAGGATTCCTTCCATCACAGAAGGCTCTCCGCCGCTTGTAAGCACACGCTCGACTCCGAGGTCGATCAATGTTTCAAGAGAACGGGGGAGATTCTTTGTCATGTCAAAGGCGCGGTGGAATGTTACGGGAAGAGGCCGTGCAGCGCGAATGATTTCAGCGCTTCGCCTGGCATCGATTTCCCCTTCCGGCGTGAGGATACCGAAAACAATGGCGTTTGCCCCACGGGCTTTGAAAATCTCCACGTCTTTCAGCATCGTTTCAAATTCAAGGTCACTGTAGCAAAAATCGCCGCCTCTTGGCCGGATCATTACGTTCATGGGAATGTTGGCATGTGTTTTCGCCGTAAGAAACGCTCCAAGAGAAGGCGTGGTCCCTCCCTCGAATAAATCCGCACAAAACTCGATGCGATCCGCGCCGCCTTGTTGTGCGGCGATTGCGGATATCGCATCCTCCAGACATACTTCGATGGTTACATTATCCTGGGTTTTCATATATATCCTTATATCTTAGCCTATATTATTCCTTAATTGCGCCTTCTCCAAAACCTTTCACCAATGAATTGTGAGCAAAAACATAAAAAACAAACATAGGGATGGTCCCGATGACCAAGGCGGCGAATTGCAATCCATAATCTTGGTTAAGGCGTCCCGCAAAAGAATTGATGGAGACGGGCAGTGACCGCATGTTTTGTCCGCTCGTCAGCGTGAATACGAGAAGGAATTCGTTCCAGTTGCCAAGGAAACTCAACACAGCGATTGTCGCGATCACCGGCGTGGAAATGACAAGGACGATTTTCCAGAAAATGGCGGTGTACGAAGCCCCGTCAATGACGGCCGCCTCCACCAAAGCATCAGGAATGCCGCGGATATAACTTCCCGCAATCAGAATGGATGTAGGGAGTCCAAAGGCAATATAGGGGAGGACGACTCCGATCCGTGTGTTGTACAGTCCCGTATTGGTCTCCATAATGAAAAGAGGTGTAATGACAGAGTTGACGGTAATGAGCAATCCCAGCGTGAAAAAAGCCATATAGATCTTTGCGCTTTTGAACCCGAATTTTGTCAGTGCAAAACCGGCGGCGAGTGCAAGCAATACGGTTCCCCCAGTTGCGATGACGCTGTAGAGAACGCTGTTGAGAAAAGCAATGCTGATATGCCCGAATTCAAACGCTTTCTTGTAGTTTGCAAGTGAGGGATTTGATGGCCAGTGCATTGGATGCATCATAATCTCTCCCATTGGTTTGAAGGAAGAATAGGTCATCCAAATGACGGGGAGCAATGTCAGGAGTGTAAACAAAATGAGAAACAGATACGAGAACACAACCGCTCCATTTGAGATTTTTTTCTCTCTGCTTTGCTTCATTTTTCCTCCTAGTTGATGCTTTTCTGTGCTCTCGCATAGAGCCGGTTGGACAGGGAGATCAACCCTACGGAAAGAATGACGATGATGATGGATACGGCGCTTCCGTACCCATAGTTTGAAAATGTGAATGTCTGCTGGTACAGGTATAGCGCCATGACGGTGGTATAATTCACCGGACCTCCGCCCGTCATCGCGAAGACCAAGTCGAAGCTCTTCAGGCTTCCGCTGATCGCGAGCACGGAACAGGTGAAAATGACTCCGGTAAGTTCAGGAAGAACGATATGAGAGATGATGGTGCTCTCTTTTGCGCCATCAATGGTCGCCGCTTCAAACACTGATTCAGGGATGCGCTGCAGGTTGGCGAGAAAAATGACCATGTACAGACTGGTGTATTGCCAGAGTAACACGATGAGAATGGGAATCATGGCAAATCGGGGACTTTCCGAAATGGTCACGACATAATCGGGATTATGGGTGACCTGCCGGATGAATGAGGTGTACAGGCCGACAGGAGAAAACACGCGATTCCAGAGAAGTGCAACGACGATGGAACTGATGGTGATGGGCAAAAAGATCATCATCTCAAAAAACTTCGTGCCTTTTACCCATTTCCGGTAGAGAAGATAGGCAAGGAGCAGTCCAAGCGGGATCTGCCCGAGAACAGAAACCAGCATGATCTGGATGTTGTTCCAGATCGCGCGCTGAAAGACGGGATCTTTCAGAATGTTCACGTAGTTGGAAATTCCGACGAAACCGACCATTTTGAATTGTTTCCATTTCGTGAACGATAAACCGAAACTCATCAGGATGGGAAAGATGATAATGGAAATATACACGAGAAAAGCCGGCATCAGCAGGGCAAAATAACTCCGTTTTTTCTGACGGATATCAATCATGGGAGACCTCCGGAAAATCCCCTGCGGAATTTCCGCAGGGGAATGAAGCGACGACTATCTTGACCTGTTGGTATCGTTGGCAGCGACCCAAATTTCGTATTTTTCGGCAATTTCCTTCGGGGACTTTCCCTTGCCGAGCATCATTTCCTGAAGATCGTTGTTCAAGAGGGTGACTCCTTCCCCGTTCATGACGGAGTCGAAGACATATCCCATCTTATGGGTTGCCTGGAACGTGGCGAACTTCGCCTGCATCGGTGCCATGGCGACCTTGGAAAGATCCAATTTATACGAAGGGACCTCTCCGTATTTCGCTCTGATGGCCGCACCTTTCTCTCCATTGTAGTAGTTGATGAAGGTCCATGCCGCTTCCAACTTATCCCCTTTCAGGTTTGCGTTCAAACCGAATCCTTCTGAAGGCGTGGAAGTGCTGGTGTTGTGTGTGACTTCACCGGAGATTTCGGGGAATACGTTCATGCTTACATCTTTTTTCATTTGGTCGGAGAGTTGGCTGTCCATGCCGCTGGTCCTCCATCCCGCATCCACCAAATACACGCTCTTTTGCTGATAGAATTCCTGATCCGCTTCCGTGTTGCTCATCTGGTTTACACCAGGAGAGAACATACCGGCATCGCACATCTGTTTGATGATATCAATCGCCTCGACAAACTGCGGATCGTCGAATGACGCTCCGTTCTTTCCTTGCGCTGCGTCCATGAACCATTGGGGACCGCCCATGCGATCGACAAAGAGGCTGAGAAGCCAGGAATTGACGACCCACGGATCCTTGTTTCCCATGGATACGGGATAATATCCCGCTGCACGGATTGCTGGTACTTGCGCTTTCCATTCCTCGAATGTTTTAGGGTAGGAGAGGCCAAGTTTTTTCAATAGGGCATCATTGGCATACACCGTGTGGCAAACCGCAAAAGAAGGCGGTATGACCCAGATTTCTCCGTTCTTTCCTTGTGCGGTGAATGTCCCGTCGTTGAACTGGGCTTTGTATGCGTCGGTGAATTTTCCGACTTTGTTCAGATCCATCACCAATCCCGTCTCGTTGATATATGCCGAACGGGCGCCGGTATAACAGGTGAAAATATCAGGGATTTGCTTGGACGCCGCCATCGCTTGGAATTTCTGGTGGAAAGCTTCGCCGTTGGCATACTCGACGTCGATTTTGATGTCAGGATATTCTTCGGCGAACTGTTTCATGATCTCGTTGTGACCTCGATACTGGTCGTCAGCAGGATCGATTTGCATGTATGCGGTCAATGTAATTTGTTTTTGACCATCATTGTCTGCTTCTTCCTTCGTGCCTGCCGCAAATGCGGTAACGGAGCCGAGGAGAACGAGAAGAACCGCGAGAACGATCTGTTTCTTCATATGCAACTCCTTAATATATTCATTCATTGATTGAATTATTAAATACATTTTTCATTCTGTCAACAAAAAGCATGTATAGACTTTATGCAACCGGGAAATTGTTTTGCTTTTTGTTCACCCCAGGCATATCACGCCTTCGCCATTATGCCCGTTGGCTTTGATGGTCAATGGTTTTGGAGCGCGATAATGGATGAAGTGCGGCGTTTCGGCTTCGATGGAACAGGAAGACAGACGATCCAGATGAAGTTCTCCTTCGCCGAACGACGGGTTGACCGTCATGTATACGCAACCGAGACTGGTCATATTCTGGAAGAAATGGGTCCCTTGACTTGGTTCGACTTGGAACTCCTTTAGCCCGGTCTCCACGATAACACGGCTTGCGGAAATTTGGCTCCATGAAGCCGGGATTCCCAACCACGTATCGCAGGAACCGAGACGACCGGCGACGATCAGCAGATATTCGCGGCTTTTCGCCGCGAGGATGGCGTTCAGACCATCCAACTCATTGGCCATCTGTGCCATGTCCGCTTGGCGGAACGATTCGGTTTTGATGGCGACGACGTCTTGAATGCTTGAAATGTTCCCGTTGCCCATCACCATCTTGGAATAGACGATGTTCCGGCCTTTTTCGTCATCCGTGACTGCGACATCACTTTCTTCGTTCCCTTCGGCGATAGGGCGGATTTGCAGAAGGCTGAATTCGGGGAGTTTGGGGCTTTGCCGGTTGAGATTCACGGCAAATTCTATTTCCACCGGAGTGCTCATCGCCCTTGTTCCCAATTCGAGAATGTCCTTCACCACTTGGGCGAGCGGAAACGCCTCATATTTCAGGATGCCATTGAATGTGATGATTTTCTGTCCGGCGGCGCGCGCGCTTTCGCTGATGGTGCCGCTCTGGCTATCATAGGTGCTGGCGATGTACTTCATGCTTTCCGGATACTGTTCAGCGTAGTTGATGTCCAAGAGCGTCAGGTTTTCTGCGCTTCGCTCCAACGGCTTGTACGGTTTGTCCGCCAGTGCGTAGAACGATGCCTGCGAACTGGCGTTGTTGCCTCCAAGAAACTGAATGGGACGTTTTGGATGGGTGGGGGAGAAACGAAACGCCGAGCCGTTGTCCACGATTGCCTTGCCGAACCCGAATGAAATCATCCCTACGCCGTCGGTGGCTTTTTCTCCGTTGAGCGGATAATAGTTCAGGCTACGCGCCACGCCGCTGATGTTCGGATACCAATAGGCACCGTGTTTCGAACCGATGACCTGCTGGATGATGACCGCCATTTTTTCTTCTTCCACCATATGTTCGGTGGCCTTCATGTACGCCTTCGCGCGACGGGAATAAGTGGATGCCCAAACACATCGTACCGCGTCGGCGAGTTCTTCAAGACGTTGCGCGTCGTCTCCGTTGTTGGGAAGCATGCAGGTCTCGTATACGCCTGCGAACGGCTGAAAATGGGAATCCTCCAACAGAGACGAGGAGCGGACCGATATGGGGTTGTGGATTACTTCGATGATCGTGGCGAGATCCTGCATCAATTCGTCTTGGACCGGATAGGAAAGGAACAAGGTGAGGAGGTCCTTGTCCGACAGATCCTCTGTGATCGTATCTTCCAGATGGTATTGTTTGATGAAATGGGAGAACTGGTCGGTACTGATCACCACGGTGCGCGGGATGGAAAGATAAATGCCCGGGTACTTCTCTATCAATCCGCTTGAGCGGAGTTCCTTGTCGATGAAAGCAAGTCCACGGCCTTTGCCCCCCAGCGAGCCGCCGCCGATACGCGAAAAGAACATCGTCTCATCGAAGGAAGTCCGGGAAAAGAGGGAAATGACGCCCTTCGTTCGTGCGGTTCGATAACTTCTGATCGTTTCGGTGATAAGCTTTTGCGTCGCCACTGTGTCCGTCTGGTTGTCAATGTTGATCGCGTGGATCTTCGAGGCCAATTCGAACAATCCTTGGGCTCTGAGCCACCGGGAGAAGTCATTGCGTCTACTGTGGTAGGCAAACGAATCGGGAGGAATGGTAGGAAGGATACGTTGCAATTCCCCCATCGTCGAGACTCTGGCGATTTCCATGCCGCTTTCCGGTTCCCTGAAAATGAACGGTCCAAAGCCGTAATGGCGGTTCATAAACGTGTTCAGATCGGAAAGGAGTGTCGGCGATTGTTTCCATATGAATGATGCGCCGAGATCGTTGGCGTCCCGTTCCCGCGTGAGGTCCGCGCTTTGCAGGAGCACGGGAATTTCCGGACGTTCTTTCCTGATCACCCTTGCGAGCCTGAGTCCGGCGTTTTGGTCTTTTTGCCCTTCTCGGGAAAAAGAAATGTCGCTGATTACCCCGAGGACGTTACGCTGGTAACGGGTAAACAGATCGTAGGCTTCTTCGTATGTTCTCGCCAGAAGGATCTTCGGTCTGCCGCGCATTCTGAGGTGCTTTCCCCACGTGTTCAGCGCTTCAAGGATAGTCGAGCTGTTCTCTTGGATCAGACAGGTATACATGAGCGGTAAGTAGGAACTGTAGAAACGTACGGAATCCTCCACCAAGATGATCACTTGAATGTCCGCGACGCTGGTGTCGTGATCCAGGTTCATCCGATCTTCGACCAGTTTGACCATGGCGAGAAAAATGGTGGGATCCCCCTGCCAATAGAAAAAATAGTCAATGTTGTCCGTTCCTAGACTCTTGACGTATTTGTTCCGCCGATGGGCGGCAGACGGGGAAAGAACGACGACCGGCATGTTCTGGTCGATCGCCTTGATGTCGGCGCACAGTTGTTCCACAGGTTCATCCAGCAAGTCGATCATCGTGATGACCAGTTCGAATTTCCGTTCCGTCAGCATGGAGAGCGCTTCGCCAGGATTTGCCGTATGAATGATTTTCGGAGGATTTGAAAGTCCCAATTGGGTGTATTCCAGGTACAACTCCTCTTCGACCCTGCCGTCTTCCTCGAGAAGGAAACGGTCATAATCGCTGCAGATTAATAACACATTGTACACGTGTTGTAACATGAGGTTGGTGAAAGGCAACCAGGTCGGATCAAGTTTGTACATATCTTTATGGTACCATACAATGTATTCTATGAATATATTTTCATAAATTATGCATATCAGGAAAAAAATAGATAAATTCTCATGATATCTGCAAAAAATAATTTACTGATAACGTGAAAACACTCTTTTCTTGACAGGATAAGATGGCAGGTTTAGGCTGTGGTGAAAGGAGTACCTATGTATCAATTGGAGCCATTCATGGCTGAATTGGAGCGAAAGAATCCTGCGCAACCGGAGTTTATTCAGGCGGTGCGGGAAGTGGTGGAGAGTGTCATCGACATGGTGAATGACAATCCCGTCTATGAACAAAACAAAATCCTGGAACGGATTACGGAGCCGGATAGGGTCGTCATGTTCCGTGTGGATTGGGAAGATGACCAAGGGCATATCCAGACCAACAGAGGCTACAGAGTGCAGTTTAACAATGCCATCGGACCGTACAAGGGAGGACTCAGATTCCATTCTTCCGTAACGCTGGGATCGTTGAAATTCCTTGGTTTCGAACAGACATTCAAGAACAGTCTCACCACGCTTCCGATGGGAGGCGGCAAAGGAGGCAGCGACTTCAATCCGCGGGGAAAAAGCGATGCGGAAATCCAGCGGTTCTGCCGTTCGTTCATGACGGAACTACAGAAGTATATCGGTCCGGACACCGACGTGCCGGCTGGGGATATCGGTGTAGGGGGCAGGGAAATCGGATTTTTGTACGGGCAATACAAACGGATCAGGGGAGAGAACACCGGAGTCCTTACAGGGAAGGGTTTGGGGTACGGCGGTTCATTGATCCGGCCGGAGGCGACCGGTTTCGGTACGATGTATTTCGCCAACGAACTTTTGAAGGAGCATCACGATAGTTTCAAGGATAAGCGCGTATCCCTTAGTGGCTTCGGTAATGTTGCGTGGGGAGCCGCGATGAAGGCGAGCCAGCTTGGTGCGAAGGTGGTGACGATCAGCGGACCTGACGGGTACGTCATTGACGAGAATGGCGTGGGCACCGAAGAGAAGTGGGCGTTCATGCAACAGCTCCGCGCTTCCAATAAGGACGTCGTCGAACCGTACGCGAAGAAGTTCGGCGCACGGTTCGTCCCCGGTAGAAAACCGTGGGAAGTCCCCGTTGACATGGCGTTCACCTGTGCCATCCAGAACGAGCTTTCGTTGGAAGACGCAAAGTTGCTGGTGAAGAACGGGGTGAAATACGTCATCGAGACGAGTAACATGGGATGCCAGTCGGATGCGGTGAAGTATTTCATCGATCACCGCATTCCTTTCGCCCCCGGCAAGGCGGCAAATGCCGGCGGTGTGGCTGTCTCTGGGCTTGAGATGAGCCAGAATGCCATGCATCTTTCGTGGGGACGAGAGGAAGTCGATGAGAGGCTTCACGCCATTATGAAGTCGATTCACGATGCCTGCGTACGGGAAGGACGGGAAAGCGATGGGTACATCAACTATGTGAAGGGAGCAAATATTGCCGGCTTCAGGAAAGTCGCCGACACGATGGTTCAGTTAGGTTATTGAAAAATCGTTCGATGTTTGGAAAGGGGCGGTCTTCCATGGAGAATGGCCGCCTTTTTTCTGTCTCTGCGATCTTTTCCCTACACTAGGTTGTTTTTTTTCTTCAGTTTCCTTTCTGTTTGGGAAATGGATTTTTCCCATCAGTCAAGGCAAGGACGGAATGGTGCGTTTTTTTTGCCTGTAAGGAGTTGCCTGGAACCATGAGCGAAGTGGAAAAATCGAAATTGTTACGGAGTGCTATGAAAATCATATAACTCTAATGACGCTATATGTGGTGTACTATTGAACCAATACCCATGAATATTGTGTATTTTTGACTTGCAAAACACCAAACCGCATGGTACTGTAAGGGAAAGAAATTATTGAAATAATTGCGGAGCTTCTCATGGAAAAAAATAGTTTGTCTCCC
>Ga0172378_10006614_pt1 | contig 10824 bp, 9 predicted proteins | sample GrowelOW332metaG_FD_119755 | JGI IMG/M metagenome (GOLD analysis project Ga0172378, IMG submission 119755) | Groundwater microbial communities from an aquifer near a municipal landfill in Southern Ontario, Canada - Pumphouse #3_1 metaG | ecosystem: Environmental > Aquatic > Deep subsurface >... | reverse complement strand
GGAAAACTTCTATATACTACGCACTGCATGGCTGTACGGCTGGGACGGGAAGAACTTCGTGTACACCATGGTAAAACTCATGAACAGTAAGGACTCGTTTTCCGTCGTACAGGATCAGCAGGGAACGCCCACGTTTGCAGGCGACCTTGCCCGTGCCGTGCGGAAGTTTATAGAACTGGGAGATAAAGGAACACCGGTACCGTACGGTGTTTACCACTGTACTGACCTTGGGCAGACAAACTGGTACGAGTTTGCACGGGAGATACAGAAGATCGGGACGGAGCAGGAACTTATAACGCATGAGTGCACCGTGCATCCGTGTACGACTGCAGAATATCCCACAAAGGCAGTACGTCCTGCATATTCGGTTCTGAGTAAGGACAAAATACAGCAGGTTCTGGACATAACGCTGCCGCCGTGGCAGGAAAGCCTGCGGGTGTTTATGCAGAGTCCATTATACAGGAAAGAATAAATAGGGAATAAAAAAGCAGCCGCAGGGCTGCTTTTTAGCGTTTAAACCGAAATTGTTCATCTGCAGCAGAACGCACTTGTTTTATCAGATATTCTATTATATTATAAAAGACTAGATGAATTCTCGATCAAACACTTTAGTGCATGAAAAAACAGCAGTTGAAATTACAAATATTTCACCATTCGGTTTCTGGCTGCTTGCCGGTGGGAAAGAGTATTTTATTGATTATAATGATTATCCGGTTTTTAAGAATGCCTCTATCCGGCAGATTGCGGAAATAACAGCTGATATTGAGGGGAATCTGCATTGGACGTCTCTTGATGCTGATGTTGAGCTGGACGCTTTAGATACTCCCGAAGTATATCCTTTAGAGTATAAATAATGTCTTCTTTTACGGATATTTACCGAAAGGTCAGATATGCTCTTAATTTTGTTCTGTTTCAATGTCCCGCTGTTTGTCTTCAAGTCTGTTCATATCATCATTTATCGAAGCCTCGATATATTCTTTTGCCAGAAGTCCTCCGTTTTCCCGTGACTTGATTTTAAACTGTCCCTGCCAGCCTCCTGTTACATGAATATTCCGCTTGAATGAAAGCACCAGTCCGGCAGAATGGAAATCATCAGACCGGACTGGAGGGAATCAGTTTTGTTGGATTTTACCTGCTCAGAGTTTTGTCCAGACCATATATTTCCCGCATTGAAACACTGTGCTGCGGATCAATACCTGTAATATCGATTCGATAAGCATTATAAACGATGCGGTCAAGAACAGCCTCTGCCAGCGGACTGTTAATCCCGCCGCGTCGTTCACACCACCCCGTATCCTGGTATTGTGAACAGAATATCGTGGAAGAATATCTGGTCCGCTTTTCCAGAAGTTCCAGAATGTTGTGCTGGTCTTCTTCAGAAACTTTTAGAAGAAGCCATTCATCAATAATGAGCAGGACCGGTTTGGTAAACTTTTTCAGAACTCTCAGGTAATCCTGCGGATCTGCACCTTTCAATGCAATGAGCAGATCGGGAAGCCTGATGTATTTTGCAGAATAACCGTTTTTGCAGGCCTCAATACCGAATGCACCCGCGAGATAAGATTTGCCGCAGCCCGTCGCACCTGTAATAAACAGATTATGATGCTCCCTGATATATTCGCAGGCAGCAAGACGACTTATCAGTTCACGGTTAAGTTTTCTTCCTGAAGTATAATTAATGTCGGCAATGCAGGCCTCCGGTTCGCAGAAGTTTGTGCTTTCGATTGTCATTCTGCTTTCCTCCCGTAATAATCAGCACCACGTGTAATCGCTGACTGCGGGGAAGATTCCGGTTTTTCTTCAGGTACAGATATTTTTTGCCGGGTAAGAATGATGTTCTGAATGCTTTTGAAACTTGGAGTTACGGAAAGTTCAGGTGCGGTTGTGCAGGCATTCTCCAAAACAGCAGGAGAATATTTTTCTGCTGTCTTCCTTCTTTTGAAAGCTGCGGGAATTGTACTCTTCAAGCTTTATCCTGATTACACGGTTCAACTCTTCCAGCGAAAAGAACTGTTCGTCTCTTATTGCTTCGATTATCCATGTGGAAATGGGCAGTTATCCATGCCTTCGTTTTTTCATTAAGGAAAGCCTCCACATAAGTATAACCGCTGTATGAAAGGACTCCCACAAATATGCACAGCGATTCAGGCAGCCAGTACACAAGTGGTGTTTATAAAGAAACGCTCGGAACGCTGCATGCTGTCCAGGGTATGAGCGGAGTTGGAAAATGCTGGGACAACTAACGGATGGAAAGCTGGTTTCCAACTTTGAAAAAGGAAAAAAATTACCAGCTCGATACAACAAAAATGACTGTTGAAGAAGATAAAACAATCGTCTGTAGATACACATTTTGCGTACCACAACACAAAACGTGTGACAACAGTAAATCCGGGCGGCAGGCCTCCGACAGTTTACAAGGAATGGACAGCAGTTCAAAAGGCTGTTGTTTAAATAACTTTAGTGCATTTAGGCACTGAACGGATATTGACTATTCCAATGGGGAATGATCCGCAGATCGGCATCCCCTGGGACAACATTGCCCCCGGCATGACACCCGTTCTGTCTGAAAAGGACGGAAAACATCAGAACTTTGACAGGAACGGCAGCTGGTTCGACATACACGGCAGATGGTGCGGAAACAGGTAGGAAACCTATAATTCTGCAATCTCGTCTTCGGAAAGCCCCGTAGCCTGTGCAATCGTCTGCACCGGTATACCAAGTGCTTTAAAATTTCGTGCATCTTCCCGCTTTGCCTGAAGAGTCCCCTGCTGTAGTCCCTGTTCCTGCGCATAATGAAGTTCCGAATTGTGGTCACGCTCAATGACTTCCCTGTCAAGCTCGCGCTTCCAGAGTACCCAGTCGGAGCTTATCTTATCCGGAGTTTTCTTAGCTTCCATAATGCCTCCGTCAGATGCAGTCAGTTCGTTAATATATTCCTGTTTGGAAGGATTGTCCGCATCTATCAGAAATTTACACCATTTCTCTTCAGAATGCAAGGTTTCCGGAGGCACGTTTCCCAGTGCGTCGATTTTAGGCAGTTCAAGAAATATGACAGTCTGTATACCGGAAAGCAGATGTCCGTTATCTTTCTGCATCCGGTAATATCCAACTGCTGCCGGATCGTTTTTATCAAAGATAAAGTTAAGCAGTGATATCTGATAGACTTCAGGCATAGTCTGCCAGTCATCACCTTTGTGGAACACTGTGTTGAGCAGCCGGGCACTAAGGTATTCTGCGCGCATCCCGAAAGAACTGTATTTGTTTATACCCTGCATTTCTACATCTGCTGCTTCTCCGTTATTGAACGTACAGGAAACGTCGAACCTGACAGTCTTATCGCTGTCGTCGAGTACGGGCGGTTCGTTGGGCCGTAATTCTACGTTCTTTACTTCTTTATGCAGAACTGCGGTAAGAAAACAGCGAAGGGCAGTGCGTGATTCCTCCGATTCGTTTGTAAAGAGCGCCTTGAAAACTTCATCGCTGCAGGGATTGAGCAGCGCGTCGGGAGACGGACGGTAGCGGTTGAGTTTATAATCAGTATGCATACAGGAAAACCTCCTGTATATAAATCGTTCATAAAGTATTAATTCCGGAAGAAAGGAAGGAGAAAAAATGTCACGCAGATTAACAAACATCATGGTAACGGGAGGAGCAGGCTTTATCGGCTGCAACTTCATTCATTTCCTGTTCAGTACGGAAAGCGGATTCAGGGGAAATATCATAAACGTAGACAGCTTTACGTATGCAGACAACCTTGAAAGTCTTGCGGACATAGAAGCGGAATACGGCGGAAAGCGTTACTTCTTTGAAAAAGCCGACATATGCGACAGACCGGAAATTGAACGCATCCTGAAGCAGTACGACATAGATACGATTGTGCACTTTGCTGCAGAAAGCCATGTTGACCGTTCCATACTCGGACCGGAAACATTCATCCGAAGGTAAAAGTTGTTTATAGCGAAATAGAAGCTAGGAATAATACGTTACCGGTTGAACTTCTTTTTGAAATTCATTCTGCTTTTGATCATTTAAAAAGGTTTCATATTGACGATTGTCCGGAAGGTGATTGTGCAAAAGCAGCTTATTCACACTTAAAACGTGGTGTTCTTGATGCGTTCAAGCTAAAATTCAAGTATTTCAATGATGACTATAATAAACTTATAACTAAGAACAAAGCTGATTTACGGATAATTGACAGTGGAAAATTTATGCCGCAAATGCTGCATGATCGGACAATGATAATTGAGAATGCAAAAAAGGCAAGACTTGAAGAAAGCGGAAAAGATATAAATAAAGCTTTTGAGTACTGGTATTATCAGTAGTACAGTTGTATCTTTTATTTTCCAGAAACTTCAAAAATAAGCGTCAATTAATCCACACCCCACCGTCAATGAAGGAATCGAGTCCGCGTCCGTCTGTATTCTCCATATCCTTTTTCAAAAGTTTGACGGATGCTGTTGTAGATTCATTTCCGGCAAGTGACCTGATCACGGAATATTTATGAGTCCGGCCATAAATATAACCATTTCAAACCCTACCCACTGCCATATCTGGACAATACTTATTGAAAGCATTCCTTTTGTACCGAGCCAATTCTGCTTTCGAACGTCGAGCCCTATTTTATCCAGAAACGTATTTATTACGCCCGTATTCGGATCAAACATAAAAGCCCATACAAAACTGACAGAAACCGAGCTTATAACGACCGGTATGAAAAAATATGTTTTAAAAAAACTGTTTTCCCTTTAATTCCGCATTTAATGCCAGAGAAAGTATAACTGAATATTCCGACATAAAAACATCACCAGTCCGGGAATAAGGAAATCAGTCTACCGGTCATCAGGGGATCATGATTCCGGTACGATGGGAATCATCCTCGTATAATTTGAATGTACCGCCAGGTACAATTCTTTTATACGAGGAGGTCATTTATGATCAAATACAGAGAAATACTGAGACTTACAAATCTCGGTATCTCACAAAGACAAGTCGTTTCATGTTGTCATGTGTCGCAGAAAACGGTTGTAAAAATCCAGAAGAAGACAGCAGCAGACAGTTGCCGGACTGGTGCTTTCATTCAAGCGGAATATTCAATATTTGGTGGTAGACTCGGAATGTATAAATATTTTGATATGGACGACACCATTGCTGCGGCGCTGGACCTTGCGAAAAAGATTATGTAATGGACTTTGTCATCCGCGACCGGATGGCTGAATATGCGGTTAAACTTCATTGGCGCGATTTCTATTCTACAGAAGCAGCCATTTCCAGGCGGGGATTACTTCGACAGTGACTCCATTGATCGTCAGCGAGTCTTCCTCTTCGTACGTAATGATCACAAATCGTTTTACGGCAGGCATTACCGAGGCTGCCTTTATCAGGTTTTCGATTTCTCGATTATTCGATATGTTCCTGATCGACCAGGCAACCTGAACTGCTGTTCCTGTTTGAGGAATATAAAAATCTATATCCAGTCCTGTTTTTTCAGATTTCAGATAATAGACTTCACCGGTATATTTTTGTGAAAGTGTAACGGCAATCAGATTTTCAAGCAGAGCCGTGTCGGTGTCATTCAAGAACAGGTGCAGAAGACCATTGTCGCCGAAATAATACTTCGGATTACTTTCTTTTTCTGCAAATTTTGCAAAATAATTTCTGACTGCAAAAATAAGATATGATTCCTGTGCGTATCCTACATAATCTATAATGGAATCTTTACTTACGGTTATTCCGATTGTTTTCAGGATATTGTGCAGCTTTGTAAAGGAAATTTCATCTTTAACGGATTCAGCCAGCTTCTTCATCATAATCTTTAATGCATTTACATTACGGATATTGTTACGCGTGGCGATGTCGCCGAGAAGAATTTTCTGATAAATGCTCGAAACGTATTCACGTTTATTCTGATACGAAAGACTTTCCGGAAATCCTCCATATATCAGATACTCATTAAAAGCCCGTTTTATTTTTCCACGGTATGCAGTCTGCAGAATTGATTTTTCGTCGAAAGAGAGAGTGTTTGCAGTAAGAAATTCCCTGAAATTATAGGGTGAAATAAATTTGGTGAGATACCGTCCTCCGAGGGTTGTTTCAATTTCGCCGCTGAGCATTTTTGCATTGCTTCCGGTGATATACGTACGTTTCTTTGAATCCGCCAGTCTTCTGGAAAACTTTTCCCATCCGTCAATATTCTGAATTTCATCCAGAAAGAAATATCCTTTTTTATCGCTCAGTTCTGCCTGTACTTCGGGAATATCGTTAAAGTCTTTTGCCGTAAATTCGCTCAGACGCTCGTCTTCAAAATTGATGTAAATTATTTGATTCCAGTCAGCCCCTTTAGCAATAAGATCCTGAACAATTTTATACAGCATTGTTGATTTACCGGCGCGGCGCAGGCCGACCAACACATAATCCGCATTTTCATCGAATTTATATTCCCGTGGGAAAATTAGAATTTTTCTAATTACTTCCTGCTGGTCAAATATTACTTCTTTGAGAATGTCGTGATTCATAAACACTCCTTGTTGTCGAGTATATTCTATAATAATAAGTACTATTTGTCGAGTATAATCGACATTATTATGACACATTCCGGACATAACGGATCCGTCCGCACTTGAGCGGTTTGCAGGATCGCAGAAGGAACGCATTACGTGGATAGTAAACTGTTCAGCATATACCGCAGTTGATAAAGCGGAAGACGACAGGGAACTTGCCGCAAAACTAAACGAGGACGGTCCCCGTAACATAGCGTCGGTTGCAAAGAAACTCGGAGCGTGCCTTATCCATATTTCCACCGACTACGTTTTTGACGGCACGGGATGCGTACCCTATACCGAAGACATGCCCATGGCACCGCTCGGCGTATATGGTGTAACAAAAGCTGCAGGTGAAAGGGCCGTGCGTGACGTTTTGAAAGAAAACTTCTATATACTACGTACCGCATGGCTGTACGGCTGGGACGGTAAGAACTTCGTGTACACCTTTGTGTTATAAGGGTTTGTAATTTTTGCTTGTATACTCTTTTTCTTCTTCTCCGGCAAATTTTTGCCAGTTTTCGATAGCAAATAAAGGGATATCGCAGAGCCGGTATGCTCCATTTTCATTTTCAAAAGGAACAGGTGAAAAACTGGGCTGCTGCAAAGAAAGTCTGACTGCTGTCTGAGGTTTATATTTCTGACAGAATGCTTTTAAGCTTTTTGCCTTGAGATTCTGTTCCGATTTTACCTCAATAGGAATAAAATTACTGTCGTCCTGAATCAGAAAATCAATTTCATTTGCACTTCGTTCTGCAGACCAATAGAAAAGCTTCTGGTCAAAATACGCCTTGAATTCCTGTAATACGAATTCCTCGGCAAGGGCGCCTTTGAATTCCTTAAAAATCTGATTTCCATCCAGAAGCGTTTTTGGGCTAAGATTCGATTTTGCTCCTAAAAGACCCACATCAAGGAAGAAAAGCTTGAAAGCATCATCCTTATAAGCGTCTAAAGGAATGCCGGGAGATTGTACTCGTGGAATTTTGTAGCAGAGACCTGCATTTGTCAAAAAACGCAGCGGATCGGCCAATGTTCGTGTGCGGCCGCCTTTTAGTACTTCTTTATAGATAAAGGTCTTACGTTCCTTTGCAAGTTGAACAGGAATTGAATCCCAGAGGGCATATATTTTTTCTATTTCTGGCGCAGGGGCATGCGTAGAAAAATCATCTTTGTAGTTATCCAGAAGGGATTCCTGCATTTTCCTTGTTGCAAAATAATCTTTTGAATCAATGAAGGTCTGAACAACTTCCGGCATTCCGCCGACAAAGTAATAGTTTTTCAGAAGTTCAGTGTATTTGTCCATAAAGGTTTTGATAATTGCTTTATCATAGTTTTTCAATGGCTCCAGCATAAGTTCATTTTTGCCGGCAACCATAAATTCGGAAAAGCTCATAGGGTAAAGAAGCAGCTTGTCAATTTTTCCAACCGGCCAGCCGCTGCCTTTATGTTCTTCAACACCAAGCATAGAACCTGCCGCAGCAATACAGTATTCTCTTGCATCTTCACAAAAATATTTAAGGGAAGTTATTGCACGCGGACAAATCTGGATTTCATCAAAAATAAGCAATGTATTTTCAGGGTCAAACTTAAATCCCGCTTCCAGTTCCAGAAGGGGGATAATACGAGTGACGTTATAATCGCCATCGAAAAAAGTTGAAAGCCGGGCGTTGTTGTCGAATTTAAAATAGGCAGTCTTTTCAAAATACTTCTGTCCGAATTCCTTTAAAAGCCATGTTTTTCCCACCTGCCTTGCTCCGAGAAAAAGGAGAGGTTTTCTGGTGTCGGAGTTTTTCCATGCAACTAATTTTTTTAAGGCAAAACGTTCCATACCTTAATAATACTCTATTAAAGCCACTGTTTCAATGGAAATATACCTGAATACAGCCACTAAAACGATTGAATAATGACTGTATAATGCCATTATATCGAGTGAATATTCAGGTTAGGTGTCATCTATCCTGACATAAAGCGCAGGGCAGTGCGGGATTCCTCCGATTCGTTTGTAAAGTAATAATTCAGGAAGAAAAGAGAGGAGAATAAAAGAGTATTATTTTTCTTCGAATAATTTTTTTATTTCGTCTTTTATTCCTGGAATACCTTTGATGGGGTATAATTCCGGGAATAACGGATTAACTGTTTATTTTTCCAGACTGTCCGCATCGGTGAGAAAATTAATGAAATTAAGTGTCAGTATTCCGTTGTCATCATAAGAACTCGGCGTCAGGTCGTTTGTTATGACAATCTTTTTGAATGAGTCTCCGGTTTTTAGAAAAGGTCTCACTTCCTGTTCGCGTTTTTTTTCGTCGGGAAGGGAGTAAGCTGACTGAATGTAATATTTTTTTTGACCTCCCCCCGGAGAACAGATGAAATCAATTTCCAGCTGCTTGTGAACCATTTTTCCTTCTTCATTTTTTTCTGCAACGGGAACTACACCTACGTCAACTTCACAGCCGCGGATACGTAGTTCGTTGTAAATGACATTCTCCATAATGTGAGTCTGTTCGTTCTGCCTGAAACCCAACCGTGCATTGCGGAGTCCGATATCCGTAAAATAGTATTTTTTGGGTGTTTCGATATAGGCTTTACCTTTTATATCAAATCTCATTGCGGATTCAACAAGGAACGAGTCTTCAAAATAGTCGAGATACGTTCCGATTGTATTTGCCGTAATCTTAGATTTCTTTACCGATTTGAAAGTATTCATCAGTTTTTCGGGATTTGTCAGGGAGCCTGTTGAAGAGGACAGAATATTCAGCAGATCTTCAAGTTCCCTTCTGTTCCGGATGTGATGTTTGTTCACTATATCACGGGTATACGTTTCGTCAAAAAGAGAATGCAGAAGTTTTGCCTTGTCCTGTTCAGATGCCAGAACTACGAGGGGTATTCCGCCCCATGTCATATACTCCTGAAGGCCGTGAATTGAATCTCCTTCATATACTGTCATAAACTCTGAAAAGCTCAGGGGGTACATGTGTACTTCATCGCCGCGGCCTGCAAATTCTGTGGCTATTTCCTTAGAAAGAAATTTTGCGTTGCTGCCGGTAACGTAGACATCAACATTGGATAGTTCATTCAGACCGTTCAGCGCAGATTCAAAGCGGTCCATAAGTTGAATTTCATCCAGCAGAAAATAATAAGGCAAGTTATCAGTGATCTTTCCCTTAGCCCAGTTGAAGAACGTTTTAGGATTGTGGTATTCTTCATTCTCGATTGAGTCAAAGGACATCTGAATAATGTGATTTTCTGCAATTCCGTCTGCAATGAGCGCGTTTCTGAAAATCGTTCCCAGAAGATATGACTTTCCGCAGCGCCGTATTCCCGTCACTATTTTTATAAGGCCGTTTCCCCGTTTTCGTAAAAGGGCATTCAGGTATATGTCGCGTTTGATTTCCATGAAAGACCTTCCTATAAATGATTTTTGCAACTTTTACTGTTTTTCCTTTGTAGAATACGCTCGTTTTGCAGAATAATCAATAACACTGTTCTCATCGGATATAGCACCCGCCGTGCCTGTTCAAAAGTCAGATTTAAATTGGCCGTCATAAGCGCATTATTAAAAACCTGAAATTTAGGAGTTGTTCCCTTTGTGTGAATCATGCTGCCTGAATATTTCTGGAGCCCGGCGAGCAGACCGCTTTGTGAGAGGAGTTCCAGATATGAAGTAAGTGTTGTTGTATTTCCTGCGTCGGTGAGCTGCCCGAGCATTGAATTAAAGGAAACAATCTGCGCCGAATAATGACTGCCGAGCTCGAAGAGCTGCTGAAGTAGCGCCGGCTTGTTTACTTTTGTAAGCAGAAGAATGTCTTTTGTAATGCTTGGTATGATAATTGAATTGCGGATATAGTTCTTCCAGCGTGCCTCATCATCAATCAAGTCTGCAGCGCCCGGATACGCACCGAAGTATATGTACTGATCCAGCGTCCAGCCGAAAGCTTCGTTCATTTCCGCAAATGACCAATGAGGGACATAAATAAGTTCGCTGCATAGATTTCCTTGTCTGACTGTTTACTCAATAGATAGATGTACTTCTGGAATACGACGGCCTGATTCATCCGGTAGAAATAAAACGTTCGGCAAATCCCGATCTTTCGATGACTTCCGGTTTTCGTACATTAACAAAAGCCGGACTCATATACTCTGCTGCACTGTATGAAATACCGTACTGTCCGGCAAGGCGGCGCCAGTTTCCGTGCACTGTTTGGCAGATAGTGTCTGCTTCCTGCCGTGCTTCTTTTGCAGTCAGTCCATAGTACGGCGCCGTTTCAAGCGCAAGTCCTATCGACGATGT